>MDTB01076264.1_pt1 | contig 14759 bp, 18 predicted proteins | sample 811161 | NCBI WGS metagenome assembly MDTB01 (sample SAMN05326650, study PRJNA326480) | marine metagenome | isolation source: seawater | place: Mediterranean Sea | collected 2009
AACAGGACCAACAGCTGGATTAACAGGACCAACAGCTGAATTAACAGGACCAACCGGTGCAATAGCTGAATTAACAGGATCAACCGGTGCAATAGCTGAATTAACAGGATCAACCGGTGCAACAGCACCAAAAGCTGGATTAACAGGACCAACCGGAGCAACTGGTGCAACAGCTGGAGTAACAGGTGTAACAGCTGGAGTAACAGGACCACCAGAGAAACCACCTAAACCTGATAAAAATTCAATAGGACCAACCGGAGCAACAGGATCAACATCTGGATTAACAGGTGCAACAGCTGGAGTAACAGGACCACCAGAGAAACCACCTAAACCTAAAAAATATGCATCAACAACTGGACCAACTGGACCAACTGGACCTATTGCTAACAAGATAGAAACAAGTACTAGTAATCCTGCATTAATACCTACCGCTAATCAAGTAAAAATACCTACAGCTGATCCGATAGCAACAAAGACCAACGAACAAAAAGTTAGGGAAAAAATAGAAAAAATAAAAACCGGCAATTCTACTTCTGACAACACAACAGAAACTTTTCCTCAACAAGCAAACAGCGTCATGAGCGAAATAAATAATACTTTTAATAATAATACCAATGATATAAATGAAAATGTAAATGAAAATGTAAATAAAAATGTAAATGAAAATGAAAATGAAAATGAAAATGTTACTCTTACTGTTAATGAACCAAGTTTCACTGCTGGAGGACAAAAACAAATCTATATAAATCTTACAGGACCATCATCTATGGGTGTAACTGTTCAAAATTATGCAAAAGATACTAGTAAACAAACTTTAATTAATTTAGCAAAGACAGGAAATGATTGAAAAGCTTTTATTTTTCTTTAAAAAATTGAATAAAAATAAAAAATAAATTTAAAATAAAAAATTACTAAAAATAAATGAACATTGTAATTTCAAAACTTGATTTACCATGTGATATAAAATATATTGTAAATAATTTTTGTTATAATAATCAAGGATTTAACATACATCAAATAAATTGTATTGAAAAAGAAAAAAAGAAAAACAAAACAAAATTTTTAAAATTAAGACACAAACTTGAATTAATGGAATGGTATAGGTTAGGTGTTTCAGTGACCTGGCTAAAACCTGACGGTGTTTATGGAAAAAAAAAATCCAAACAAGGTTTACGGTGGAGGAACTCTAGCTGAATCACAATATTTTCGATACTATAATGGAATTACTTCATATTCTCCTACAATTAAGAGTAAAAATAATAATTATATCCAAAATGGTATAAGTAAAGGAGATGAATATAGACAAATCTAATTAATATAATTAGATGGAAAATAAAAAAAAATTGATTGCTTTTTTGAAAATTTTATTTTTTTAATTAAAAAATCTATGCTATATACAATGCTATTAAACTGTTACTTATTTTGGAAAGAAACATTTTATCCATGGTTTATTCATTTTGCATATCATAATCATGTATTTCAATCTAAAAAAGTAAAATTTGATGAAGAAAATATAGTTCATCTTTATTCTAACAAAAGTATATCTTTAGATGAAATGGAATATATGAGAACTGAGAAAGAAGAATATGATAAATACTATAATTCTATTATGGGAGAAGATGATATTATTGATGAAGTACCAAAAAAAAGAACTTCATCAAATGATTATTCTTGGTATGAAACAGAAAATAAAAAAAATATACAATTTACATTTAATCTATTTAATCCTGTATTTCATCCGATCAAAAAACATCGTTCAATGCCTATTAATATAGATTATTGTAATTACTGTGCGAATAGAATTGAAACACAATTACATATGTATAATGATAATGCGTATTGTTCAAGTGAATGTAGGACTTATAAAATCAATAAAGAAAAAAAGGAAAAGTCAGTTTCTAGCATATTTTAAATATATGGAATATATCTTATAGTATCATTATCATATACTGTAACATTAAATGGAGCATTTATTCCATCAACATATACTGTATCCCCATTTGATATTTGATCACAACCATATTCACTTGTACAGCTTTTTTGTTTAAAAGTTACAGGTAATTTAATTGAATTATTAGAATCTGTCATTGTATAATATTGCCATTTATCACGATTTACAAAGAGAGGTCTTCCCATAAGAGGAAGAATGCTTTCTTCACCATTTAATCGTTTTAATATTCCTACTTGACGATAATTAGTATCAACAGCCTGTGTACTTATATTAATTGGAATACCAGGATGTCCACGCATATCACGAATTGGAATTGTTTCATTATTTTTTAAAGGTGCACTATAAGGATTCATTAAAACATCATTAAACATGTTTGTAAATGAAAAATTAGGTTTTGGAAAATAACCAACACTATTTCTTGGTTCAGATACAGACTGTGACTCGTTTACTTCTATCTTTACAGAAGATTGACGCATGTACATTAAATAAACTAATAACAAAATAGAAATAATTATATATAAAAATGTAAAATTTTCAAAACATATAACCCCTGGAGGACATTTTGCCATATATATTATTTAATGATATAATTAATATATATATATATATATTCGATTTATAAACAAATTATTCAATGTTTTTTCCACCTGTAAATTTTGATAACACATTTGTTATTCCTTCAAATTTACTCATATCTAAACCTTCTAATAAATTAGTGGCACCTTCAATAAGAGGCTGCATATTTTCAATATTAGCCATCAATTCTTTTTGTTGATCAAGTAATTGTGTTGTGTCACTTTGAAGTCCTTTTACACCTTTTTTACCAACTGTTTTTTGTAAATTACTGTATGCTTCATTTAAAGTTTCTACCATATCAACTTTATTCTTTCCTGATTTAACAGTGGTAGCTGGTGATTCATCATTATCATCATCATCATCATCTTCTTCTTCTGAATGTTTAGTTTTACTATTTTTCTTACCCTTCATTCCTTCTTTTAATTTTTGGGCAGCACTTATATTAGCAAATAAAGCAGTTCCAATAATTGCAACTGCAAGAACAATAATCATATTAGGAGTAAAATAAGTAGTTAAAAACCCTATTACTACAAAAAAGGCTACTGCTTCTAAATTCTTATTCATTAAATATCCTAAAATATTTAAGATAGCAATTATTAGAACAACATATAAAACAATTTTATTGTTAAGTACATTTCCATTTTTAGAAAACTTCATTTTAGATAATTTTGGTAACATTCTATATAGTAGAGTTAGAAAAAACTAATTATAAATAATTTAATACTAAATGTTAAATTATTTATCGTGCTTGTTTTTTTTTACCACTACCTTTTCTCCTTGATTTTTTGCCTCTTCGTCTTCTTTTTCCTTTTTTACGAGTATAAGTGTACCCACCCGATTTAAGTCCTAATACATTTTTAAGTTCTTGTGTTGCTTCTTGGTTGATTCCTTTTTGTTCAGTTGGTCCTCCAGATGGTGGTTGATTATTGGAATCATAACCAACTTCTTTTGCCAAAGTATCTAAGGATTTATTTAAATCAGTAGCTAGAGTTGTTAATTCGCTCAGATCTCCTAATTGTGCTATTTGATTTTTTATTTCATTTTCTTTTTGTTTTTGTTTAGTATTGGTCTCATTAATTTTTTTTATTAATTCTGAACTAGCTGTTTTATTGGCCTGTAATTTTTTTTTAATTGAATCATTAATACTATTAGCAATAACAAGACTTTTTTGTAAAAGTTCTTTCATAGAGGTATTGTTTTGTGATAAATTCTTTTGTTTTTCATTTAAAGCATCTGTAATAGTTGTTAGTTCAGACATTTCATTTAAAATTTTATCAGTATCTGGTTCGGAAAACATTTAATATATATTTAATCTACATTATAATTTTCTAATTACATTTGCTAAATCTATACGCAATTTCTCTAATGTACCACTTATATTTTTTATTATGATATCAACTTGTTGTTTTTCAGAACAACTGTCATAATCTTCTAAATCATCGAGTTGGGATTTTAATATTGCATCATATTCAATAACACTGATAAGTTCATCTTTTAAATTTTTCAACCTTTTTGTTATATTATTTATTTTTTGTTGAGAAGTTTTTGTATAGTTTATAACATATTGTACATCATTTATTTTACTATCCAACATTCTTTTGATATCTTCTGTATCCATTCTTGTATACTAATATTAGTTTTCATTTTTTACTAAATCATTTAATTCTTTTTTTAATTTATTAATTTCATCTATAATTTCTCTCTGTTCTACTTCACTAGCTTTTAGATTATAATCTGTGTTTTTTAAATCTTGCCCAATTGTTTTAATATAAATCATTAATTTATTTAAAAATTCAATTTGTTGATTTTTTTGAGAGATAATATGAGTATGATATTCTTTATAGTCATTCAACACATCTTTTAAATAATGATTTTCACCAACATTCTTTTCTAATTCTCTCTTTTTTAAGCAAAGTATTTTTTTTCTATTTTCTAATTCAGCTTTCATTTGAAAAATCATTTGATCTCTATATGCAATATCCATCTTAATATATAAAACGAATAAATTATTTATATAAAAAAAATACATATTTATTTATTAAATTGTTTCACCACTTATAATGTAGTGTTAATTAACAAGTTAAAAAATATAATTAGCATTTTAACAAGCAAGAAATATAATTTCAAAGAATATAAAAATCTGGGTATATAATATTTAGGATGTCAAAAACACAAATAGAACCTCTATTAACTGAAGACGATAATAGGTTTGTAATGTTTCCATTACAAGACCAAGACATATGGCAAATGTATAAAAAACAAGTAGATTGTTTTTGGCGTGCAGAAGAAATAGATTTATCCAAAGATCTATCACACTGGGAAGGTCTAAATAAAGAAGAAAAATTTTTTATTTCAATGATTTTGGCATTTTTTGCTGCGTCAGATGGAATAGTCTTGGAAAATTTAGCAGCTAGGTTTATGGGTGAAGTACAATTAGCAGAAGCAAGAGCATTTTATGGTTTCCAAATAGCAATGGAAAATATACATTCAGAAACATATAGCTTATTAATTGACACTTATGTAAAAGATAATGATGAAAAAAATAAGCTATTTAAAGCTATTGATAATTTCCCCTGTATTAAAAAAAAAGCAGACTGGGCATTAAAATGGATTCAAGATAAAAGAAGTTCTTTTGCAACAAGACTTATTGCATTTGCATGTATTGAGGGGATTTTTTTTTCAGGAGCTTTTTGTTCAATATATTGGCTTAAAAAAAGAGGACTAATGCCAGGACTAACCTTTTCAAATGAATTAATATCTCGTGATGAAGCTCTTCACACTGAATTTGCGGTATTATTGTACAAGAAATTAAATAAAAAAATAAATAAAAACAAAGTATATGAATTAATCAAAGAAGCAGTAGAAATTGAAAAAGAATTTATTAGTGAAGCATTACCGTGCAGACTAATTGGAATGAATAGTGATTTAATGTGTCAATACATTGAATTTGTTGCTGATCGTCTAGTAGTACAATTAGGGTATGATAAAATTTACCAAACAAATAACCCTTTTGAATTTATGGAAATGATTAGTATAGAAGGAAAAACAAATTTTTTTGAAAAGCGCGTTAGCGAATATGCATTGGCAGATAAAACCAAAACAGAAGATATTTTTGAATTTGGAGAAGATTTTTAAAAAAAATAATTTAAAAATAATTTAGGCATATAATATTATTGATGCCGTTTTCAATCCCAACTTATATTGCAGTAAATTTTGTTTCAAAAGCAAACTTACCACAACGCATTAATGCTTTAAAAGCATCTTATAGAATCCAATATGGTGGATTCACTTTATTCAATATTGCAAATATTGATCCGACTGCCTTAAAAGTTTTTACAACTAATTCAAAGTATTTAATAAAGTTAAGTACAATTATTTGATAATATGTAATATTATATATTATTATCAATTCAATACTTGATATTCTAATTCAGGTAATGTACCTTCATCATATTGTATAAAACAATTCACTCTAGTAATCGAAACAAAATACATATATTTTGGATCAATTGTTTTATCAAAGTTTCGTATTCGAATCGTATACGACATATGAACATTAAAATTATTAATTTTACTAATTATGATATTTAAAAATAATCCACTGTAACTTGTTATATAATATCCAAGTTCAAGATTATTATTTGTTAATAACATGTTAAACATCACTTGTAATAATCTAAATTTAATGTCTACATATTGATTTTTTTTTTCATTTTTACTTATTGATAAACATTTATTTGCTATATTTTCTAATTCATAATCTGTAAATGGCAATTCAATCTGTTTTTTATTTTTTAAATAAATATATTTTATTAAATAATGACACACACAATCAGAAACTCTTCTTATAGGTGATGTGAAGTGACAATATTCAGGCATGCCTACTAAATCATGTGATGAAACATTTGACATATAATCTGCACGAATTCCATTTGTTATTATTTCTTGTAATAATTTTTCTCCTGACATTTCGTTATAAACTGTATTTAACCATGATTTAGCATTACATGTTCTAAAAATACCAATGTTTAAATTTATTTTTAAATATTCACCTATAAATGAATTGGCAAAAATAGCAAATTCTGCAATCATTTGTTTTACTTCTTTTTCTTCTTTGGAGTCTTCATGTAAATATAATTTATCATAGTCGTAAATAATATACGCTGTATTTAAATCATTTAATTTTACTCCTTTTGTTAGTAAAGATCTCTTTTTTTTTAATGATTCACTAATTGCCAAACCGTATATAAATGATTTTATTACATTTTTACAAATCGCAGCATCACTATATGTATAGGCATTTTTTCTTTTTACTGTTATTTCTGAAAATAATACCTGTATTTCATTTATTGGATAGTATTTTTTTTTATCTATTTCAGTCATTACAGTAATAGCTTTTTTTTTACAACCAAATATATCGCCTTGCAATGAAGATAAATTTAATATTTTTTCTGGAATCATATGAATAGGTGGACGGTTAGAAGGGTATTTTGTAGTTCCTCTAGTTAAAATATCTTTCCATGTATCTGAATGTAACGGTATATATTCTGTTGGATCAGCAATATGAATAGCTAGAAATAGTTTATCATTTTTTTCAAAAATACTAAATGCATCATCCGCATCTTTACACCCTTCAGGATCTATACTATATGTTTCTAAATCAGTTAAATCTTCTCTTTTTTGAATACTGTATGTATGATGTAAGTTTATTTCTTTCTCTAATTTTTCATCCAATAAAATATTTCTTTTATTTCCGTATTTCGGTTCAATAATATTTGTGTAATTTGTTTCATATAATTCATTTTTCATTATATGAAACAGTAAGATATATTTATGTTATTTAATTAATTATCTTTTGCTATTAAATCAAATTCAAATATCTCTTACTACATTAAATAATTCTTTCATTTCTTTGACTCCGTAACCACAACAACCTCCTATAAATATTTCATCACATTTTAAATTATTTAAAAATGAAATAATATCTTTTTGATCAACTTCATTATTTGATTTATAACTTTCCAAATTAAGTTCTTTGTTTTTAGTAGAAATAAATTCTATTTCTCGTGAATATTTTTTTTCATCAATATTATTACAATAAAAACCAAATTTCTTATTGTTTATAATTCTATTGGAAAAATATGTATTATAAAAATATATCATTTCAGTAAAACTAATACAATTTAAAAATAACCCATAGATATCTAAATCTAAATAATCCTGAATATATTTTGAATGATTTTTATTTGGATATAATGATATTATGATTCTCGTATTCTTATCAATAGATTTTATAATATTGTATATCTCAATTATTTCTAATTTACAAAATGCTGTTTCAATTATATAAAAATCAACCTTATTTTTAAACATATTTATCAAGTCTTGGTAGAAATTTTTGAAATTTTGATCTATGTTACTAGTCTCATAGCTTTTTTTATAAGGTGGTATTGATCCCATAATTTTTACATTTTCATTTCTAAATTTTTGAACTATATCAATAGATTTTTGAGTATATTTTCTCCAATCATTAATATAACTTGGTTTGAAACAGTAATTAGATGTTGTTATAAAATTACAACCAATATTAACATAATTTTTATATAAATTATTAATTAAATCTTCATCATTATCAAACGCATATTGACCATAATCTTTATATTTTTTATTTATTTCAAAAAGCATGCCTCCATCCATAAAATTTATTTTCATAAATATAACTATTACAATAAATTAATTTTTATAAATATTACATATATTACATATATTACATATAGTCAATAATATACACTAACCAAATGTGGTGTTAATGCATTTAAATACAATTATTTAATAATATATAATGAAAGATATAATTATTTTTGATGTAGATGGAACTTTGGTTGAATCTTCCAAAACAATTCTTCCTGCTCATGCAGAAATACTGAACAAATTAAAAGAAAAATATACACTGGCTATATGTGGTGGTGGTACAAAAGAAAAAATTTTTAAACAAATGAATGAAATGATAGTATTTGATCACTATTTTTCAGAATGTGGTTGTGTTTATCATAAAAAAGACAATAAAAATAATTTGATAGAGATTTATCGTAAAAATATTCGAAATCATCATTGTTATAATAAAATAAATTTGTTAATAAAAGAATGTTTGCGATTTTTTTCAAATGTAAACTATACATTGACCGGTCATTTTGTTGACTTACGAGATGGATTAATTTACATTTCTTGTATAGGTATGCAAGCAAATGAAGAAGAGAGAAAGTATTTTAAAGAATACGACTCCATTCATAAGGTAAGAGAAACATTAATTGATACATTAAAACGCAAGGCAAGATCATTAAGTATTTTTAATGAAATAAATATTAAAGAAGGTGGAACAGTTGGAATTGCTATTTATCCAAGTGAATGCGATAAAATTCAAATATTAGAAACTATTACTAAAAAAGATTACAACAATATTATATATTTTGGTGATAGATTCAATATAGATGGAAATGATCATATGATTTTAAATAGTCATGTAGTTATCGGACATAAGATAAATAGTGTGGAAGAAACATATAATATTTTAACAAACACTTATTTATAGGTTATTAAAAATTATATAAACAATAAAATAAAAATAATATATGAATCAAATTGAGCTACAAGTATTATTAGTATTTTTAGTAATAATATTTTTTATTTGTCCTCTAATTGTTATTTTATTAAATTATTTGCAATCTACGAATGAATATATTCTTTTTGAAGATGATTAAAATATTTAAAACATTAAAATATATATTGTTGATAATTATGTTAAAAAATATAATAAATAATGTATGCTATTTATTATATGTGCGGTATATCAGCTATATTAAGTAAAAACAATAAAACTGACTGTATTGAATTATTGATGAAGAGTTTAGCTATTTTACAAAATAGAGGTTATGATTCTTTTGGTTCTAGCTGCATCATTCAAAAGGAAAGCAATAATATTTTTTCAACTCAGAAAATAGCATGTACTGAAGAAAATGTAGGGTTTGATGATTTTAAAACATTACATACTTCATTAAAAACAACTAATTGTATCGGTCATACTAGATGGGCTACTCATGGAAATATTTCTATTGAAAATACTCATCCACATAGCTCTAATTCTTCCAAAATAATGTTGGTCCATAATGGTATTATCGAAAACTACAAAATATTAAAAGATTTCTTAGAACAAAAATCATTTACCTTTTATTCACAAACAGATAGTGAAGTAATTGTAAATTTGATCGATTATTTTTACTCCATTGAAAAAAAAACAATTGAAGAATCAATAAAACAAGCCTCTACAATGTTAAATGGAACATATGGTTTGGCTATTCAATGTATTGACAAACCTGACAATATTTATTTACTAAGAAATGGTTCTCCTTTGCTATTAGGTGAAAATGATAATTATATTATAGCTACATCTGAAGCTTCTGGATTTATTAACCAAGTTAAACATTATTTATCTCTAAAAAACGGTGATTTAGCTATATTATCAAAACAAGGAATTAAAAAAAGTGAGTCTTATCAAAAAATTAAATGTAATGATCAAAATTTACATTTAACACCAGAGCCATATAATTTTTGGACAGAAAAAGAAATATACGAACAAAAAGACTCTTTGTTAAGAGCAACAAACAATGGTGGAAGAATTTTTAATAATTCTATAAAACTAGGTGGTATAGAATCACTTAAAAATAGAATAACTGACATTGAATCTGTTATTTTACTAGGATGTGGTACAAGTTTACATGCTTGTCAAATAGGTAGTTTTTATTTGAAAAATCATAAATGTGTTAATACAATTGAATATTTTGATGCTGCTGAATTTACTGAAAGAGATTTACCATTAAATGATAAATGTCTAATTATTATGATTAGTCAATCAGGAGAAACAATGGATTTACATAGAATTTTAAATATTATAAACTCAAATGATAAATGTATAACAATGGGAATTATAAATACAGTAGATTCTTTGATTGCAAGAGAAGTTGATTGTGGTATTTATTTAAATGCAGGTAAAGAAATAGCGGTAGCATCAACCAAATCATTTACAAATTCATTATTAATTCTATATATGTTTTCTTTATGGTTGTATCAAGAAAAACAAAAAACATTTTTAAAAATAAAATATATTGATTCAATTCGTCATGTAATCGAAAATGTTGGATTAATAAACAATAATATTCATTCAATAGTTGATAAAAATTATATTCAATTATTAAATAGTGAAAATATATTTATACTAGGTAAAGGAAAAATGGAATTTATAGCAAAAGAAATGGCATTAAAATTAAAAGAAATTTGTTATATTCATGCAGAAGGTTATTCAGGATCTGCACTTAAACATGGTCCATTTGCATTATTAACAAAAAAATTTCCTGTAATTTTATTAATTGATAATGAAAATGAACAAAAAATGATGAATACTTATGAAGAAATAAAAAGTCGTGGAGGTGAAATAATTGTCTTGTGTGAAAATAAAGAATTAAATGTTGATAATAAAATTATTATTTCTACTAATCAATATTTGCAAGAAATTTTGTTCATTGTAGTATTGCAACATATAGCTTTTGAATTAGCAAAACTAAGAAATATAAATCCAGATAAGCCAAGAAATTTGGCAAAAGTAGTTACAGTAGAATAATTTTTATACTCTTAATGAATCAATATTTTTCTTATACCAATCATAAGTTTCTTCTAATCCTTCTTGTAAGGAAGTAAAAGCAAAATGTGGAAAATAATCTTTAAAAAGTTCATTTGTTACTGTTTTTTTCATACAACCATCACTTTTACTAGTATCCCAATGTACTTTATCATAATTAATATTCATAACATCACATAATATTGTAACAATCTCACTAATACTATATTCTTCATCATCGCAACAAATAAACGAACCAGACTTAATTTCTGGTTTATTAATTAATATATTACAAATTATTTTTGCAAAATCTTTTGCATATAAAAACTGCCGAAGTGGACGCCCGCTCCCATAAGCAGTATATTTTTCATTAGAATTAAAAAATCTGTGCATTAGACCAGGTATTAAATGACTATCTTCCGGATTGAAATTATCGTGACTTCCATACAAATTTACAGGAACTAAACATATAAATTCTGTTCCAAAATCTTTATTAAAATTATGACATTGTAAATGCATCATCCTTTTTGCATAAGCGTACCCTTCATTTGAATAGTGAGGTGGAGATTCATGAATCATACCTTCATTCATAGGAAATTTTTTTGGTTGACATGGAAAAATACAAGATGACAATATAAAAATTCCTCTATTTACTTTGTATTTTATACAAGCTTTAAAAATGTTTTCATTAATTAAAATATTATTTGAAAATATAGAAGTATTATTTTTTAAATTTTTAAACAAACCACCCACATCAGCTGCTAGATGAATTATAGAATCAAAATTATTCTTTTCAAAATAAGCAAATACATCATTTATTTGTGTCAAGTCAATACTGTTTTCGTTTTGCAAACTTCTATTAGAGAAAACAAATTCGTTATTAGGAAACAAAGATATTATTTCTTTGATATTGTTTCCTACCATGCCATTACCACCAGTTACCAATATTTTCATATAGTTAATTATATTATTAAATTTTTAAATAACTATTTATATTTGTATAAATAGTTATTTATCTTTTAACAAATTTATATTTAAACAAATAATTAATAGTATTTATAATGACAAAGTTAGCTTTTATTACTGGAGTTACAGGACAAGATGGCTCTTACTTGGCCGAGTTGTTGTTAGAAAAAAACTATGAAATTCACGCAATAGTCCGAAGAACATCTTCCATGTTTACAAGTGACCGAATTGAACATATAAGGAAGAAAATTCATTTACATTATGGCGATTTAACTGATGGTTCATCATTAACGCATTTATTTCATAAAATTACTGTAAATAAAAATATCGAAAAATTTGAAGTATATAATTTAGGTGCACAAAGTCATGTACAAATATCATTTGAAAATCCCGAATATACATCTTTAGTAGATGGAATTGGTGTTTTAAAACTATTAGAAACAATAAGATCTTTACCTGAAAATATTCAAAATGTAACAAGATTTTATCAAGCAGGAACAAGTGAAATGTTTGGAGATGTATTAGAAAAACCACAAACGGAAACAACTCCTTTTCGTCCACAATCTCCATATGCTTGTGCGAAAGTTTATGCGCATTATTTAGTTCGTAATTATCGGGAATCATATAACATGTTTGCTTGTAACGGAATCCTTTTTAATCACGAGAGTCCTAGAAGAGGTCATAATTTTGTTACAATGAAAATTGTAAATGGTGTTAAAGATATTATAAATAATAAAAAAAAAACTTTAAAATTAGGTAATATTTATAGTCAACGAGATTGGGGACATGCTAAAGATTATGTATACGGTATGTGGTTAATGTTGCAGCAAGATAAACCTGATGATTATGTATTATCTACCAACAAAACAACAATGGTAAAAGAATTTGTAAATAGATGTTTTAAATATAAAAACATTGATTTAGAATGGAAAGGAGAAGGTTTAAATGAAGTGGCAATAAACAAAGAAAATGGTGAAATAGTTGTAGAAATAGACGAAAAGTATTTTAGACCGAGTGAAGTAGAATATTTACTAGGATATTCTGGTAAAGCAGAAAAATTATTAGGATGGAAATCAAATACAAGTTTAGATGAATTAATAGTGGATATGTTTACTGACTAATTACATTTTCTGTCGCAATAGGAACCCATTCTTTTTTGTAATGTTGCTCTCGTCTTTCTATTAATTGTTTTTCTGGATAAATTGTACCAACAACTAATCGAAGTATATCGTCAGGATAAGTTACAATTTTATTACTATTTTTATTCAAATATGCACCCCACCATGATAATGTAGAATTACTTAAAATATTATGATGACATAAAGTCATACACCATAAATCAATGTAATCAACATTATTTTCAAAATATACAATTTTAATATTTTTAGAATATAAACTTTCTAATTTATCATGTATTAATTTATTACTTTTTTTAATAGTAGTAATATCATCTGAAAAAATATTTATGCATATATCTTTATCTTCGCATTTTTCTATAATAAAATTCAATGCGTCAAAAAAATATATAAATTCAGTATCATATTTAATATTACATCCCCAATTTACACGAAAATGGGAAGTAATATTAATAACTTCTTTATCAAACAAGTGTGAATATTTGTTTTTAATTATTTCTAGACTATTTTCATCGGGTTTTAATAAATCACAAATTTCATCATAATATTTATCAAAATACATATGACTTTGAAGATAACCTACCAAAGTAATAACATAATTTTTATGTAGAGACAATGTTGATACTAAATTTGTATCATACAAACTATATAAATAATAATTCTCTCTTAGATTTATTAAATTATTAGTGGGTGCAGCAATAAAAAACGATTTTAAATTTCTATAAATTGTTTTATCATGATTTAAATTCCATTTTTTTAATTTAACCAATAATTTTAATAAATTAGATAAATTTAATTCATGATTATATGTTCTACTTAAACCATAACAAGAAAAAATTTGAAACAGTGCATTTCCTAATCCACTGTTAGTTTTACTTAAATGTGGTGAATCATGTTGTGTCAAATAAGGAATAATCATATAAATATTATATACAAAATTCTATTTATAAGATTTTTTATAACAATAATATTAATTTAAATATATATTATTGTTATATTTATTATGGAATGTAAAGAGAATATATATCAATGTATTATGAGTGTTGGTATAAGATGTTTTACAGAAATATTTTTAAAAAATTTAAATCTAAAAAAATTTAGCGGGCCTTTTGATGGAATGTTTAATACTTCTTTGGATACTGTTGTAAATATTTTAAAAAATGGAATACAAGAAGAAGATTTAATTTATACTGAAAATATAACAAATGATGAAATTTCATTATTAAACAAAAAACATGGTTTTCGTACCATCCATAAAAATATAAACTACTCTGAGAATGATATTACTTCTTCTTATCATTTAGCATTTTTACCTCATCATAATTTAAACAATAATGAAACAAAACAACATTTTAAAAGATGTTTCGAAAGAATAGAAAAAATAAAATTGCATAAAATTCAAACATTATTTTGTTTATTTATTCATCCACAATATGGTGGAGATAAAGATATTCCTTATAAT
>MDTB01181183.1_pt1 | contig 14759 bp, 11 predicted proteins | sample 811161 | NCBI WGS metagenome assembly MDTB01 (sample SAMN05326650, study PRJNA326480) | marine metagenome | isolation source: seawater | place: Mediterranean Sea | collected 2009
TCTTTGCCGCCTACATTTGCCTTGGGATTAGTGGCGCGATCGTGTCAGGCCTGCTGTATAATGCTTACCTAGTACTGATCTAGAGAGGCCCTTCGCCTGTCGGAATGGCTCAATCAAAGCTAGCTTTGCGAACGTTCACCAATGCATTCCAAAATGGTGCTTTGTCCGCATAGCAGACCTTTGTGATTACAGCAGCGAATGGCTGCTATGAGCCCAAAGCAGACGTGTCAAAATCTTGTTAGACGCGCTCACAGCAAGAAAATGGCCTTAAGCGCATAAGTCGCGGTTCTGTCGTGCAGCAGAAAACCAGCTTTTCGTCCAAGACACATCATCGACGAGAGAATCAGCAACAGAGTAACGTTCGCAGTTGGACATCTCTTAAACTAGCCCGAAAAGCTCGATTCGGCGTGAATTAGACCTTTTTACCAACTGCATAATGCGCAGCAAACTGACTTCCGTCTTAAAGTTTTCAATTTCACTCTAATACGCAATAGGGTTCTGACATTCCAAAAGCTTCTGGGCCAAACTGCCTGAGAGCAGCTTCAGATCGCATAATGGGCGGAACCCGGACAGCCATCACTTTGACCCGTTGGCCATAGCGCAGAGTTTCATTGGTGATGGGCATTGCGGTCTCTGCGTCGAGAATTGAGATGATATCGGGCACAATTGCCAGCAGATCGCCGTCAGCGCGGGCGATGAGGTTTTCTTACCGCCATGCAGCGCAAACAGCAGCCAACAGACAAAGCAGAAAACAGAAAATCACAGGATAAAGTCAGGGCCAACCAGTGTAGTTTCTCGGTACCTGGCGAGATGACGACGGCATTAAAGTTCATTGAGACACCAACTTTAGGAACAAAAAGCGCATCTACGTCAATCTGCGATCGGTCACTGGCCTCGAACCTAAAACTGATTGAACAGATTCGTTCTCTTTGGTTGACAAATTAGTTGAGATAGTCGAGCCAAGGGCGTTGTTCGGCGATCATGTGATCGACAAGTTCAGGGATTCCCCTAGAGACCGTCACCACCGGGTCAACCAGAAGCGCCTGTACGACTAGGTCCTTCTTGGCTTGCAGGATCGCCTCCGTTATCAGATTGTGCACGCCAATCTGATTTGACAGCAACCCGCGAATGCCGACGGGGACGTCCACACTGATCCCGTGAACGCCCGATCCATCCACATTGGCCGGCACCTCGACGGCGATCCAGTCTGGCAGGTCCTCGATGAAGCCCGCATTAGGAATATTCACGGCCGCTTCTTCATAGCCATTACCGGTAATCATCCCCTCTATGATTGGCACCACGCGCTCGTGCAGTTTGGCCTCGATCCTTGGTGTCACGTTGCCAAGGTAGGACCGGTAGTAGGTGTAGAAGTCCAGGATGCCACGGTGATCGGAACAATCATGTGCCCACTGGATATACTCGCCAAAATGGCTGTCATAGGTGATGGGCAATGCCCCGAACCGGTCTAGGATCACCTTGAAAAGCCAGCGGTCGGACCAGGGCCGAATCTCGGTAACATGGCTCAGGTCGATGTCCATCCAACCTTCGGTATCCACCGCTTTGCCGGTGCAGCGACTGGCTTCCAATATCTCCGAATAGCCGGGCTGGGCGCCGAAATAGCTCTCGGCCCGGGCGCGCACATCATCATAGGCCGATTTGCCACTGTCCACATAGGTCACATCGGTCATAACCGAGAAGTGGTTTAGCCCGCCTGCGCGGTAGTGGATGTTGTCACGCGGTTGTTCCAGCATGGGTGCCAGGTGCCGTTCCAGCGAGGCGATTTCGTGGCACATGCCGATGAACTTGATCCCGGGATAGGCGCGGTGCACCGTTGTGGTGATGCGGCTCATCGGGTTGGAATAGTTGAAGATCGTGGCATAGGGCGCGTGCTCCATCACCTGACTGCAGATCTCAAGGATCGGAGGGATGATTCGCAAGCTGTGGAACAGACCGCCGGGACCGCCATTCTCGCCATAGACCTGGCCAATCCCGTATTGCTGGGGGATTTTCCAATCCATGTCCCACAGCGCAAACCGGTTGCCCACCTCGATCGAAATCACGACGAAATCAGCGCCAGACAAAGCCTTGGCCAGATCGCTTTCGACCCGTACGGCTTGCTTCAGCCCGTGCTCCGAGATGAACGCATTGGCGACCTCTTGTGTCCGCTTGGCAGCGGCTTCGTTGATATCGTTGAGAATGATCTCGGCCTGTTCCAAATAGGCCGATTGGAACACGTCCCCCAGCATCCCCGCCCCAAACTGCAGGCTGCCCGCTCCGACAAGCACGATCTTTGTCATGGGAGACTCTCCTTTTGATCCTTTGCCTCGGGCACGGGGGTTTGAGCGTGTAAGCCTTTGGGTTTGTCTGGGTCGAAATCGAACCGATCAGGCAGGCTCAGACCATTGTGCAGATGATGCTCAACCGCCATGACTGAGATGCCATCCTTGTAGAGCCAGGCGTCGCGCGTGTCCCGCTGCCAGGCTTCCATCTGTTCGCGAAATGCCTGCAGCTGCAATGCCTGTGCCGGGTCATTTGCCAGATTGGTGACTTCATGTGGATCGGCGTCCAGATCGTAGAGCTCTTCGGGTGAGCGGCGGACATAGTCTTTCAAACGGCGCTTGCCGATCATCACCGGTGCGGTGCGGCGGATACCTTGCCATGACAGCGAGCCATAAAGATCGCCCGAGAACGGAAAATCCAGCTGCCAGGCGACATTGCGATGATATTTGAAACGCGGCGTGCGCAGGAAGCGGGTGGGCCAGTAATTGGTCACCTCGTGGAAAGTGTGCGAACCAAAGACCAGGTCCCAGCCAGGCTGTAATTCACCGGCTTCAAGGATCGGAAGCAAGGACCGCCCCCGGCGCTTGCCTAGCGGTGGCGTGGCCTCGGCAATATCCAGAAAGGTCGGCAGCAGATCGGTAAACGACACCAGGTTGGGATTGGCGATCCCGGCGCGCTGGCCGGGCCTGTAAATGATCAGCGGAAGGTGCACGCCTGCATCGAAGAGTGTTGTCTTGGAGTTCAGGAAAGGCGCGCCATTGTCTGACAGGAAGACCACCAGCGTCTCCTCGGTCATGCCAGCCTGATCCAGCGCGGCCAGAACAAGGCCCACCCCGCGGTCCAGCCGGTGAACCGAACGATAATAGGCGGCCAGCTCCTCGCGTACTTCCGGCAGATCGGGCAGAAACGGCGGGATCTGAACGTTCTGGGGAGCAAAGACAGGATCAGAGTCAAAGCCGTCATTGCCGAAACCGCCACGTGTTTCGTCCCGGTGCGGGTCGACGAAGCCGACGGTCAGAAAGAACGGCTCAGCCCCGTCCTTGCGAGCCTGGAAATAGGCTTGCGCTCGATTCGCCACCCAGGTCACATCGCGGGTGCCGCTTTCTTCGCGATGTTGCCAGGGATACACCTCTTCGGGGCCCACATGCACCTTGCCGATGATCCCGGTATGATAGCCGGTCTCTGCCAGCAAGGCAGGGGCAGTGGGCACGTCGGCAAAAGTCATGAAATGGTGGTAGTCGTGATGCAGCCCGTACTGCCCGGTCTCGTGGGTGTGCAGGCCCGTATAGATGACCGAGCGGCTGGCGGAACAGGACGCAGTCGAGGTGAACGCCATATCAAACAGCGTCCCCCGGGCGGCCAGCGCATCGATATTCGGCGTGCAGATGCGGGGTTCGCCATAGCACCCGGCCATGCGACCAAGGTCATCCGCGATCATTAAGAGAATGTTCATGTTGTATCCTCGCTTTGCAGTAATAACGCCTTGTCCAACGGACCGGTGGCTCTTGGGAAGTCGCGGATCACCGCACTGGCAACTCGGCAACCTGCGGTCAGGCAAGCGGGTAAGTCATGCCCGGCTTGCGCTGCCGCCAGATATCCCGCGTTGAAGGCATCACCGGCCCCGATGGTGTCAAAAATGTCAGCCTGCGGGCTTTGCGCGGCAAAGCGGGTGTTGTTCTGCAAAGCCACAGCCCCCTTAGGCCCGCATTTTACCACCAATGTGGTATCTCTGGGCAGATGTGGGGCGATCTGGACCAGTCCGTCCTCCAAGGTCTGCGTACCGGTCAATCCCACAAGCTCTTTGTCGTTGATCAGCACCACAGAGCTGAGAGCGATCCAATCCCTCATAAGGCTTTGCGAATCGACGCTCCAGCCATCCCCGGGCCAGCCGGGATCAATGGCGACCAGTGCACCCGAAGCGCGCAGATCCCGCATCAGACTCTCGCAATCGGCGGTCAGGGCGGGCAACGCAAAGGCACCCGATACCAACGCCAGCGCGCCGTCCAACGGCCAGTTCTGCAGGCTGGACTGAAGCTGTGCGCTGTCGAACTGGTCCAGATGGCCAGGAGTGGAGAAAAAAGTCCGTTCCGCTCCCGGGTGCAACACCCCAAAGGTGATGGAGGTCGGCCCTGAGACCCGTGTGATCCGGTCGAGGTCCCCGTCAAAGGCTTCGATGATCATATCGCCCATGGCATCCGTACCCGCCGAGGCGATCAGCCCGGACCGGGTGCCCAGCAGCTGAAGCACCAGGCTGGTATTGGCTGCCGACCCGCCTATGCGGCTGTCCGCACGGTCAAGAAAGGTCTCGGTACCTTTCTCTGGCCATTCTGGCAATATCCCCCCGACAATATCGAGATTGGCATTCCCAATAACGGCGATGTGCGCGGCTTTGAACATCAGGCGACCTCGGCGCTGGCCACTTTGGAGGACCGGCGCGGCTCGCCCGCATCCGGCAGACGACGCGCTGCGGCGCTGACCAGCAGATCCTGGAGCACCGGCAAGGTGGCAAATCCCAGGGCCAGCCCGGTGTGCGGCGTAAGCGGCAAGGTGATGGCGCCTTTCACTGCGGCACGCCCCGAGGCATCAATGATGATCGGCACAATGCCATAGCTAACGCATTCCTCGGCCAGCGGCGCCAGGTCATCCTGATCCGCACCCGCAGCGCGTAGCATCACTACGGCACTGTCAGATTCGATCAACTCAAAGGGCCCATGGCGGAACTGTCCCGCCTCCAACCCCAGCACCGGAAGGCGGGCGATCTCCATCAGGCAAAGCGCGGCGGCATCCATGATCCCCTGTGCCGCCCCGCCACGGGCCACCATGAAAGCGACCGGCGCCTGCACTAGCCTGTCGATAGCCGCGTGCGACCCGTGCGGCAAGTCCGGGGAACCCGAGGCAAGCACAGCTGTGGCCGCGGAGATGTCCAGACCCAACGCTTCCAGAAGTGCCGCATGCAGCGCCAGCGTGATCAGCTGCGACCGGGTCGCGGCATAGGCCAGTTCGCGGCCACCGGCCCCGACCAAAGAAGGCAGGCCCATGCCGAGCGGGCTGTCTGATTCAAGGGTCAAGCCAAAGGATGCCGGACCGGTCATCCCCTGCTGGATCAGGCGCAGAACCTCGCCCGAGCGGCCCGATTGCGAGGTGATCAGCAAGGCTGGATCTCCCGGCAACGGTGACCTCAGGTATTCCGACACGACATGCTCCGTCGCATCCAGACCAACCTCACGGTAGAAGGCGCCCGCCGCCCGGTTGATCCAATGCGATCCTCCCATGCCCAGAAGCGCCACTCGCCCGGCATCGTGAAGGGCACGGGTCATCTCGCGGGCGGGGGCGCGCGCCTGTTTGAGCGAAACCAGCGCATCTTGATGCTGTTTCGCCATTTCATGACGTAGTTGGTCGATCCCTATTCCCATCGGTTTGTCTCAGCCAGCGATTGGCCGTCCCTGTTTATCAAACAAGTGGATTGAAGCCGGGTCCGGGGTCAGGAGCACCGTGTCTCCGCCGTGGATTTCCGAACGCCCTTCGATGCGTACGTTCACCGCACCCACGCCCTCAACATCCACATGCACGAATGTGTCACTGCCCAGGCGTTCCGTCAGGATAACGCGCCCGGTCCAAGCGCCAGCCTCGGATGACAACACGATGTGTTCGGGGCGGATGCCATAGGTTGCGGCGCCATGCGCTTCGGCGAGCGGACCGGCTATGAAGTTCATCCTAGGGCTGCCGATAAACCCGGCGACAAACTTGCTGGCGGGCTTTTCGTAGAGCTCCATCGGCGTGCCGACCTGTTCCACAACCCCGCCGTTCAGCACCACGATCCGGTCGGCAAGCGTCATAGCCTCAACCTGGTCGTGGGTGACGTAGATCATCGTCGTGTCGGGCAGGCGCTCGCTGAGCCCGGCGATTTCCAACCGCGTGTCCACGCGCAAGGCCGCGTCCAGATTGGACAGCGGTTCGTCAAAGAGGAACACGCGCGGATTGCGGGTGATCGCCCGGCCGATCGCAACCCTCTGGCGTTGCCCGCCTGAGAGCTGCTTAGGCTTTCGATCGAGCAGCGGCTCGATCTGCAACATCTTTGCGGCCTTGAGCACGCGATCCTGGATGTCGGATTTCGACAGCTTGGCCTGCTCCAGCCCGAAGGCCATGTTCTCGAACACCGTCATATGCGGGTAAAGCGCATAGGACTGGAAGACCATGGCGATGCCGCGTTTGGCAGGCAGTACGTCGTTCATCGGCTGGCCGCCAATGTGCAACTCCCCGCCCGAGATGTCTTCCAGCCCGGCAATCATGCGCAAGAGCGTGGACTTGCCACAGCCCGACGGGCCGACAAAGACAACGAATTCGCCTTGCTCAAGGCGCAGGTTGATATCCCGGAGCACTTCGACATTTCCGAAGGACTTGGAGACGTTGGTCAGTTCGACACTTGCCATGAATCACCCTTTCACGGCGCCGGCGGTCAGACCGGACACGATTTTTCTTTGGAAGACGAGAACAAGCACGACAAGCGGCAAGGTCACGATGACAGAGGCGGCCATTATGTTACCCCATGGTATTTCAAACTCGCTGCGCCCCGAGATCATGGCGATGGCCACCGGCACCGTGCGCTGGCTATCTGTGCTCATGAAGGTCAGTGCAAACAGGAACTCGTTCCAGGCATGGATGAATGCCAAGAGCCCGGTTGTGACAATTGCCGGCCACATAAGCGGCAAGAAAACGCGGCGGATGATGGTGAGCGACGAGGCCCCGTCCATGATCGCAGCTTCTTCGATTTCCATGGGCAGGTTGCGCATGAAGGTAGTCAACACCCAGACCGTGAACGGCAGCGTGAAAATCATGTAGGAAAAGACCAGGCTCCAAAGCGAGTTGAACAGCCCGAAGAAGCGGATCACCTCGAACAGGCCGGACAGCACCGCGATTTGCGGGAACATCGACACCGACAGCACCGTCAGCAGCAGCAGGGTCCGCCCCCGGAACCGGATGCGCGACAAGGCAAACGCCGCGGTGACCGCCAGGAACAGCGACAGGATCACTACCACCGTTGCTACGAAGACCGAATTGAGGATCTGTTTGCCGAACACGCCGGTCGTCAGCATAGACTGGTAGTTGGCAAAGTTGAGCGCCTGGGGCAGGTAGTTCACCTCGAACAGCGCCTGCCCGTCCTCGAGCGAGGTCAGGATGGCATAATAGAACGGAAAGACGGCCTGCAGGATGATGACCGCAACCAGGGCATAGAATCCCACGGTTTTCAAGATTGGTGGTTTCATGAGCGTTTACCCTCCAGATCCATACGCGTGGCCATGATGAAGCTGATCGTGATCAGCGCGATGATGAGGAAAAGCAGGGTCGATGCCGCCGACCCATAGGCAAACTGGTCATAGTCGAAAAGGTTCTCGCGCGCATAGATCGACATGGTACGGGTGGCGTCCGTATTGGGCGTCAGGACATAGACAATATCGAAGACTCGTAGCGCGTCGAGCGCCCGGAACACTACGGCAACCAGCACAGCCGGCATGACTAGCGGCAATGTAACTTTCTGAAACACGCGCCATGCCGGAATGCCATCGAGCTTGGCCGCCTCATAGATGTCTCCCGGCACCATTTGCAGGCCCGCCAGGATCAGAAGCGCCATGAAGGGCGTGGTCTTCCAGATATCGACCATCAGCACGGCGACCATCGCGGTATCGGGAGAGGCGGTCCAGGCAATCGGCTCGGCAATGATACCAAGGCCCTGCAACATGTCATTGATGATGCCGAACTGGTCGTGCAGCATCCAGGCCCACATTTTGGCCGAGACGATCGTGGGAATGGCCCAGGGGATCAGCACAGCGGCCCGAACTAGGCCGCGCCCCTTGAACCGCTGGTTCAAGACCAGGGCGATGATCAGGCCAAACACCGTCTCGAATGACACCGAGACCACGGCAAAAAGGACGGTATTCCAGACCGATCGCCACCAGCGCGCGTCGGCCAGGAGCCCGTAATACTGCCCCTCTCCGCCGCCGAAATCGACATATTCCAGGTAATTGCGGCTCCCGACCCAGCGGGCATCCGACATCATGTCAAGCGAGGCATCAGTGAAGCTGAACCATATCGTGCGCCCGAGCGGCCAGGCCGCCACCACGAACAAGGTGGCCATCATGGGCAACAGGAACAGCCAGGCCGAGCGTGTCCTGTGGCGCGACAGGCGCGATGTTACGGATTGTGCCAACATGTTCGTCTCCCTGCAAAGGGGCGGGCAGTCGTGCCGCCCCTTTGACTTCGCCTTACCAGCGCGGCCCTTTCAGGCGCATGAGTTCTTTTTCAAGCTGGGCAAGGTTCTCGGCGCCGGTGCCGTCGCCCGACAAGGTCTTGTGCGCGGCAGTCCAGAACGCGGCCGAAACCTCGTTGTATTTGCGCAAGGTCGCAGCCGAGGGACGCGGCAGGGCATTGTCCACAACCGGCTTCCACAGCGGGATGAACTCCTGCTCTGCACCCACTTCCGGATCCAGATAGACCGCCGAGACGGTTGGCGGGCGCGAGGTCACGATGGCGCGCTCTTTCTGGTTCTCGTAGTTGTTGAGGAACCGTACCAGCTCGATCGCGGCTTCCTGGTTTTCGGAGTATTTCGAGACACCCAGGTGCCAGCCGCCCAAGGTAGCGGTGGATTGCCCGCCTTCACCCGCGGGCAGAACGGCCACGCCGAATTTGCCCTTGATCGGGCTGTCATCGCCATTGCCGAGCGCATAGGCATAGTTCCAGTTGCGCATGAAGACGGCATTTCCCGACTGGAACACGCCGCGCGCGTCTTCTTCCTTATAGTTCAACACGCCTTCAGGGGTGATCGTGCCGACCCAGCTTGCGGCCAGGTCAAGGGCCGCTGCGGCCTTTTTGTTGTTGATCTTGATCGAGCCGTCAAGTTCGACGATACGGCCCCCGCCCGAGGAATGGATCCATTCCTGTGCGTCGCAGGTCAGGCCTTCATAGGCCCCACCCTGCCACACAAAGCCCCACATATCGCCATTGCCGGCAGCGCGTTCGGCATCCATGATGCGTTGCGCAGTGGCGGTCAGCTCCTGCCAGGTACTGGGCACGGCTTCACCATGTTTCTCCAGCAGGTCTGCGCGGTAGTAGAGCGCCGGCGCGCCAAGAAACATCGGCAGCGCCACAAGCTTGCCATCCACCGTCTGGCTTTCGACCGCCGCGGACACAAACATGTCGATGATGTCCTCGACATGTGGGTTAAGATCGACGAAATGTGCTGCCAGTTGCGGCGCCCAGATCACGTCCATCCGGTAAACATCGACATCCGTCGATTGTGCCGCGAGCCACAGCTTGTACTGGCCGAACTGGTCGGTGGTGCTTTCGGGCATGGAGACGATGGTGACCGTGTGGTCGGTCTGAGCCTCGAACTTGTCAAGCTGGCTACGCAAGACCTCCTGGTCGCGCCCGACCGATCCGTGCACGATGGTTAGATCGGCCGCCATAGCCCCGGTGGCCAGAGCGGCCGCGCCGGCGATACCGTTCATCAAATGTTTGAGTAGTTTCACTTTGTCCTCCTTTGGATTGATGATTTTGCAATGCGAACCTCATGTAACGAAAAACGGTGAGGTCCACGCCATCTGGCCGCTTGATTGACGCAGCCTCAGATAGAGCGTTTCGCCGGGCTCCAACGCGCCCAACGGTATCTCGCCCTGCCATTGCCATTCATTGGCGGCGGGCAATTGATGAAAACACCAGGCGGGTGTGTCGATCGGGCCGAGATTGCCACTCTTGGCACCGTCGAACAGGCGGCTGGCGGGAATGACAATCTGCTGCCCGTCAAGTTCCCCCCTGATCACTGCATGCGGAGTCAGGGTTGCGCGTAGCATGATTCCCTGTGTGGCGGGGGTGATGTTGTTGGGATTTGCCTCGGCAGTTACGGCAAAGCGAACCTGCTCCTTCTCGACACTGACCTGCGGAATGGCATGCCCGATGTCCTCGCCTTCCAGCGGCGATACGATCTCAGGACCGCGGAATCGCGTCTCAACCGCCTGCAGCGTGCCGCCGTCGATATAAACTCTGCCGTCCCAGTGATGCCGCTTGCCGCGAGCGCCCCAGCCAAGCTCGATGTAGATGAGCGTCTCGGCGGTATCCTCGATCGGCGCCGGTGTGATCGCCGGGCTGATCCGGTGCCAGAGTCTGCCATTGCGGATCAAGTCGATGCAGTCGATTGTCCCACCGGCCACGGCCTCGATGCCAATGCGCGCTGCACCCCGCGCCGCGATCACATCGCCCTGAACCGCGCCGTCGATCTCGGCCAGAAGGTGAATTCGGTCGCCAGTCAGCGCATTGGTATGGCGCGCCTGCATGGCGGTCCAGAAAGCCTCTCGGTCATGTGCGGGCGCATAGACCGCCATGCGCCCATGCCCGTAGGAGCCCGGAAAACCGCTGTGATGGTCTGTATTGCCGACAATGCCGAATACTTTCCCCCGGGACAGTCCCTGCGCCATGGTGGACTGCCCGTCCACCGGTCCCATCGAGTGCAGATAGCCGCGCTCGGTTTCAGATGCTTCCGCGCAACCATGCATCGAGAACATCTCGACGAAGGGCGACAAGTCCGCATCGAACGAGTCCCAGTTTATGCCGCGCGCGCCGGTACGGTAGCCGATGTGATGCGGAAAGGCAAAGACTCGATCACCGTAACGCGCCCTGAGCGCGGCCTTGAGCGCGGCGGGATCGTCAGCCAATTCCAGCGGGCCGTCATCAAGATCGGCCAAAACGATCGTGTAATCCCCGTGCGCGCACGAGTGGATTTCGTACCCCGCAAAGACGTTGAAGGCCCCCGGGCGGTCGGCGGCGCGCAGGGTCTTGTAATGCCCCTGCCAGGCGGCGTGCAGCTTGGCAAAGCCCTTGACGTGAAAATCTACAATATGCGCGACAGAAGGCTCGCCCACTGGCATGTCAGGCCAATGAGCGTGACCCGTGACGGACACAAAGTCCAGTTGCAGGGCAGCCTTGGTCAACGCGTCGGGGAAGGATCCATGCCCGTATGACAGGTTGGAATGGTTATGAATATCGCCAAAAAACGGATGCAGACCCAGGCGGGTAGCCCGGCGCGCGAGGCGTTCGGGCAGTGCGACATTGATCATTGCGCTGCCTCCATCATGACCAACTCGCGCGGATCGACCGGGAGGCCGTCCTGGGCAAGGCTCAACTGCGCCGCATGGACCAGCCGCAGGCACGCTACCCCCTGCTCCACGCTCACCGGCGGCGCCTCGCCCAGCAGGAATCGCTCGATTTTGCGCACCAGCTCCTTGTCGGCACCGAAGTGCGACGTGCCACGGTCGGGATCGGGATGCCGGATCATCGAGCGCGCATGACCATGCTGCTCGACCAGGTCAATATCGCCGCTATGCCGCTCCATCCGGAGCCGTCCGCTATCACCGACGATTTCCAACGTTTCCTGGTCCGTCGCCCAGGGCCCGAAGATGGTAAAGAACAAGGTCGCCACCAGGCCGCTCTCATAGTGCACCGTAATGACCGCATGGTCGTCGATATTGGCGCCGGGGTAATAGACACAGGTGTCGTTGCGATCATGCACGGCTTCGGCGTCTATCCAGCTGCGGTTCGGTACGCGCCCGATTCTTTCAAACTTGTCGATCAAGGTCTCGTACCGGCGATAGGGGCAATCGCGAGCGCATTCGCAGCACCGCGCCGGCGCTGTCGGGTCCGCTGCGAAGATTCCCGAAACCCCGCCTGTTGCCACTACCCGCACCGGTTCGGCTCCGTTTGCAATCCAGTTCAGCACGTCGAAATGGTGCGAACCCTTGTCATTTAATGCGCCGCCTGAACGCGCCTGATCGCGATGCCAGAGTTGAAAATAGCGTGAGTAGGGAATCACCGACCGCAACAAGACCATGCGCGGCATACCGATTCTGCCGGAGTGCGCGAGGCGTACGGATTTGATCCAAGGCTGTTCATATCGCCGGGTGAAGCCCATCATTATCGGCTTCCCCGCATCAAGTTCTGCGCGGGCGATGGCTTCGGCATCATCCAGCGTTACGGAGATCGGTTTGTCGAGATAGACCCGCTTGCCGTTTGCCACGGCCCGCTCCACCGGAATGCGGTGGCTGTCGGTATGGGTCGTGATGATAACCAGATCCACGGCCGGATCGCTTGTCGCCTCTTCCATCGTATCGAAAACGCGCACCGGATGACGCAAGCCGGTCTTTTCATAGACCGCCGCGAGATGCCGGGCCGCCTGTTCGGCACGATCTTCGAGGCGATCGTGAACCCCCACGATCCGCAGCCGGCTGTCCAACGCAACTTCGGCGATGCGGCTGCCGACAAAATAGGCGCCGCGCTCTCCCGCCCCCACGATGGCAACGCCGAATTCTGATTTGGACTGCATTATCGAATCTCCACAAAATGCAAACTCGACACTAAATGAGTATAATTTCTGCTTAAATACGCATTATACTCACCTTATTTCTCGATCGTTGCGTCTAGCAAACGGATGGATCCGTTCACATGCGTATAGATCGGGAGATAGTGAGTGTGTTGTGGGCTGCTGCTGCCGGCGATGCGGGATGTGACGATGCTCTCGAAGAGATCGAGTTTTTCCGCATCCGAGTTCCCGACGATATCGAATTGGCTGACATGTTCGGACGGAACATCCACACTCCCGAGCAGCAATAGGCTCAAGTCGCGACCGGGGCGCAACCCCTTGTTTCGTAATGCGGAATCCATCAGGTATCCATCAACCAAGCCCCAGACGATGAGCGCGGTCATGCTTTCCTGGCGATCGTCCGGATCCGGAAGCGCGGCCTCCAGATCTTGGCGCGTATACGAGCCTGGAAGGCGTGAGACGGCATGCAGCCGGGGATGGGGCATTGGTCCTTCCCAACCACTGAGCAACAGAAACTCGCGCCGCGCCATCGCAATCTGCCGCGCATCATGGTTCGACGTGAGAAACCCAATTTTCTCATGCCCCTGGTCGCGCAACATGCGATAGCCCACCGAGAGGGCTTCGCGCCAGTTCGTTCCGATCACGTCGGCATCGATTCCCGTGACCGACACCCCGTCGATGACCAGCCCATCCGCATGGGCCCTTATCGCCGCCAGAAACCCAACTGTCACGGTCTCGAAATTGGTCTGCAGGAGACAACATCGAAATCTCCCGTGCGTTTCGAGAAACTCGAGCGCGCCGGCCTCATCGCCGAAGGCCCGCATGACGATACTACCGCCTTGCTTAAGGAGGCGTGCCTTTAGCTCAATCAACAGGGTTCGGGCAAGCCGGCTCTCGGAATCCCGGTAAAGAATGAGACAGTCGCCCGCATAGGTGGCAGGCGGATGTTCGGGCAACCGGGCAATTCGCATTCCGAAACCGCGGCGCACCTCGATCAGGCCAGATTCGACCAGAGGCGCCAGGGCACGCTGCACGACACGTTGCGAGGTACCGAATTCGCTCATGAGATCGCGTACCTTCGGCATCCGAGAACCGGGTTCTCCGGCCATCGCAAGTTCTTCCACCCTGCGCCTGACGCGTTGATCCGTTGGCGCGTCTCTTCTACCTTTCACTCTGGTCATTTCCTTCAACGCCGCAAAACAAACCCCGCTGGCTGTTTCAGGCTCCGTCCGCGTCAGTAAAGCACGGGAAAGCGCAAGCAACCACCGCGACATGTGCAAACCGCGCAACAAACCAGCAAACACTTAGTTACCAATCCTCAAACAGAGCTGCCTTAACCCGCGGAACTTTTATAAATACTATGAAATCGAACTGCCCGCTGCAAGTGAAGGCACCTTGTGGCCGGTAATTTGGTGATAACTCAGCACTTCCGACATGATCATGGGCAGACGCTATGCACACCAGAATTCTTGTCAAGCCTCAGCTGACATCAAACTTGCAGAGTAGGTCAGCTTCCCTTTCTCGCAGCCGGAATGCGATGCTGTAATTCACATACCATGGCCGTTGGTGGCCCCCTGGTGAAGGATAGCTTTGTATCGCATTCTGCCAGCTTGGGCTTCCTGTAGCGAAAGCCGTGTGGGGTCGACGATTCGCTGCAGGGCTCAATAAACGCTCAGGCGAAAGCAGCATCGTCTTAAAGAATGGCGTATTGCTAATGCGAGGGATTTCTGCGTCAGCATTGGCCGCACCGGCACAAAGTCGGTTTGTCCGCGCCTTGCTTGTCCGTCTTATATGCAGCGAAGGGTCAGTTTGGATTTTGTCTCCAACCGCGTCGTTGAAAGGCCGGAAACGGGAATTTCGCTGCGCCACCGTAAACCTCGCGCCGCGCATGCAAGCAAATGCTGCATCAGCAATAGCTGCGCGGGCAAAGGGCGGCTATGTCCGCATAGTAGACCTTTGGGATTGCCGCGGCGAATGACTGCTTGGAGCCCATAGTGACCAATGCTGTGCAACGTATCATGGTCAGCTTTGCGTAATTTTTAGCTTGACCTATTAATTTTATAATTCTAGGAATATAGTTATGTTGGCCGTGATCAAACAATTGACCTTGAAAGAA
>MDTB01120856.1_pt1 | contig 14756 bp, 8 predicted proteins | sample 811161 | NCBI WGS metagenome assembly MDTB01 (sample SAMN05326650, study PRJNA326480) | marine metagenome | isolation source: seawater | place: Mediterranean Sea | collected 2009
CTCATCCAATTGGGCCTCGGTGATGGCTTCCCGGGCGTTAGCAGGATCCATTTGATAGGTGTCTTTGTTCTTCGGAATCGGCTTACGAGACGCCGCCCTTGGCGCTGAATCCAAGGCTTCCCGAAACGGGCCGTAGTAGGCAGAGGAATACTTGGCGGTGTAGCTGATGATCCCGACGTGCTCGAACCCTTCGTCATCGAGGGCTTCCCGCAACGCACCGACGCGGCCATCCATCATGTCGCTGGGGCCGATCAGATCAGCTCCAGCGGCAGCCTGCATCACCGCCTGTTTGCAGAGCTGATCAATCGTTTCATCATTCAGGACGATGCCGTCCTCACTCACGATGCCGTCATGGCCATCACATGAATAAGGATCGAGAGCAACGTCCGTCATGATCGCCATGTCCGGCAATGCGCTCTTGAGCTGGCGGATCGCTCTTGGAATCAAGCCGTTGTCATTGAACGATTCAGCGCCGTCTTCGGTTTTGAGGCCTTCGGCCACCTTGGGGAACAGAACCACACACCGAATGCCGAGATCCCAGGCCCGCTGAACCTCGCCGGTGAGAGCAGCCAAACTCCAACGGCTTGCCCCCGGCATCGCTCCGATCGGTTCAACATCAGCCCCTTCGTGCACAAACAGGGGGTAGATGAAGTCAGCTGCAGACAGGCTGGTCTCGCGCACCATGGCCCTCAAAGCCGGAGTGCGACGCAAGCGACGGGGGCGGTAGGTGAGTTCCATCAGACCCTGGGTCCAGCCGTCGATCGTAGATCTGGCAGGTGCTTTACGGCTCAAAGCGCCGCAGAACGCATCCAATTCCGGCGTGGATCCTCAGAGCGATTCTTGCTGAGCTGTTCCAACAACTGCCGTTCGGTGGCAGACCAATCTTTTGGCAGCACCAGATTGAGCGTGAGCAGGAGATCGCCTCGACCATTGCGATTGGGCCATCCTTTGCCCTTGAGGCGCAGGCTTCGCCCCGGGGGTGTGCCAGCAGGGACCGACACCTTGGCTTCTCCGTCCGGGGTCATCACGGTCACCGTTCCACCGAGAGCCAATTCATCCATGCTCACAGGCAAGTCAGCACGGAGCTGATCACCTTCGATTCGCCAAACGGGATGATCTTGAACGGAAAGATTGAGGTAGAGGTCACCCCGGCGACCTGTACCAGGCTGCATGTTGCCCTTCTCCTTTAAACGCAGCCGTGAACCATTGCGAACACCGGAGGGAATCCTCACCTGAACCCGCTCCTCATTAACGGAGAGGGTCCGTTCGGTGCCGCGGAAAGCCTCTGAAAAACTGACGCTGACGTTGGCCTCAGCGTCAAGATTCACGGGCTGTCGAGATGCCTGGGCACCACGTGGGAAACCACCGCCTTGAAACCCTGCTGCACCAGCCGGACCACCAAAGCGCCCCAGCAGGTCATTGATGAAGTCATCGAAGTTGCCGTAACGACCGAAATCAACATCCATGCCCGGGCCGCCCGGACCACCACCCATGCCACCGGCCTGGTTCCAGTACTGACCGAACTGCTCGTATTTGCGGCGTTTGTCGGGATCAGAGAGAACCTCGTAGGCCTCACTTATCTCTTTGAATTTCGCCTCTGCAGACGTGTCCCCTGGATTCACATCAGGGTGGTACTGGCGCGCCAGCTTGCGAAAGGCGCGTTTGATGGTGTCGGAATCTGCGCCACGATCAACGCCGAGAACCCGGAAATAGTCCTTGTAACCGCTGCCGGCCATTCCTTCCCTGCGTGCTCGGCTGATCAAGACAGTGTCTCAGTCGAGAGGCCGCCGGTGTGGATTCGCCATGGAGGGAACTCCGAACGTGAATCAACAGACTATTTTTTGTGTACAACGTCACAGTCAGTTGATGCGGGTCGGCTTGGTTGCATCATTTCTAGGGGTATCTCTATTGGGTGCTACGGCTGTTCATGCCGAATGGAAAGGAACGATCGGTGAGCCGCTGCGTGATTCGAGCAGTGAAGCGCTGAAGCTTGTGGAGCATTTACGCAGTATCGGAGCCACGTTCTACGGATCATGGACCTGCCCCGCCTGCTTTCGCCAAATGAACCTGTTCGGCAAACAGGCAGGGGCTGAGGTTCCCTACGTGGAATGCACAAAGCCAAAAAAAATGCCCGATCAGGCCGCTGCATGCCAAGCGGCAAAGATCCGCGCTTATCCAACCTGGGTCCTCCCCAATGGGGAACGCAAGGTGGGAATCCAGTCGCTGAAAGCACTCAGCGATTGGAGTGGCTTGCGCTGAAATGCCTCTGATCAAGGGGTTTCATACACGAAATCTGCGCGGTGATCTCCTCGGAGGCGTAACAGCTGCTGTGGTCGCGCTTCCACTTGCACTGGCATTCGGGAATGCAGCTCTTGGACAGGGCGGAGCGATTTATGGCCTTTACGGCGCAATTGTGGCTGGATTTCTGGCTGCACTTTTGGGCGGCACACCCTCCCAGGTGAGTGGACCAACAGGTCCAATGAGTGTCACGGTCGCCGCTGTGGTGTCTGGTCTCGCGGCGGTTGGCGTTTCAAGAGACTTGTCCGCGGGCGAGATTCTGCCACTGGTGATGGCAGCAGTGGTGATCGGAGGGGTGTTTGAAGCTCTGATGGGGCTTCTTAAGCTTGGGAGATACATCACACTCGTTCCTTATTCCGTTGTATCCGGCTTCATGTCGGGGATCGGATTCATCATCCTGGTGTTACAGATCGGTCCTTTTTTAGGAATTTCAACACAAGGAGGCGTAGTTGGCTCGCTCAACGGATTGATTCAAGATTTCCATCCAAACATTGCCGCCATCAGCGTGGGCCTAATGACATTGGCGGTGGTCTTTTTTACACCGGCGGGGATTCGAAAATGGCTGCCATCGCCGTTACTAGCGCTTCTTCTGGTTACACCACTATCTCTGGTGATGTTTGGTGATGAACGACTTCAGACACTGGGGCTGGAACCAATGGCGCGAATTGGTTCCATTCCTGAAGGAGGATTGAAACTTCTCATGCCAGATTTCAGTCAACATTTACCGGAACTCCTGAAAGCAGGACTGGTGTTGGCATTACTCGGTGCCATCGATTCGTTACTCACATCGCTGGTCGCAGACAACATCACACAGACCAACCATGACTCAAATCGGGAACTTATAGGTCAAGGAATAGCCAATGCCACAGCAGGCTTTTTCAGCGGATTACCTGGAGCCGGCGCCACAATGAGAACAGTAATCAACATCAAATCAGGGGGACAAACGCCACTTTCAGGAATGACCCATTCACTGGTGCTGTTGGTTGTTCTCTTGGGAGCAGGATCATTTGCTGGTGAAATTCCAACAGCTCTGCTTGCTGGCATTCTGATCAAGGTAGGTCTGGACATCATCGATTGGGGCTTCCTTTTGAGAGCGCATCGACTTTCAGGAAAAACAGCAGCTCTCATGTATGGCGTTCTATTGATGACAGTGTTCTGGGATTTAATTTGGGGTGTGCTGGTGGGAATGTTTGTCGCAAATTTATTAACGGTCGACTCAATCACACAGGTTCAACTAGACAAAATCGATGAAGAGAATCCACTGTATGACGAGAAGGCAAGTCAGCACGAAAAAGACCTCAGCACATCAGAACGCACGGTTCTGAATGCGTGCCATGGCGAGGTGATGCTGTTTTGCCTGAAGGGACCACTCAGTTTCGGAGCAGCAAAGGGAATATCGGCAAGAATGAGTCTGGTGCAAAACTACAAAGTTCTAATTCTTGACATCAGCGAAGTGCCCCACATCGGAGTTACAGCAACACTGGCACTTGAGAGAATGGTTCAAGAAGCCAATGGTCAACAACGTGCCGCATTTGTTGCAGGAGCCCATGGGAAAGTCAAAAAACGATTGCTGCAATTTGGTGTTAGTGACCTCGTATCGTCACGCCAAGAGGCACTCGAACGAGCGTTGAACATCGTCAACCCTCATGGCAACCTTTCATAAGCGGAGAGAATGCCGATCATGGCACCAACAAGACAACGAAAAAAATCAAACAACCTGTAAGCGCTTGAACTTCACAATAGAGCATAAAAAAAGAGCCCTCAATCGGGCCCTTATCAATACATCGAAAACCTTCAATCACTCAAGAATCCAAGGTATTCGTCAGCATCAAATGATGAATATCATCTCGAATCTGATTAAGAGCACCCAAGCCAGTGATCAACTGGGATACGGATGAGCCTCGTTGGCCTGCCAGAGTCATCTGATGATCACGAACAAAAGTTGCAGCAAAGCGTTCAGCACTAGGTTTGATCATATCGATCATAAAAGCACCGTCGGAAAGTGCCTTTGTGAACTCCTCAGACGAGAAGAAGCGCTCACGATCGAGGCCGTTTGCGAAAGAAACCTCAAAAGCCGCATGGTAATCCTTACCTTCTTTTTCAACATGCTCGACACCTTGAGCATCTGGACGTGAATAATCAAGCGCATCAAACAAGTGGTAACGAAGCTGAACCACTTCGGAGCGCTTGGCGATGGCATGCAAAAGTGTCTCTGTCATGTATGAACGGAAGTCCTCGATCGAGACGGCGTCCTCTTTGCGAATCATCACGTGATATCTCATTTCAGCCAGTGGCCCGTTGGGATAAGGCTCAGACAAGCGGCTAATCACTGTACGAGTGTTGCCCATCGATGTTGTATATCCGATGGCTTTGCTAAAAATATTGTGTTCATCATCCATCAAGATTGCAGAAGCAGTAAACCAAGCGGCCCGATCCTCAACTGATGAAAATGTTAGCTCTGCGACACCAAGAAACTGATCAGCAGGATCAACATTAATCCTGATATTTTTGATTTCAGGAAAGATACCTCCATCATACGCGGAGAGATGATACTGCCAATATTCCATCTGACCAGGAAGACGCGCACAGACTGGTCCATGAACATCGCGCCAGTAATTATCAAACTGATCGAGCGTAATACCGTTGCGGATCCAGAGAGGTACGTAAAAAACAACCTCTTCTCGTTCGTCGGCGAAAGCCATAAAAGGAAAGCAAGACACATTCATCATAATTCTCAGCCAATCAATGCTCAACAAGACAAAAAGGCTTTACCTTCAATTCGTGACATAGACGTTGCATTCAATTTTAAGCTGATTAAAATTAATTATCTTTTTTATTTCTAGGTCATGCGACGAATGCTAAAAAGCATTGCAATGGCGACTCTCGTGGGTCTTTTCGTCGCTCCTTCAGCAGTAATCGCTCAAGGGCAGGATGGCGTATTGGGTCAAGACATGAACGTCGTTGACATAGAACTGGACACCATCGAGACAACAAGGAAGCGTCTAGCTTGGATCAAAAATGACTTTGAGAGCAGGTCCTCTGAATACACGCTGGATGATGCTATTGCTTTCGCGATTGCGAATAACACAACAATCAAAGCGGCCTACAAAGGTGTTCAATCGAAACAATGGAATGCAATCAGCGACAAAAGATTATGGTGGCCAATTGCTTCCGGCGCTGGACCTTATGGTGATATCAACATTGTGCCAACATGGCCAACCATCGGCCAACGTTATGAATCTGCCTATGGCAAAAAATATACTGAAGTAGTAGGCGACGATGGAACAGTAAGCTTAGAAAAAGTCAAAAACAATAGTTTCACATCGATTGATTCTTTTGTCCCAGCAGTGCATGGGCGGTGGACATTTTTTGATATGACCAGAGTGCCCAAAATCAACAGCTCAACAGAATCCGCAAAGGCAGAGGAGCTGCTCTTTGATATGACCGTAAGAGATATTGTACTCAATGTACAGCAAGGCTATTATCGCCTCTACAGTGAACTTCAATATTTGGATAGTCTTGAACGAGATTATCTTGTAAACCTACAGCAGCTTGAACAGGCACGAAACAACTATGCGAACAATCCTAACTTAAGCAACAAGAATGCTGTTCACCAAAGTCGATCAACTATTTACTCTCAGCTCGAAGAACTAATCACTCAAAACGTCAAGCTCATTGAAGCCGCTGCAGACATGTCACGTCAGATGGGATTGCCTTACGCGAAATTAGTGAAGCCCTCAAAGGATTTTAAATTAAGACCCGTCAATGAATGGAAAATGGACCTCATGACAACCATTGACCATGCATTGGCCCACAGGGAAGAAATACAAGCAGCAAAAATGCTTGCTAAATCTCAAAACTATCTAGCCACTTCGTTGGCATATAGCTACCTTCCAAAGGTTTCTCTATACGGCTATGCCGCCTACACCAATCAAAGCGGTCCCTACTTGGCTGGAACCACAAGGCATGAAGATGTTTCGTACAAGTGGGGGCCTCAGGCCAACATTGGCGTCACCTTTAGTTGGAACTTTGATGGAACAGTTTCGCTCGCAAAAGCAAAAAGCCTTCGTTACGCGGCAGATCAACAAATTGCCAAGGCAGAAGCAGCTGCGGACATGATTGAATCGCAAACAGCGATTGCTTATGCCGAATATTTAACATCAAAAATGAGCCTGGACACCTCTGCTGCAGCGCTTGCCAATTCGAAAAAAGCTCGTGAAACAACACGATTGCTTTATCTCGACAACAAAGTCGACGCAACAGCTTATACGGCCTCTGCTCAAGCGGTTGCTGTCGCATCAAAACAATACACGCAAGCGATCTTCAAATACAATCACTCAGTAGCAAAACTGTATCGATACACCTCCATATGGCCCATCGGTATTTCTAAAGCACTTGACGAAGCAGTTTTGGTGATGAAAGCTGAATAAAAAAAGACAAATAATCGAGAAATAATAAATTCTTGCGAAAGATTATCGTCCATGTATTGATTCTCTGACATGTACAGCACAATGTTGCTGGTCGCATATCTGTGAGCCAGATTAGTAAAGCTATCTAATGGTTCACACCATGGAGCTTTACTCTCCTGATCCCAATGAAAGTCCATCAGCATTAGGTCACATGCTGCAGGGGATTCAACATTTTGGAATGACAACTCCTGATTTGAAAAAATCCTTAGCTTTTTACGTTGACATCCTTGGAGGCCGTCTCGCAGTTGGTGGTGATGGTTTCTACGGATCTGAGATGCATAATTTACTGTTCCAACTGGATGAAATGGAAAGTAAAGAAGGTGATCATTCACCCGAATACTTCGGCATTCCTGATCTACGCAACGGCAAAGATAATCTCGATGTTCGCTTTATCCAATTTGGCAATACAAATTTGGAATTGTTGCATTTCCGCGGTGCGGAAGCAGAAGCAGGTCCATTCGCTCCGAATATCTTCAAATCAGTGTCTTCGTGCGTGGGCTTCGGCAACGTTCCACACTTGTCATTTCACGTCAAATCAGACGTCAACATGACAGAGTTTGCGAACAAGCTGGTTGAAGAATCTCATAAGAAAGGGCTTACTGAGGTTGCGATTAATCGCAAAATTGATGTTGATTCGCGTGAAGATCTGGCAACAGCACCACCTAGCTACGCGATTACTGAGTTCCCAGGCTCCTTCGAAGGCTGGGCTTTGATCTACGCCAAGGGTCCAAATGGCGAACAACTTGAGTTCAATCAAGTACGGTCAGTCTGCAAAGAAAACTTCATCAAAGCGATGGAGCAATATAATAAACTTAATAAAACGGCTCACACTTGGCCTGAGGGATAAGTCTTTACTAATTCGTCAAAAAGAGCGGAAGACCTTTCCGCTCTTTTTTTTAACAATCGTACTTTACATTAGTTTATTGTATATGGCTTTTCTCATATAAAGCATTGATTTGGTCCAATTTGAACTGCGTTTCTATGCTGAAACGTGAAACCTGACTTTTGATCAATGTCCAGCTCCCTGCTGAACGCTTATACGATCGGACAGAAGGCACACAGCGATTTCAGCGAAAATCTGACTGCTGAAGCTTCAGAAGCATTCCTTAAGGTTGTACCGCATCCTGACCAAACGATTCCCTACAACAGCGCATGGCAAGAATGGCAGAAAGGACAAGCTGATTACAAAAACGGAAACTACACATACACAGATCCAAACGGACTTTATTACTCCTCATGGGGACCTGAATCAGACCTTGTTGAATTAGAACTTAAATTATCTGAATTCAACAGGCTCGACATCCCTGGGTTTGGCACAATTATTGCGGACGATACAACCAACGATACTGTTTATGATGATAATTTTCTTCTTTACAATGGTGAGACGGGGCTAAGCTATGGCCCTTTGATTGTTGTTGATCCAGGTGACACGATAAAAATCAAACTAGTTAATGACCTACCAGAAGCAACCAGCGAGTTAATTTATAACGACAAAACTAATTTACACACGCACGGACTACATGTGTCAGCCCAAGGGGATGGCGACAATGTTTTATTAACCGTGGAACGTGGAGAAACCTGGGAAACTGAAATCAAGGTTCCTGACGACCACTTCGTTGGACCTGACTGGTATCACCCACACCTGCACGGAGCCACCAACGTTCAGGTGTCAAAAGGCTTAGCAGGACCTCTGTTGATCCAACCATCAACGGAGGAAGCGGACGATCTCGACAAATTTGATCCGGCCCTCGATCCTGTGTATTGGATGAACCTGCAAACATGGGCTCTCCTTCAAGAGGAAAGGCCGGCATCGAGTTCAGACAATATCAATCAAGATCCGGATGGGAATGCCTACAGAATTGCAACCCCTCCGGAGGTATTTGCAAGTGTTGATGGAAAGGACACGTACAAAATATCATCAGCAGAATACGTTGCTTATAACTTTAGACCAGATGGCTATCAACCAACAAATGCAGATCCAGCTAACTACGGTTATGGATTCGGGGGATCTGGCAACCCAGTTGAAAACGTAATCCACACCGTCAATGGTCAGTACAATCCAACAATCGAAGCAGATGTTGGAGAATGGAATATTTTTGGATTCCTCAACTTCTCTGTAAACTCTCATCATGTGATTCAACTCGTGCGTGAACATGAAGGAGAAATCAGCCTAGAGGAATTCACGCTTGTTGCCGTTGACGGTGATGTGGCTGGAGCTGCAAGTGCAAGAAAACAACAAACAGAAACCCCTGCCGTGGCTCCGGGAGCCCGGATGACCATTGAACATGCCTTCACAAAGCCTGGAAAATACTATTTTTTAAGCAACGGCACTGACGAAATCTTAGGTGAAGAATTAGCTCCTGAGGTTGCAAATAGTAAGGCAAATTCATCAGTCACTGGTGAAACATACAGTGGAATAAATGATGGCCACTTGGTATGGGGTGCTCAAGTTCTGGCAACGGTCAATGTAACGGGTGACGAAATTAGCGAGACACCACCAGCTCCAGAGCCCTGGAGCTACATCACAAAAGAACAGGAAGAAATTGATGCGTGGATGACGGCAAGTCAAGCAAAACTTGATGCAGGTGAACTGAAGACACGAGAATTTGTCTGGTCAGCATTTGATCTTGATTACGATGTTGATATGGGAGGATTGGAAGATAATGACCCAAGTACATTCGAAGGCGCGTACCGGATCAACGGCCGTTACTTTGGCCATACTCCACAAGAACAAAGTGTTGTTGCCATGCCAATGCTTGGTACAACAGAGGAATGGACAGTCAAAAACGAATCATATCCATTCAGTGGAGAAGATTACCAATGGGGTGAGTGGCATCCATTCCATATCCACCAAAACGATTTTGTGGTCACCGAAATCAATGGATTATCCACAGATGACATTACTGCCTATCCCAGCAACCAGTTAGCAGATACGGTATTGCTCGGCGGAGCATACATCAGCGGAACCGCTACGGCTGATAATCCATATGGCCAAGCTGCTGGTACAAAGGGTGAAGGTGCTGAACCCTTCTCCACAAAAATTAGAATGCGCTTTGAAGATTTTCCTGGCGCATATGTGAATCACTGCCACATCCTCTTCCACGAGGATGCGGGCATGATGCAAGCAGTGAAAGTCATTCTGAACACAGATTCAACCATCGTTGGCCCAGAAATAGCCAGTGAGACAGTTGATCTCAAGATTGGCTCAGCACTTGATCAAAACTTCCAGCTGAAGCCATACAAGAAAGGGACAAGTAATGATAACTTTAACGTGGCTTATGGAGACGTTAATTATGGCATTTTCTTTGACAAGACAGGATTGGATACTGATTCGGTTTATCCCAGTGGAACGAAAGGCTACAGTGATAACATCACTGATGTGGTGACACTCCAAAACCAAAGAAACGAAGGTGAAACATTTAAAATTCGTGTCTTCGATGGAGATGCTCTCAAGCAAGCAGCAACAGGCATTTATAAATTTACTGGAACGAGCAAACCATCATTAAGCAACACCTACTTTCCAGATGAAGAAGCATACGACACTTCAGGGCTAAAACTAACGACGATTGACGGTTCTGTCGAAAATGGAGCATGGAATATCACCGAGATGTCTGGTGCAACTTACATTCACGATATCGGGATGGTTGATGGTAATTGGCAGTGGGATGCAAGCACAGATCCGAGTGAAATCACCGGAAACAATGGTGAAACCGTTCCATCGGAGTACCAAGAAGAAAGCTTCGTGTTTAGTTCAAGCAATGGCACGGACTCACTCACCGCAACTGAGCTTCATTTAGCAGATAATTACAACGGCGATAATCTTGCCATAGAACATTATGACATCACCTCTGGTACTGGACGCTTTCAAGGAGTCACGTCTGGTGAGATCACAGGACTTGAACAATTTGTTAATGGTAGCGCCTCTATTGTATTGTTTTCCAATGATATTGCGGCAGAGAAAATAGATTTTATTCACGGCTCAGATTCAAACTACAAGCTAAAAGACATCTATCCTTTCCAAGATGTTGAGTACACACCAGAGAGTGAAACATCTCTGGCTGTATACGATGTCGATGGAGATGGCCATGCCGATATCATTGCAGGTATTGGTGGACCCAACACAAAGCCGCTGATTGAGATTTACAGCGGTGCTGATTACAGCCTCATGGGAAAAATCAGCCCGTTCCACACCATGGAGAACACAACCATCAACGTGGCGGGCGGAGACATCAATAGCGATAACTTCGGCGACATCCTCGTTGGTCAAGGTGAAGGTGGTGTTGGTGCCGTCCAGGCCTATACAGGCCGCAAGATTTTCGAGGTCATCAAAAACAACGAAGGAAGCTCACTTGGCAGCACAGACGTTCAAGGTGTTGATCCCATGAATCCTGAGGCCATGGCGATAGCCACTGAGCTCTACAAAGGAGACTTCTTACCCTTTGAAAGCGAGGGCTACGCCGGTGCCGTTGATGTCGCGTCAGGCTTCATCCTGCCGAGACCTGAAGAACCAGCAACACAAGAAGAAGTAGACACTCAGATTATTCAATCCAGCTTTGCTAATTTTATAGCACTTAAGGTGAATGAAAAGTCAACAAAAAGATATCCATCGATTAAAAGCTTCTATTACACCGGTGGCAGTGGCCATGAATCTCATACTGACAATATGTCAGAAATGTCCAGCGATGAGTCAATGGACATTCCCACACTTGAGGTATCTCTCAATCCAAAGCAAAGGTTAACTTCACTTAACGGAACTTTTATCGACTTATCCAGTGATGTTGATGATCGTGGTTATGGCACAATCATCGGCCAGCTGGAAGACGGACGAGATTACGCATATTACATTGACGAATCAACGACACCTTCTGGAGACAATAAAATACTCGCCACTGAGAAGATTTCGCTGACACCAGGCATCAAGAAAAAAGGCGGCAAATTTGACAATGACCTCTATGGAACAAGCGGCAATGACACCATCAACGGTTGGTCAGGCAATGACACCATCACTGGCAAGCATGGAGATGACAAACTGAAAGGAGGAAAAGGTGATGATTCACTGCACGGAGATCGAGACAATGACGTCCTGATGGGCGGCACGGGAGATGATCGTCTTGCTGGAGGCATGGGAACGAATACCCTCAAGGGAGGCAAGGGAGCCGACACCTTTGTTGTTGGACGTGGTCTTGACACAATCGAAGATTTAGATCTTGATGCAGACATCATTGAAGTATCAAGCACTTATGCAACCGCACCTGACAGTAACAATCCAAATAACAGCGTAATCACGTTCAATAAAGACAGTCACATGACAACAATCATTGGCGTAAATCAGGCTGATCTGGATGCCAGCAATGTGATCCAAAGCACTTAAACAATCAAAGGGTCAGCAAATCAAAACATTGAGAGAAATTTAAGCTCTCCCTTCCCCTTCCATTGCTATCAACCTGGAGAGGACTTGGTCCCAATGCAGAGTCAAGCCAAACGATTGCCTGATTCCAGGCCCTTGATTCTCTCCAGACTTTTGACCTATTCCCAGCCATTGAGATGACATCAACAAGCCAAGTCCCCGTCGCCCAAACTCTCTGCGGATATCCAATCGAACCACCTGAAACGCAACTGCGTTGTTGGTCAGGTACATCTCACCCGTTCGGAGCAACAGTCGCAGACAACGGCGTTAATTTCGCCTTGTACAGCGCTAATGCAACAGCTGTCACCCTATTACTGTTCAATGGTCCTGGTGATGAACAGCCCGTTCGCTCCATCGAACTGAACTCAGACAAAAACCGCAGCTTCAACATTTGGCATATTTTTGTCGAAGGTGTCAAGCACGGCATGGGTTATGCCTATCGAATCGACGGTCCACAAGATCAACGCAGCGGTCATCGTTTTGATCCTGAGAAAGTCCTGATCGATCCCTACGCTCGTGCCAACAACTTGACGCGATGGAAGCGGGGAGATGCATGCGTTCCAGGTGACAACTTAACCACGAGCATGCGCAGCGTGGTCATTGACACTAGCGACTACGACTGGGAAGGCGATCAACCCCTGCAGACACCGATGGCACAGTCGGTGATCTATGAGATGCATGTTGGTGGTTTCACAAAAAGCCCTACGAGCGGTGTTCAAAATCCTGGGAAATTTCTTGGACTTATCGAAAAGATTCCTTATTTAAAGAACCTTGGCGTAACAGCTGTTGAGCTCTTACCACCACTCTGCTTTGATCATACCGATGTTCTCAGAGAACACGACGGGAAGAAACTTGTCAACTATTGGGGCTATAGCACTGTTGGATACTTTGCCCCCCATCAGGCCTACTGCGTCTCCGATAACGATGGACAACATATCCGGGAATTCCGGGACATGGTAAAAGCCCTGCATAAAGCAGGGATTGAAGTTATTCTCGATGTCGTCTTCAACCATACTGATGAAGGAAATCATCAGGGCCCGACATTCTGTTTCAAAGGAATAGACAATTCAACTTACTACTATCTGACTGGTGCAGATGGATCGAAAGAATTTTACTATGACTACACAGGCTGCGGAAATACCTTCAACTGCAACCATCCAGTAGGAGAAAAACTCATTCTGGATTCCTTGCGTTTCTGGGTTGAAGAAATGCACGTGGATGGTTTCCGCTTTGATGAAGGGTCTGTCCTGAGCCGTGGAGAATCAGGAGCCCCGATGGAACATCCGCCCGTGATCTGGGCAATTGAATTGGACGATGTTCTCGCGAAGAGCAAAGTCATTGCAGAGGCCTGGGATGCTGCAGGCTTATATCAGATCGGCTACTTCCCAGGTGCAAGATGGGCTGAATGGAACGGTAAGTACCGTGATGCGATTCGCGGATTTGTTAAAGGTGATCCAGGTCTGATCAGTGAAGTTGCAGCCCGTATTGCAGGCAGCTCTGATCTCTACCAGTGGCACAGGGAAGAACCGGTGAATAGCGTCAACTTCATCACCGCCCATGATGGATTTACATTGTATGACTTGACCGCCTACAACGAAAAACATAACTGGGCCAACGGTGAGGGAAACAACGACGGCGTTAATGACAACGTTAGTTGGAACTGCGGTTTTGAAGGCGAATGCGAAGACAAGTGGGTCAATGATCTGCGTAGTCGGCAAGTTAAAAACTTTGCCACCATCATGCTGATTTCCAAAGGCGTGCCAATGATCGTTGCTGGCGATGAATTCAAGCGAAGTCAAGGAGGCAACAACAACACATACTGCCACGACAACGAGATTAATTGGTTTGATTGGAACAAGATCGGATCAGCCGACAGCCAGGAAATGATTCGATTCTGGTCCTTGCTGATCAAGAAAAGGTTGACATTCAAGAGTCACTTTACAGGTCGCTATTTTTCAGGAAAGACCAACCGATTTAACATCAGCGATGTCCACTGGCACGGTCCAATCATCAATCAACCTGGATGGAATGACCCCGAGGCGCGATGCCTCTCCTTTACACTTGGCGACACAGCTGAAGACTCTGATCAGACGAACAACTTACACGTCATGATGAATATGTACTGGGATGGACTCGATTTCGAGATACCAAAATTTGAAGGTTTAGAATGGTATCGAGTCATCGATACATCACTTCCTTCACCGAATGACATCGCTGAAGGTCCCAATCAAATGGTCAAGATTGAAAGTGACCACTACACGTTAACTGGGCGAAGTGTGGTGGTCCTCACCTCTCGAGAGGTCCACTAACCCTTCAACGTTCAACAGAGCATCACTCGTTCACTTCTGCAGATTTACAACAGCAGCCTCCAATGACTTCATCCAATCAACTAAATTTTCCTTTCTCCGATCTGGTCGCTGGTTACATCCGGAGCGTCTCCTATCCAGACCTGTTCGACTGCAAAGGGATGGTCGAACTAGAAACCTCTGACGGACGCACTTACACCGTTAAGGTCACCGATGCTTGCTATGCAGAGGTCGTTCGTAATCTTGGAGAGCCTTTCCAGGTTGCTCCTGATATGA
>MDTB01212559.1_pt1 | contig 14755 bp, 15 predicted proteins | sample 811161 | NCBI WGS metagenome assembly MDTB01 (sample SAMN05326650, study PRJNA326480) | marine metagenome | isolation source: seawater | place: Mediterranean Sea | collected 2009
AATCAAAATTAAGAATTTGTTGATTTAGGTTTTTCATTTCATCACCCATATTTTATTAACAGTATTAAATTCATAATTATAATTATTCATTACTTCGATAAACTTACCGGGTGTTCCATTGAAAATTATTTTATAAATATTATTTCGGTTATCAAATTTATAAATATAAAAATTATAAATTAAATCTATTTCAGAAAGTTTTTTCTCTAATTGATGAATTTTTATATTATTGCTATTTTCAACTGAAATTGTTAAAGGTAATTTAACAGATGTGTTTATTTCATTTAGGGATTTCCAGTAATCTTCAAAAGTAATTTTTAAAATTTCTATAAATTTATTTATTTCAGGATTACTATTAAAATCAATATTTTTAATTATAGTGTTTCTTAAAGTTTTTTTGTTATCAAAATTAATTTTATTTAATAGCCTTGATTGTTCAGAATCTATAAAAAATATAGATACAATATAGTTTTCAATATTATACTTTTTTACTATTTCGCTAAATTTAAAATTTTCAATGTTTTCAATATTTTTTTTTATTAAATTTAAATCTTCCAGATCCTCTGTTGGTAAAATATAATTTAAAAGGTCGTATTGTTTGACATTAGAATTCCACAAATTATAAAAAATATTATCTGAAAACATTTTAATTTGATTTTCATCTTGATCAATAATTATTGGTATGAAAATAATATCTTTTTTTATTGGTATGGATGGAAAAATATTTTTCTTTTCTAATAAATCAAACATACTTTTTTTATTAAAAGAAACATTTAGTTTTATATAATAAATATCATTAACAAATTTTTCCTCTTTAATTGAAAATGTATCAATCATACTTTTGATTTGATTTAAGGAAATTTTTTTTAGCTTCTGATGATCCTTGGACTGAACAGTAGAAAGCATTAATCGATTAAAAGCTTGAATAAACCCCTCGTCTATTATTTTGTTCTTGTTAAAATTGATCTTAAAAGGAGTAGATAATTCAACATCATTTATTAAGAAAGTCTTAGCGTGACTACTTCCTGTGGAAAAAAAAAAATTTAATACAGAAAGAAATAAAAAAAAAATATATAATTTTCTTAATTTTAAATTTTGATAAATATATTTCATAGACCTTTTTAATGAATAAAAAAAAATTTACCTATAAAAAAAGTGGTGTTAATATCAATGCTGCAGATAATTTTATTAATTTCATCTCTAATGTTTCATCAAAGAAAAAAGGCAAAAAAAAGTTTTCAAATATAGGTGGGTTTGGGTCTATAACTAGTATTCCTCATGGCATGAACCGACCCAAAATTGTAGCATGTACAGATGGCGTTGGCACTAAAATTGAGATAGCAAATATTCTTAATAAATATGACACTATTGGTATAGATTTAGTTGCAATGAGTGTTAATGATTTAATTGTCCAAGGTGCCAAACCTCTTTTTTTTTTAGACTATATTTCAATTAATAAAATTGATTTAAAAAAACTTAAATCAATAATCAGAGGAATTATAAAAGGGTGCAGATTGTCAGGTTGTGAATTAGTTGGAGGCGAAACTGCTGAAATGCCTGGTACATACGAGAAAGGTAAATTTGATATTGCAGGTTTTGCAGTGGGGGTGGTTGACAAAAAAAAAATTTTAACAAAAAACAAAATAAAAAAGAATAATATTATCTTGGCTGTACCATCTAGTGGATTGCATTCAAATGGTTACTCACTGGTAAGATATCTTATAGATAAAAAAAAAATTAACATTAAAAAAAACAAATTTTTAAAATCTGAACTTTTAAAGCCAACTAAAATATATGTTGGTGAAATTTTAAGATTAATTAACCAAAATTTAATAAATGGTTGTGCAAATATAACTGGTGGTGGTTTATCAGATAATATCAAAAGAGTAATTCCTGATAAATTTGTTGCAGATGTTAATTTAAATCAAATAAAAACTACAAGTATTTTCAATTGGCTAAAAAAAAATGGGATACCAGAGACCGAAATGCTTAAAACATTTAATTGTGGGGTTGGATTTTGCTTAATAATAAATCCTAAAAATTTAAAAAAAGTTACAAAATTTTTTTCAAAGGATTATAAACCCTATGTGATTGGTAAAATTTCTAAAGGTGCTAATAAAATTAAATTAAATGGTTCAATCAACTGGTCTTAAAAAAATAAATTGCGCAGTATTCATTTCTGGAAGTGGGAGTAACCTAGAATCACTTATACAATTTTCTAAAAAAAAAAATTCACCCATATCAATAGAATTAATTATTTCAGATAACCCAAAAGCCATAGGGTTAAAATTTGGAAAAATTTATAAAATTTCAAATATAGTTCTTGATTATAATAATAAGAAAATTGCTGAAAAAAAAATAATTTCCGAAATAAAAAATAAAAAAATTAAAATAATTTGCCTTGCAGGATTTATGAGAATTTTAACTAAAGATTTTATAAAAAATTTTAAAGGTAAAATATTAAATATTCATCCTTCACTGCTACCACAATATAAAGGCTTAAATACTCACCAAAGAGCAATATCAAATAGAGAAAAATATTCTGGTTGTACTGTACATTTTGTTAATTCAAAATTAGACTCTGGCAAAATTATTCTTCAAAAAAAAGTTAGAATTGTTAAGAGTGATACTGCTAAATCTTTAGCAAGAAAAATTTTGACTCAAGAACACAAACTATATCCTAAAGCAATAAGTAAAATATTTAATCTTTAAAAAAAAAATTTATTTCAATTTTTGCGTTCTCAACACTATCTGAACCATGTACTGAATTTTTATCTATTGATATTCCGTATTTTTTTCTAATAGTACCATCATCAGCATTTTTAGGGTTGGTAGCTCCCATTAACTCTCTATTCCCAAGCACTGCGTTATCTTTTTCAAGAACCATTACTATAATAGGTCCCGATGCTAGATATGCGCATAAATCATTGTAAAAAGGTTTAGTTTCATGAACTTTATAAAATTTTTCAGCTTCAGATTTGTCAATTTGAATTTTTTTTTCTTTTAAAATCTTGAAACCGTTATTTTTAAACATTTCCCTGATTCCGTTCTCAAGATTTCTCTCAACAGCATCTGGTTTAATAATCGACAAAGTCCGTTCTATATTACTCATGATAATCCTCTACTAGTTTATTTAATAATCTTACACCGTAGCCAGTTGCACCTCCTGAATTTAATGCCCCTCCATATTTAGAGAAAGCCATACCTGCTATATCTAAATGAGCCCAAGGTGTTTTATTTAAAATAAATCTTTTTAAAAATTGTGCTGCTGTAATTGAGCCAGCGCCACCAACATAATTAATATTTTGCATATCTGCATTTTTTGAGTCAATTAATTTGTCATAATTTGTATTCAAAGGCATTCTCCAAACTTTTTCCTCTGTTTTTTTACCTGCTTCAATTAACTGTTTCGATAATTTATCATCATTAGAGAATAAACCGGCATATTCTGAACCTAATGAGACTATTATGGCTCCAGTCAATGTTGCTAAATCAACTATAAATTTTGGTTTATATTTTTTCTCTGTGTATGTAAGAGCATCAGCTAAAACTAATCTACCCTCTGCATCTGTATTTAATATTTCGACTGTTTTTCCACTAAAAGATTTTACAATGTCTCCAGGCCTTTGAGCATTTCCTCCGGGCATATTCTCAACAAGGCCGACAACTCCAACAGCGTTAATTTTTGCTTTTCTTAAAGCTAAATTTTTCATAAGACCAACTACAACTGCAGAACCTGCCATATCATAAGTCATATCCTCCATAAATTTAGCAGGTTTTAAAGATATGCCTCCAGTATCAAAACAAACACCTTTGCCAACAAATGCTAATGGTTTTGAATTATTTTTTAGTCCGTTCCACTCTATTGTAACTAGATAAGATCCTCTAATACTTCCTTGGCCCACACCCAGCAAAGTATTCATACCTAATTGTTTTAATTTTTTATCGTTATAAACATTAACTTTTAATCCAAATTTTTTTAGTGAAACCAATCGTTTGGCGTATTCGTCAGGATGCAGTATATTTCCAGGTTCTGACACTAAATCTCTTGCAAAAAAAGTTCCTTCTTCAATCGCCTTAAATTTTATTTGATCATTAAGTGATGGTTTACTTTTACCAATTATATTAATGGAAATTTTTCTTTTAGTACTTTTTGATTTGTATTTTTCAAAATTATATGATTTGAGTCTTAAACCGTGTAAAAAATATGCAATAAAATTTTTCAGAGAGCTCGAAACAGTATCGCAATTTATACTAAAAATATTTATTTTAGAGTTTTTAAATTTATCGTAAAATTTTGCACCTAAATTTTCTGCCTCAGAACTTCTAATATTCTTTTTAATAGATACTAAAATTATTTTTTTTTTTGAATTAATTTCAAATTCAATTATATTTTTTTTCTTATCACTTATACTTAATATATCTGAGATATATGAGTATTCCTTATGCAAAATATATTTTTTTATTGCCTTAATACTGAATGTATCATCAACAAATAAGACAAGATTTTGAGAAATCTTTTTTTGGCTACTATTTTTATAGTTTATTTGTAATGACATAAAATTTAATACACTCTATAGAATATGGATGCTATATATGAATAAAAATAGCATATTTCAATGAAAAAAATTTTATATAAGAAACTTTTGTATGATTACTTAAGTTTTTTTTTTATCACTCTAATTTGCACTGCAATAGTTATTTGGGTTTTTCAGGCAGTTAATTTTCTTGATATAATGATAGAGGATGGGAGAGATTATCTAGTTTATATTAATTATTCATTATTAAATTTTCCAAAAATTTTAAGTAAAATATTCCCTTTTATACTATTTTTTAGCCTTTTTTTTGTAACAACAAGATATGAATTTAGTAATGAATTAATCATATTCTGGAATTTTGGTGTTCATAAATTTACTATTATCAATTTCATTTTTAAGATTTCAATTTTTTTAATGATAGTTCAGGTTTTTTTGACTACATTTATTGTTCCAAATTCTCAAGATTTAGCCAGATCTTTTTTAAGAACATCAGAAGTAAATTTTTTTGATAATTTTGTTAAGCAACAAAAGTTTAATGATACAATAAAAGGTGTCACAATATATGCAGATAAAAAAAGTAAAAATGGAAATTTAAAAAATTTATATTTAAAAAAAGAGATTGGTGATGGTCAGTTCCAAATTACCTATGCAAAAAAAGGTGAATTTAATGAAATTAATGGTAAGCCTATATTAGTCCTTTATAATGGTGCAACCATTACTTCTAATAATGAAAATAGTTTAACTAATATTTCTTTTGGCAAGTCTGACTATTCACTATCTGATTTTGAAACTAATACAATTACTGTTCCAAAGACTCAAGAAATTTCATCACTCAAACTACTTAAATGTATAAGCAATTTTTATAAATTTACTGAAAGTGAGCAATTTAATTTTAAAAGTAAATTTATAGAAAATTGTAGAGTCTCAAATATGGGAAATATTATTAAAGAATTTTATAAAAGATTTATTATACCAATTTATATACCCATATTATCATTAATACCTTTGTTGCTCATAATAAGCTCCAAGGAAAATTCTAAATATCAAAAACTTCGTCTCTTTACATTTATTATGGGATTAACTTTTGTTATATTTTCTGAAACTACAATTAGATTTATTTCTACGGATGTAATTCAAAGCATAACTTTTTCTTCTCTGCCTTTATTATTTTTTCTATCTATCTATTTATACTTTTATTTAAAATTTAAACCAAATTATAAAAGAGATTAAATATGAAAGTATATATAAAGTTTATATCTTTAATTTTCTTTAAATCACTTTTTTTTGTATTTTTTGTAATACTTAGTTTAGTGTTTTTATTGAATCTCTTAACAGAATTAGAATTTTTTAAAAATTTAAATGTCCCTACAAGTTTCACTCTTTTTTTGTCTTTATTAAATTCGCCTGCTTTAATATTTGAAATTTTTCCATTTATAATATTAATAACAACTCAACTGACATTTATTAAATTGTTTGAGAATCAAGAAATTGAAATATTTAAATATTCAGGTCTGAAAAATTCTAAAATTTTGACAATAATTAGTTTTCTTTCTCTTTTTACAGGGATAATGGTTGTTTCAATTTTTTATAATTTGTCATCAAATTTAAAGCATTTTTACCTTGAATTAAAATCGAATTATTCAAGTGATGGAAAATATCTTGCTGTAGTTACCAAAAATGGTCTTTGGATTAAAGATAAAGTTGATAATAAAATAATTATAACAAATGCTGCCTCAATAAATAATAATTTTATACAAGATAATTTTATTACAGAATTTGATGAGGACTTTAATATTATCAGAAGTATTAAAAGCAAAAAAATAGATATATCAGAAAAAAATTGGAAAATTTTTGATGCAAGAATATATTACGAAAATCAATACGAAAAAAATCAAAATATTGAGATAAAAACAAATTTTGACTTAAAAAGAGTTAAAACTTTGTATTCTAATCTATCCGCATTAAATCTTTTTGAGCTATATGAATTGAGAAAAAATTATAAAAAATTAAATTATTCTTTAACAGATGTGGATTTGCACCTATTTAAGCTTGCTTCAAACCCTTTGTATCTAATATTGATTGCAATTTTTTCATCATTAATAATGTTAAGAATAAAAAAGTTTAAAAGCACTACATTCAAAATTTCTGTAGGATTGTTTTTTTCTGTAATCATTTATTATTTCAATAATTTTTCATACGTATTGGGTGGCACAGAAAGAATATCTTTAGTATTATCAATATTTATTCCTTTAATGATTTTATTAACAATTAATATTTTTATGCTGCGTAGAATTAATGATAAATAACCATTTTAAATTTATTATAATTATTTTTCTAAGTCTTCTTTTTTTTGACGTCCAGAGTGCAGAAAAATTTATTTTTGATGTTACAGAAGTAGAAATTTTAGAAAATGGAAATAAGTTTAAAGGAAAAAAAAGAGGAACAATTAGGTCTGATAATGGAGTTATCATAGATGCTGATCAATTTGAGTACGATAAAAAATTAAATATATTAAATGCACATGGTAATGTTAAGTTAAATGACACTATCAATAATTATATAATTTTTACAGATAAGATCATATACGATAAAAATAAAGAAATAATTTACACTAAGAATAACTCTAAAGGAATAAGCTTTAATGACGATCTAGAAATTACTGCAAATAATTTTGAGTATAATAAATTAAAAAATATTTTAAAAGCTATTGGAAACGTCAAATTAGAAAATAAAGTTAAAAATTATAAAATTTATTCTGAATTTGCGACTTACTTAATGAACGATGAAAAAATTTTTACTGAGGGAAAAACTACAGCTTTTATTCAATCTAAATACAACATTGATTCAAGAGATATGACTTTTTTAAAAATTCCTATGAAATTGATATCAAATGAAAATACTACAATCACTGATAAATTTAATTTATATAATCTTAGAAAATTTATTTATTTCATTAATCTTGAAGAACTAAGAGGTGAAAATATAATAGTTAAATCGAATTTTAAATTACCAGAAAGTGATCAATTTTATTTTTCAAGTGCCATAATTAATTTGAATACCCAAAACTTTGTAGCAAAAGATACCAAAATAAAAATTCATAAGTCTATTTTTGATAATCCAGAAAATGACCCAAGATTATATGGAGTATCTTCGAGCAAAGAAGATAATATTACAACAGTTAATAAAGGTATGTTTACTCCTTGTAAAAAAAACGATAATTGCCCACCTTGGTCAATTAAGGCAACAAAAATAAAACACGATAAAAATTCAAAACAATTGATTTATGATAATGCAATTTTAAGATTTTATGATTTTCCTGTTTTATATACTCCAAAATTTTACCACCCTGATCCTACAGTTAGAAGACTCAGTGGTTTTTTAAGACCTCAAATTAATAGCTCTGATGAATTAGGAGACTCTATTCATTTACCTTACTTTCACGTTATATCTCCAACGAAAGATTTAACATTCAAGCCTACAATTTTTAATAAAGAAATTAAAATGTTTCAAAATGAATATAGACAACAAAATGAAAATTCAGAATTTATAACTGATTTCAGTTTGACCACTGGTTATAAACCAACATATTCGACTAATAAGAAAAGTATAACACATTTTTTTGCAAAATTTTTTTCAGACCTAAAATGGAAAAATTTTAATAATAGTGATTTATTTGTGCAAATTGAAAAAGTCTCAAATGATACTTATTTAAAAGTTTTTGATACAAATTTAATAGACAATAATTTAAAGCCTTCGAATTCAAGTAACTTGACATCTGAGATTAAGTTAGACCTAGATAACGATAGTTTTAATTTTATTACAGGTGCGAAGATATATGAAAAACTTGGAGTTAAAAATAGTGACAGGTTCCAATATATTTTACCATATTATGATTTTACTAAATATTTCGATACAGAATTCTATAATGGAGATTTAAGTTTTGGATCATCAGGAAATAACAACTTACATGATACTAATAATCTACAGTCTGAAATTATTAATAACTTTAATTATGAGGGTAATAAAATAATTTCTGATTTGGGTATTGTAAACAATTTTAATATTTATTTTAAAAATACAAATACTATTGGAAAAAAAAGTAATACTTATAAATCAAGTCCAGATATTGAATTATGGAATATCAATGAATATACAGCTGAATTGCCGATGAGAAAGATAAGTAAAAATTTTAATAATTTTTTAACACCTAAAATATCTTTAAGATTTAATCCTACTGATATGAAAGATCATTCCTCATCAAGAAGGGCAGTAAATTTAAGTAATATTTTTAGTATTAACAGATTGGGGATTGGTGATTCTTATGAACAAGGTAGATCATTGACAGCAGGATTGACATATAAAAAAGAAAAATTAGACGACATAAACAAATATTTTGAATTTCAAGTTGCGACGGTGTTTAGAGATAAAGAGGAGAGTTTTATCTCAAAAAGCTCAAGTTTAGGAAAAAAAAATTCGGCTTTATTTGGTGCTATTCAATCTAAATTATCAGAAAACATTATATTAGATTATGGTTTCAGAATTGATAATAATTATGACGTATTTGAACTTAATTCTTTAAGTACAAATTTGATATTTAAAAATTTTGATACAACTTTTACTTTTGTTGAAGAAAATGGAGACCTTGGTGATGCAAATTTTTTAAAAAATTCAACAACTTATGAATTTAACGACGAAAACTTTATTACTTTTAATACAAGACGAAATAGAAAACTTAACTTTACAGAATATTATGATTTATTATATGAGTATAAAAATGATTGCCTGATAGCAAGTATCAAGTATAAAAAGAAATTTTACTCAGATAGAGATCTAAAACCCAGTGAAAATTTATTATTTAGTATAACCTTTTATCCATTCACTAGTTATGAGCATAATGAAACAAATCTATTTAATTAATGTTTAAGTATTTTATAATTTTTATTTTATCGTTAGCTCTTAATTCAAAAATTGCTTTTGGCATAGAAAATAAGATATTATTAAAAATAAATAGCGAGATAATAACAACAGTTGATATTGCAAATGAAATTAGATATTTAAAAGCTCTTAATCAGGAAATAAAAACACTAGATCAAAATACAATAATAACAATAGCAAAGAATAATTTAATAAAAGACAAAATTAAAGAAGTCGAACTGTTAAAAAATATTAAAGAACTTAAAGTTGACAATAATTATCTCGAATTTTTAAAGAAAAATATATACCTCAACATCGGTTTGAATAGTTTAGAAGAATTTAGAATTTATTTAGGTAGCTATGATTTAAAGATAAATATGATTGAAGAGAAACTCAAAATAGATACTAACTGGAAAAAACTTGTCTACACTAAATATAAAAATCAAATTAAAATTGATAAAGAGAAAATATTAAGTGAAGTTAAAAATAGAAAAAGTAAATTTTATAAACTTTCTGAAATTCTTTTTAGTTTAAAAGGAAACGACAATATGGAAGAAAAAATTGATATTGTAAAAAAATCAATCGTTAAAAATGGTTTTGAAAATACTGCATTGATATATAGCATATCTGATAGTTCAATAAAAGGTGGTGATCTTGGTTGGATAAACTCCACAGCGATTTCTTCTAAAATTTTAGAAGAATTATCATCAATAAAAATAAATGAATTTACAAAACCAATTATAGTACCTGGTGGATTTCTAATATTAAAAATAAATGATTATAAAGAAGAAAAAAAACAATATGATGTTGATGAAGAAGTTGAAAAAGTTATAAACACCAAAATAAAGGACCAGCTTAATACTTTTTCAAATTTATATCTTAATAAACTTAAAAAAGATATAATAGTTAATGAATTATAAGCCAATAATAATAGTTCCTGGAGAACCAAATAGTATTTTTTTTGAAATCTATTTTAAAAGCTTAAAAAAATATAAGTATAAAAATCCGATAATAATCATTGGATCACAAAAAGTGATTTCACTACAAATGAGAGAATTGAATTATAAAATGAAAATTAAGCTAATTAAAATCAACAATATTAAAAACTATATCTTGGATAACAAAACAATAAACCTTATTGATGTTAAATATGATCAGAAAAAAGCATTTGAAAAATCATCAAAAAAATCAAACAAATACATAGAAAGTTGTTTTTTTATCGCCATTAAACTTTTAAATGAGGGCGTCACTGATAAATTTATTAACGGGCCGATTATTAAAGCAAAATTTTTAAATAAGAAATATTTTGGGATTACAGAGTATCTTGCAGATAGCTTCTCAATAAATAATACAGCTATGCTAATTTACAACGAGAAGCTATCGGTCTGCCCTATCACAACCCATTTACCATTAAAAATGGTTTCAAAGAAAATAAACGGAAAAACTATTTTTGATAAGGTCATGCTTATAAATTCATTTTACAAAAAAAGCCTTTCTTTTATTCCAAGAATCGCTGTTTTAGGATTAAACCCACACTGTGAAAGTATATTAAAAAAAAATGAAGATGAAATAGTTCTTAAACCAATTATTAAAAAACTAAAAAAATATAATAGTAAAATATCTGGACCATATTCAGCAGATACAATATTTATAAAAAAAAATAGAGAAAAATTTGACGTAATTGTTGGAATGTACCATGATCAAGTGTTGACCCCGATGAAGACTTTGTTTGAATATGATGCTATTAATATAACTTTAGGTTTGCCTATTATCAGAATATCACCAGACCATGGACCAAATGAAAAGATGTTAGGAAAAAATTTGTCTAATCCATTAAGTTTAATAAAAGCATTAAAATTCCTAGAAAAACATTGATAAGACCAAAAAAAAGTCTCGGACAAAATTTCCTTATTGATAAGAAAATTTTAGAATTAATTGTAAGTTCAACAATTATAAATAGTCAAACGATTCTTGAGGTAGGTCCTGGCACTGGTAATTTAACAAGTTTTATTTTAAATAATAAACCTAAAAAATTTTATGTTGTAGAAAAAGATAAAAATTTATCTGAAAATTTAAAAAATAAATTTAACAACAAACTTGTTATCATTAATAAAGATATTTTGGATATTAATGAAAACTTTTTGTCTGATGAAAAGATTAAGGTTTTTGGAAACTTGCCTTATAATATTTCAACTGAAATATTAAGTAAATGGATTAGAAACCTTAGTGGCGACTTTTGGTTTGAAGAACTTATTCTTATGTTTCAGAAAGAAGTTGCTGATAGAATAATTGCTAAATATAATACTTCACAATATGGAAGATTATCAATTCTTAGTAATTGGAAATTAAATATAAGGAAAATTTGTGACGTGAAACCTGCGTCTTTTTATCCAAAACCTAAAATAGACAGCTCTATATTACACTTTACACCTAAAAAAAAATTTTTAAATTTAAAAAATGTAAAAAATTTAGAGCTTGTTACTAGAATATTTTTTAATCATAGACGTAAAATGTTAAGAAAACCTTATAATCAACTTTTTAATGGTAATGAAGAAATTTTGAAAAAGTTAAATATAGATTTAAATTTGAGACCACAGAATTTGAACTTTCAAACCTATTACGATCTTGCAAAAGAATATGAAAATTTAAGCTATTAGCTTATCAACGTGATGTCTTATAAATTCTAAATCATAATCTTTAGAGCCATTATTAATTTCGGCATTTATTAAATTTTGAATTTTTGAAAAACACATTTCTAAATCATCGTTAATCACAACATAATCGTAGTTTATCCAATGCAAAACATCCCTATCAAATTGCTTCATTCTTTCTTCAGCAATTAATTTATCTTTCATGTCTCTGGTGGACAATCTTTCAAATAAAACATTTTTGCTTGGTGGCAATATAAAAAAAGTTATAAGTTTATAATCTAATTTTTTATTTTTGATTTGATCAGCTCCTTGCCAATCAATATCAAATAAAACATTTTTACCCCTGTTTAATTTATCTATTATTGGTGTTTTTGTTGTTCCATAAAAATTATTAAACACTTTTGCATATTCTAAAAACTCATCATTATTTATTAATCTCTTAAAATCATTCTCTTTTACAAAAAAATAATCATGATTTTTTGTTTCGTTTGGTCTTGGTTGTCTTGTTGTATGGGAAATTGATATTTCGAAGTTATCTAATTTAGATAACATTTTCACTAAAGTAGTTTTACCTGCTCCTGATGGAGAAGATAATACGATCATTACCCCATCTGTTTCTAAGGGCATTTAATTTTCTAGTTTGCTTTTCCTTCGATAAATTTAACTGCATCACCCACAGTTAAAATTTTCTCTGCTTCACTATCTGAAATTTCAGATCCAAATTCTTCCTCGAAAGCCATCACCAATTCAACTGTGTCTAAACTATCCGCACCCAAATCATCTATAAAACTTGACTCTTCTGTTACTTTAGCTTCATCTATTCCTAAGTGATCAGCTACAATTTTTTTAACTTTGTTTGAAACGTCTTCTGACATATTGATCCTTTATTGTTATAAATTCTTATTAGTTTAAAAAGCTATTTTGTCAAGCCATATACATTCCACCATTGATATGTATTGTTTCACCATTTATGTAGTTTGATTGATTGGAGCATAAAAAAACAACACCATTTGCAATATCATCAGGCTCACCTAATCTTGCAGATGGAATTTTGGCTATTATAGCCTCTTTAAACTTATCATCTAACTTTTCTGTCATATCACTTTTTATAAAACCAGGAGAAATACAATTAATATTTATATTTTTCTTTGCATATTCTATTGCTAAACTTTTTGACATTGCAACTATTCCAGCCTTTGATGCAGTGTAATTAGCCTGCCCTATATTGCCAGTATGGCTAACAACAGATGCTATATTGATAATCTTGCCTGACCTATTCTTAAGCATTTTTTTAATTGCAAATTTACTCATTAAAAAAGTTGATGTTAAATTAATATTAATTACTTTTTGCCATTCTTCTAAAGTCATTCTTATTGCTAGATTGTCTTGAGTGACTCCAGCATTGTTCACAATGCAATCTAAATTTCCACCAAGTTCTTTGGTTGCATTTTCTATAAACTCCTCAATTTTATCACTTTGTGAAATATCGAATTTTAAGGTATTAATATTTTCAAATTTGTTTATTAACTCATCAAGTTTTTCTATTCTTGTACCAGAAGCTAAAATATTTGCTCCATTTTGGTACAACTTTTTAATAATCGAATTTCCAATACCACCAGATGCACCTGTAACAATAATATTTTTACCTTTTAAATCAATCATACTTTTATACTTTCAATATCACTTATACTATTTATCGTATCAATTTTAACATCTTTATTAATTCTTTTTACTAAACCTGACAATACTTTCCCAGGTCCAATCTCTATAAAATGGTTTACATTATCTTCTATCATATTAATAACACTTTCTCTCCATCTTACTCTGTTCTCTATTTGTTTAATTAAGAGATTTTTTAATTCATCTAGATTTCTAATTTCATTAGCTGTCACATTTGAAATTAATTTATTTTGTCCATTTTTAAAATTAATTTTATTTAACTCATCTGTCATAATTTTGGTAGCATTATTCATCAAATCACAGTGAAAAGGAGCGCTGACCGGAAGTTTAATATTTTTAATTGAATTTTCTTTTAAAATTTTAATTAAATGATCTAAATCATCTTTTTTTCCGCTTAAAACCATTTGACCCTCAGAATTATCATTCGCAATTTGAGCATTAAAAATTTTTTTATTATCAATTAAAATTTTTTCGATTATATCAATTTTTGAACCCAATACAGCAACCATGCCTCCTTGCCCTTCAGGAACAGAGTTTTGCATAGCTTCTCCTCTAACTCTTAAGATTTTTAAAGTTTTTGAAAAATCTAAATATCCAGCACATGATAAGGCTGAGTATTCACCTAAAGAATGTCCCGCAAAATATTTAGCTTTGTTTAAGTCTAAGTTGAATTCTTTTTTAACTATGTTGAATATTGAATAACTAATTATGAATATTGCTGGTTGAGTATTAATTGTTAAATCTAAATCTTCTTTCGGCCCGTCTAAAATTAACCTGGAAATAGAGAAATTTAGTGTTTCATCTGCCTGGTCAAACAAATTTTTAACTATATCAAATTTATCATATAACTCTTTTCCCATTCCCACCATTTGGGAACCTTGACCAGGGAAAATTACTGAAAACATATAAAAAAAACCAATTAATTTGCCTTTTTAACTATTGTAATTGAACTTTTATAATAGTATATCCTCA
>MDTB01198221.1_pt1 | contig 14754 bp, 15 predicted proteins | sample 811161 | NCBI WGS metagenome assembly MDTB01 (sample SAMN05326650, study PRJNA326480) | marine metagenome | isolation source: seawater | place: Mediterranean Sea | collected 2009
ATAAATCGCTTCTTCAACGATGTATTGAATTATCGGCTTATTAAGCACAGGAAGCATTTCTTTAGGAATTACTTTTGTTGCCGGTAGCATTCTGGTCCCTAATCCAGCTACGGGAATTATTGCTTTATTAATTTTTTTCATTATATATTGAATAGTTTTATTTTTTTAAGATAATCAGAAGCAAGACATTCACAAATTTTAAGACGATCTTACTAGTTTACTTTATCAATGATAAGGTTATTTATCACAATCTCCCTCTTCGTCTTTACGTCATACCTTTCAATAATTTACTAAAATAATTAGGAAAAGATAAGTGCGGCAAGTTACAAAGAAAGCAGCTTAAATCGCATTATTTGTAGATAATGCCACATTTATTTCCTATTATTTTTGGTTCAATACACTTCTCTGCACAAAACTCCATATAGGCTTGGAAGGCCCCATCATAAATTATGTTGTCCATGCAATCATCAACCAATATTACGCCTCCTTCACAAGTGCATTCATAAATTTTCGTCAACGCTTTTAAAGTAGGCAGATATAGGTCGACATCAAGAAAAGCGAGTTTAATAGGCATAAATTCTTTATAATCTAAATCTGAGCAATCTGACTTTACTGCCTTTAAAAAAGCAAAGTCACGAAAGTGCGACTTCCAAACATTGAAATCATTGTATTCAAATCCTTTAAGTTGGGTAAGCTGCTTTTCTCGATTGGAGACCTCGTAGTCTAAATCACTATCAGTAAATGATTCAAAAGTATCAATTGAATAAAATGTCCCTTCGAAATTAGTGTTTTTAAGGTGTTCACAAATAAAGCGCGTGGTCATTCCTCGAGCAACACCTACCTCCAAAATATTGCCCTCTGTGGAATCAAGCCTGATAAGTTCTGAAATTAATTTAGCAAGCTGAATCGGTTCGACATTATAGCTATAATTGGGAGCCCCCAACTTGAGGTATTTGAATGCGATTTTCTTTAATCTTTCTTTTAATATTTTTATGATGTCTAAATTACCCGATCAGATTTAACTCAGATTACATACTTTCAAAAAGCAACCGCAATTAATTTCCTATTATTTTTGTATATAGCAATCAAACTTACAATAAAAAATTTAATTTTTAAAGGTGTTTTTAAATTAAATAAAGCTAAAAGAATGAAAAATAACAAATTTTAGTCTACTCATATTCAGCAAGAAAAGGGATCCAATTACTTGGAACATAAATACTTTCAGATTTAAAAAATGGTGAGGGTACCAGTACCTTTTCGTTGCAACCAAGCATGGCAGCAGTGTATGAAAAGGTGCTGTTGGAGCAAATGAGCGTAGCAGAACTAGCTAAGCCGATGAAATCACTTACTACTGGGTTGAAACCAGATGAAGTTTGGGAGAATTTATAGTCGAATGTTAGATTTCTCTCACACCAGTCTTTGTCATTTGTATAGACTAAAACTGGATATCCACTAGAAGACGCTTCTTTTTTAACTACGTTATTAAAGGTTTCACTCTCAAGTAAACCTAGGGCTGAGTTATCGCCCAAGTCACCTCTTCGAATATGAACACCTATTTGATCAACTCTCTCCAAAGAAGCCTTAAAAAAATGACGCTTTGTAGACAAAACGTTAAATTGCTCTGGAGATACAGGGTGCATATAACCGCCGAGAACGGTTGAAGAGGTTGTCTCTTTTATACTAGGTGTTCTATTCGTATAATTTCTAGACAGAACTTTGCAACCTAAAATTTTAGAACATGATAACATCAAGACATCCAGAGCCTCTGATAAGTAAAATCCGCTTGGTTGAACAACGTCAAGATCAAATAATTGTTCAATTACATTTTCATGGATTGTCCATCCCAGAAATCTTGTAATTGCATTTCTTTGTTGTAAGAAACTGGTATAAAAAGCCTTATGTTCGCTATCAAGAGTAGCAAGAACTTGAAATATATTGTTCCCCAGACCACCCATTAAGTAAATTTTCATTCTTTCATCACAAGCCAAATTTTTTAAATACTTCTCTTGCCTTTTTTAAGCATGCCTCACGTTCATGAAGGGCAACAAAAGAATGATGATCATCTGTACTTAAAAATGGATTTTTCAAATGACAAACTTTCTCAATCACCTCTTCAAGCCCCTGAGGCTTTGAAACACTTAAATTTCCATTGCAGTCAACATTTTCTAACGCGAAGGGTGTTCCGATAACACGCAGTCCCGCTGCATTTGCAGCAAGAACGCGATTCTTGGTTCCTGCACCAACAGCCAAAAGTGACATATAAATATCAATGGATTGAATGAAATCATCATAATCATCAACCCAATCATCAAGATATACGGTATAGCCAAGATCGCGTAAAGCGGTTGCCAGTTTACTGTACTGTGATCCCAGCAGACTAAACTGGATTTTTTTGGAAAAGTCTCTTTTTGATAAAGCCTGCATAAGATATCGATACCACTTTCCACAATAAAATTTATTGAATTTACCTAGTGACCCACTTATTCCAATTACAAAATGGTCCTTTTCTACAATCTCCCTCCTAATTTTGCTTGCCGGCTCAACCGGGTGTCTTAGATAAAAAACTTTACGAAATCCTCGAGATAGAAAATCTTTAGCATCATCCTGCCCAACGGTAATTATTGGCACATTTTTATTTAAGATTCTATAAACAACCTTGTACTGCAAAAATCTCAATAGTGAAAGAATTTTTATAAAAAAGAACTGTTCGCGAGAAATTAAGGCTCTTTTGAAAAGCAACAAGATAGAATCTGGGCCAAAAAAAACAACATTATTAAGCTTTCTCGTTGGATAGTACTCAATTGGGTAAATAAAGTTTAAATCTGAATTACTTAGATTCTTTCCAAATTTTATATTGTCTTTCCCTAAAGCCTCACAGAAAAAATCTGTCATATAACTTGGCATTTTTCCTTGAACTTCACCGAAAAAGGGAGTCAAAAAATTTACTTTTTTTTTCTTTCTTTTTTTCATTTTAAACTAAAAACTATTTCATTAAGTTTTTTTCTTTATTATTAGATGCTGATTCTTACAAGATTTCACTAAAAGACTTTAGCTTTCAACATTAATGTGACTCTCTACAAATTCTAATAAATTTCCCCCTTTAAACTGAAACGAAGAAACGCCTGCCGCCAAGCCTGCTTCGATGTCTGTTTGGGAGTCTCCAAATAAAATACAGCATGAGGGATTCAATTTCCACTTCCGAAGCAAATGTAAAATCATCCCTGGCTTTGGTTTCCTATATGAAGAGTCTTTTTTGTAACGGGTAACCGTACCATCAATATGGTAAGGGCAATATTGAATATCGTCAAAATGTCCACCAATTTTAGCGAGTTCATTTTCCATATGGTTATGAAATTTTTTAACATCATGCTCTTTAAACTTTCCTTTAGCTACCCCAGCTTGATTAGTAACTAAAAACACATAAATTCCTTGATCATTCAGCATTTTAATAGCTTGTGGAGCTCCTGGGAGCCAAAAAAAATCTTTAACTTTCCAAGTATATCCATTATCCAAGATTAGCGTATTATCGCGGTCAAAAAAAACTGCAGATACTTTTGTTTGCTTATTCAAAATATGCCCATTAACAGAGATATGTGTGGGATTACATCCTAACCATTTGCTTTTGAAATAATTTAAATTTTTCTTGCAAAAACTAATGATTTAATTTTAAAAGATCCTGCATAAATAAAATAACAAAAAAAGGTAAGAAGTCCTAAAAAACTTGAATTTGTTAGTTTTTTATAATACTTAAAAATTTCGGAGTGATGAAACAATCTGTCTCTAGAAATTGAATCCTCAGACATTACAATTCTCGAGCCTACAATCGGACAAAGTATTGCTCGCCGCATTTTCCCTCCTCTTAAATATAAAAGCCACCAAAAATAATCTTCTCCTCTCGGCACAATATGACTTGCAACATCTTGCCATTCCTGAGTATTTCTTATCATCACAGTTGAGAGCGCTATTCCACGGGTTATCAGCGCCTTAAAATAATTAAAACTCTTTAAAGGGTGACGCACAAAAATACGACCACTTTGAGGGAATAAAATTTCATAAGAAGTATAAGTAAAACTATAATTATTTTCGTTCATAAATATAAATTGTTTTTTAAGTTTATCATCTAGAAAAAAATCATCTGTATCAAGAAATGCTATATATCGTCCTAATGCTAGAGAAATACCCGCTTGCCTTGCATGTGCGGGCCCACAGTCATTTAGATTTTGAACATATCTAAAACGATTACCTGCTGACTCAACATGGAGTCTTATTCGATCATCTAAGCTGCCATCCACTAGAATAACTTCATAGTCAATTCCGAAACAAGTACTTGATATTGACTGAAGAAGAGAAGGGATCTTATCTTCTCTTCCAAATGCTGAAATTACTATTGAAACATCCATATCAGGCCAACCTCTGACAAAATGAAATGTAGTCTTTAGGGATGCCTATGTCAACAAAGTAGCCAGGATCAATGTGTGCCTCCAACATGCGCTCTTCGGCTAAAGGTGATAGAAACTCTTTTGAAAAATCCCTTATTGATGAATATCTTGGAGCTAAAATCTGTTTACTCTGCATTACCGCCGAACCACTGTAAATTAAATTGCCTACAGAGCTATCTCCTTTTTCACGAAAGTTTGTTACTAAAGAACCAGACAGCTCCAACGCTCCATAACGAGCAACATTGTCAACTTTACACGACGAAATAACCACCATTCCCTCATTGGTTTGGTTCGATGCACGATATGCTCCTATCAAAGCAGCATAATCTATTTCGTGAAGAGTATCTCCATTTAAAAAAATAAGTTCTCCAATAGAAAAATTTATACAAGCTTCTCGTAATGCACCTCCAGTTCCGAGGAGTCGATCTTCTGTTGAGTAAACTATAGGTATCTTGCTAAAAGAATCACTAAAGTAATCCTTAATATGGTCACCAAGATGCCCTGTAAGAAAAATAAACCTCTTTAATTCGGGAACATTATGTCTCAAGTAGTTCAAAAGAAACCACAAGAAAGGCTTTCCGCCACAGTCTACCATTGGTTTAGGAATCAAATCCTTTGTTATGCCATAAAGTCGAGTGCCCATCCCGCCGAGTGCCAAAACTACATCCATAAACGTCTAAACCCAATAAAATAAATCCACATAAGAGCCAAGCAAGATAAATCAACCATAAAAATACCAAACATACCCCAATCTTTCAGAGCGTTTTGCAAAAAAAGTAAATAAATAATGCACGCTAAAAGATTATAAACCACAGTAAAATTACCGCCACGTTTTACAAAGAAGATACTCGATAGTCCTTGACAGATCTTTAGAGCAATGAAGATGCCGATAAAAACGTCATAAATTAAAGCGGACATTACTAAGAGAGCGCATATTGCTGCAAAGATTCTTATTGAAAGATATTTTCGATCGACCAAAGGTAAGAAGAACATTGGTCCGAATGCAAATATTTCAACAAGCTTATACTTCCAAATCCAATTAGCAATATCACCGGCACTTAACAACAAAAAGAAAGCCATTAAAAACTGTCCAGCCATAGATGTCAGAAGATATTGATAAAAAGTTAACCATTCCTTTTTATCAGCAACCAAAAAGTCATAATTTTGAAAATTGTTAAAATTTCTGAGCAAGATTATGGAAAAAAGAAAAATAAAGATGCAGAACAAAAACGCATTAAATATATCTATGTTGATTATAAAAACCGAGTAGATAAAGAGAGTTATTAAGATTGGTAATATAGAAAAAAAGAAATAATTATTGGTTACTCTCTGTCGAGAAAAAGTGAAGTAAAATAAAAAGCCAGAAAAAAAGAGACGTATTATTTCTGTCGCCAATAAAAGTTCAATCCATGCTGTATTCTCTACAAAAATAAGCGTGATAGGAACAGCGCCTAACAATATTAAACGAATAAAATAGTAATCTATGACTTTGCGGCTTAAAAGTGCTTTCATGTGACTTTGTTGTTTAAATCAAAATTAAATTTTAAAGAAGCAGACAAATTAACATTAAAATCTCAGATACATCACTTTAAATAGTTGAAGTGATAAAAAAAGAGTCTTGTAAAACAGGTGGAAGCTTGACACATTTTCAACAAACTTTAATGTTTGTACAAAATTAATATTCATATCTCACTGATAGAATGGATTAAAAAAAGTTGATGCAGCGAACGAAACTAGCAAATATCCAAATGAAATTAACTTAAATCGCGCTAGTGTATGACTCAACACAACAAAATCTACGATGGTAAGGATTCCAAGCATTCTGCCCCAAGCGGGGGAAATAAAAAAAATGGCCGCTATTGCAAGAATACATTTAAACAACAATAAAAATGCTAATACTCTCGGAGAACTAGTAGTTTCTTTGATAGATTTCCACGCAAAAGATGCTATAAAGGCTAAAGCAAGAAATTTACAAACTACAAGGAAGGCACGTGAACTGGAATATGTCGTATCATCAATATAAGTTTCTGAACCAATGAATCGTACCGATATCAAGATCGCAAACAAATCTGACCAATCTGGAAAGTAAACGATGAAGAAAACAAGTAAGATAGCACTAATGTATCGTACGTATCCATATCGATATATAGCTCCTATTAAAGTAACTAATCCTGCCGAATGGAAACTTGATGAAATGAGAGCGCCTGCTACTTTAAGGTTTGTAAATTGGATCTTCTGAAAACTATATAGAACAAAAAAACACAAACAAAATGTCACACCCGGCATTATCAAGGCTTGCCTCCAAGCAAGGGTGAACAGATTTGCAAATAACGCAATAAATATAAAAGTGCTAAAAAAATCCGTTCTAGAACAAAAATACGATAAAACCACGAACGTTAGCGTCGCAGATAATGCCATTGTGGTTGAGTAAACTAGAGAGAAATTTAATTGATCGACCAAATCAAGAAAAAACACAAAACCTGGTTCAAAATAAAGATCTCCTTTATTACTAATATTGAATGCGTCTCTATAAACGATAATATCATTAAGCACATTAGACTCTGATAATAAAAATGAAGTTATTAAGAAAAGGCAAAAAACAAAGAAATAATGAAAACTCCAAGATTTTATTAATGGAAGAAGGATGAGACTTAGAATTAGTCCAGTAAAAAATATGTAAGCAACCATAACTGTAAATCAGACCCAAATAATTATTTGGAGTAGCTTTGTCCTATTGACATCAATTACTATATCCTAAGATAAATAAACCAGCATGTTTAAATTGCAAGATAGTAATATCAAATAAACATTATCTAGTTACCAATTATCTAGCAACGATATTTCAAAGACTGACTTTTATATCTTTAGAAATCTCAAATGAAGGAGGAACACATAATATATTATCAATATATCTTTCTTCAGTTTCCTCAAAACCTAGTTGCGAGAGCTCGCTAGCACCATTGATAAATAATTTTATCAAAGAAACAATTCTTCTAATGGCATTCGCATCAAAATCAAGGCCTGGGGTATTGATCTCATAAAAAGAATAATCCGGTAACAATTTCGCAATCAGATTCATCTTAGAAGCAGATGATTCAATCATCAATAGGGGTAATCGAGAGGAAATGACCTGAACAGCACCATGAAGCACTTTCAATTCACTTCCTTCAACATCAATTTTTATAGCATCGACTAACAAATCTTCTGATATAAATTCGTCAAGAGCACATACACTTACTTCAATAATTTCGTCATGGCTGCTAGTTTGAATCAAAGAAGATCCACCGGTATGATTTCTGTCAACATAAAATTCAATAACGCCCCCTTTATCCGAAAGAGCTTTGTCCACCCATATAAAATTAGAACCATAATTTTGGTGAAGAGATTTATTAGGCTCAAATGCTAGGACACGCTGTTCTTTGAAATAATCAGTCTGACGAAAAAACAACCCATAATTTGCTCCAATGTCAACCAAGCTTATTGGGCGATTGTTACCGCTAAATTGCTCCTCCAGAATGGAACTAAAAAGAGCTGCTGGCAAAGAATCTCTGAAAACTCCAAACTGCCGCATATGTAAATTAAAATCTTTTGAACGAAATAAGCGGATAAGTTTGTATAAGATCAAGCTGACAAATATTATTTTAAGTACAAACCAGCGTAGTCCAGTGGCTGAAAATTTTATTTTATTCAATTTTTCAAACTAATTTACTGCTTGTTAGAAATTTTAATATTCAAAAAAATCTTAAACTTAATAAAAATGTTAAATCTTAAAGAAGAATTTTTTAAATATATAAAATTTTTATTTAATAATACTTATATTCATATCGCACAAACTTTTCATTGCTAGATGACCGAACATTAAATGAATATCTTCACAGACTTGCATATCAAAAGAGGGAACGTGAAAAATATACTGAGATTCTTTCATAGCAGAACCGCCATCGTAACCCAATATACCGAGAGTTACTGCTCCCATTTTATTTGCAGTCTTAATAGCTTTAACTATATTTGGAGAGTTTCCACTTCCACTTACGGCTACTAGCAAATCGCCCTCATCTAAAACGGCTTCACATTGGCCGCTAAAAACATCTTCATACGACACATCATTTCCATATGCTGATAACAGACCTACATTATCCACTAAACAAAAACCTCTAAATTTTTCACCGGTTTTAAGATTCACAAATTTAGACCAGTCAGTAATATAATGTGAAGCTGTTGAGGCAGAGCCCCCATTACCACAAGTGACTATTTTTGCCCCCCTTTTGAATGCATCCCTAATTACATTGATAGCTGTTTCTATGGAATTTTTATCAAGAATAGAAAGTACGTTATGATGCTCTTTAAAATAGTTTTCAATTGAAAAGTCGCAATCATTGTATTCATATGATTTTTTAATCATTGAAGATAACCTTTGTTCCGCTTTCTTCCATAGAAAAATAACATCGTCTATAATCTTCTAAAGCTGACTCAATTGCAGAATGATCTTTTTTGTGGGCAAAAAACATCAAAAATCCGCCCGCTCCCGCTCCAAGAATTTTGCCAGCCAAAGCTCCTGCCTTTATACCAGTCTGATACATTTCATCAATTTTACTATTTGAAATATTAGACGATAGATTTTTCTTCAAACTCCAATTCTCTTTTAATATCTCACACATATACAGGAAATTAGATGACTCAATAGCTGATTTAAATTTATAAACTAATTTAACCATTTGTTCTAAAGATTTAAAATTTTGCCTGGAAATATTTTTTTCACTTTGTTCTTTGAGTATCGATATCGCAGACCTAGTCAATCCAGTGTAGAAAATCATTGTAGATTCGTCAATTAAATCTTTGAAATCCAGATCGCATTCGACAGGAAGAATGTTAACAGATTCATCCGGTAAAAATTCATACAATTTTAATCCACCATGTGCTGCTGCAAATTGATCTTGCTTGCCATTAGGCGCTTGAAGTCGATTTATTTCAATCTCACATGCCATATTTGCTAGATCTTTTAGGGAGGGCTTTAAGCCTTTATATTCATGGAGAGCAGAAAGAAGACCTACAGTATAACTGCTTGACGAACCAAGGCCCGATCCAGTCGATGGAATATCTGCTGCAGAGGTTATTTCAATTCCATCATAAACTTCCACCATCTTAAGAGCTTCCCTTACTAGTGGATGCTGGATATCTTCGATAGAAGAAACATCTTCAGTCTTCGAGTAGGAAAGGCGAATACCCTCCTCAAATCTTTTATGCAAAGTGATGTACATATATTTATTAATGGAGGTCGATAACACGGCCCCTTTTTTAGTTTTATAAAAACTGGCTATGTCTGTCCCGCCTCCAACATAGCTCATTCTAAAGGGGGTGCGGGTTATAATCATTTATTATTCTAAATAAAAAAGAATTAGTAGATCTTGTTTTTAACTTTGGTTAATTTTGTCAAATTATCTCGATACCACTCAGTCGTTTTACTTAATCCTTCTGATAAAGAGACTAAAGATTTATAACCTAGACCTTCAATTTTGCTTAAATCTGGACAACGGAGCATAGATCCACCTACATGCTCATTTTTGCCCTCCGATAATGTATATTCACATTTCAGTACTCTGCCTATTTCACTCAAAAGTTCACTTATTTCAACACGCTGAGTATTACCAATATTGTAGACGTTTACTCCTGAGTTCTTTTTGCTCAATAGAATTAAACCTCTAACAATATCATCGATGTAGCAAAAAGCTCTGACAGCCTCTAAAGAACCTTTGGTTTCGATCCGAACCTCATCCTCTGTATTAATCTGCCTCAAAAACTCCATAATAAATTGAGGAATGACATGCTGAAGACCCATATCAGGCCCATAAACATTATGTGGTCTAAAAATACTAATATTCATATTATGCATCAAACCAAAGTGATATGAATAATATTCGGTATAAATCTTGCTAAGCCCATAAGAAAATCTTGGATTTTTTACATCGGGAATTATTAGTGGAATATCTTCTGGTGTAGGCACAATATTAGACTCTTGATAAACTTCCGCCGACGAGGCTAATATTAACTTTTTAGTGCCATGCTCTTTAGCGAATTTTAACACATTAAGACATCCTAAAGTGCCAACATCCATTATATCTAAGGGAATTTTATAAAAATTACCTGTTCCATTTATTGCAGCAAGGTGATAGATAGTTTTAACATTAAATTCATTCAAACAAATCTCAATAGAATCATAATTAGTAATGTCGCAATTTCTAATTATCACTTCATCTTCTAGACCGTTTAATCTATCAAGAGTTCCTCTAATGAAATTATCAAGAACAACAACTTTTTTACTGTTCATTAAGTGTTTTACGAGATGATGTCCAATGAAGCCGCCTCCGCCGGTAACAACAATAACTTCTTCTTTCATTACAAACTTGATTCAATAAATAAGTTCGACAATGTGAATTGTTTATCTAATTTCATCACATCCCAAGTGTCTATAATTTTAGCTCCATCAGCAATTTGATTAGCTATAAATTTCTGCATTTTTGAACTTTTGTACTGAGGATTGTTATTTAAAATAAAAATATAGTCATAAGTTAAAGATGATGGATTAAAAATTTCTTCTTGATCAATTGCTTTTATCTTACTAACTTCAGACAGTTCACTTCTAGAGTTCATAAAATCATGGATAGTTATTTGGCTGGCGTGTTCAGATAATTGATCAAGAATCTTAACCGCCGAAGAACCCCGCAGATCATTCGTCTGCGGAACTCCTTTAAATGCAATTCCGCTTATCAAAATCTTTGAGGATGTAGACTTTGAAAACAAGCTTTTTATATGGTCAACAAGTCTCTCTTCCAGATTTTCATTTGCTTTTCTAATGCTCAAAAGAAAATTTTTCAAATCTCCATCTTCCATATTGCTTGATAGTATATAGGCATCTTTCTCCAAACAAGGACCAGAAACAAAACCTGGTTTTGAAATAGAACTTCTAATGTAATTATAATTAGCCTTTTCTATGACAGCTAAACCATCAATATTGAAAGATTGAGATATTAAATTAAAGGTATTAGCGATTGCAAAAGTCGCGTCACGATAAGTATTATTAAATAGCTTAATAATTTCTGCCTCCTCTAAAGATTCAGCCTCGAGCACTTCATCAGATAAATTTTCAAAGAACTCATGAGATTTTGTAAGCGCTTCTTCATTGTTTCCCGAAATTATTTGAGGTAAAGACTGAAGCTCTATCAAAGCCTTGCCTTCAGCTGTTCTCTCTGGGCAAAAGCTAACATTTATTCTAGATAAATTATTTTTTTCTTTAAGATTTTTAGCTATCTGAGCAGATGTTCCTACTGGAATAGTTGATCTAAGTACAAGCAAGGTATCTTCTTTAATGAAGCTACTTATGCTCTCAATAGCATTATCTAAAACACTCATATTTGGTGCCTTTTCTCCAATGACCAAAGGGGTGCCTACAGTGACGATAAATATATCAAATCTTTTATTTTTAGGAATTTCTTTGTGAACAAAAAAATTTTTATTTAACGTTAGCTTTAAAAGTTCATCAAGACCAGGTTCGTGAAAATAGGTATCACCAGAAGCTATAACATCATAAGTTTTATCTAAGATTTCTATACCGTGAACTTCATACCCCTTAGTTACTGAATGCATTGCCAAGGTAAGACCAACGTAGCCTAACCCTACAACACATACCTTTTGGTTTTTTGGCAACATTATTAAAAGAGATTCTGTTTTATTTTTAGGGTTATTTTAAAAAATATCACTCAGAGCATTACTAAAGTTATTAAAATTTTCTTCCGTGAGACCAGAATGTACTCCTATGAAGAGAGCATTATCTCTTATCTTTCTCGCATTTTTCAGCGATCCGTGAACTTTATGGTCCCGGTCAATAAATCCTGGCTGATCTGGAAGGCAGCCACCCATATTAGGTCGTGTTTCTATAGAATATGATTCAAGCTTTTTACAGAATTCGTTTCTAGAAACCTTATCATTCGGTTTCAGATAAATTGGAAATCCATAATAACCAGGAACAATATCTTCACCAATAACCTGTGTTGATAAATAGTCTGAATAATTGCTAATTATCTTTTTTAGCCTTAACGCATTGACACGTCGTATCTCATTCAAGCTCTCCAGCTTATCTAACTGAACCAATCCCATTGCAGCGGCAAAATCAGTCATTCTTACGTTATAGCCCAAAGTTTCGAAAATGTATTTGGTATCATAGTTACCTATTGCAGGAAAATCCTTGAATCTTTGATCGGAATCTATAGATCTTCCAAACTCTCTAACAGACCTCATCTTATTATCCAATAACTTATCCTTGTAAAATACCATACCGCCCTCACCTGTAGTGATGTTATGTGCTACAAAAAAACTGAGAGTTGCCATGTGTCCTATTGATCCGACTTGACGACCCTTGTAGTAACTGCCGTGTGCTTCGCAACAGTCCTCAACTACAATCAAGTCATTTAAATTGGCAATATTCATAATTTCATCCATTTTAGCTGGGATACCTAAATTATGGACAACCATGATAGCCTTGGTTTTGTCTGAAATCGCTTCTTCTAGAGCAATCGGATCCATATTCCAAGTATCCATCTCCGAATCAATATAAACCGGGACCAAACCAAGTTGGTACAGAATAGATGATACAGTCGCAAATGTGGCCGATGGCACAATCACCTCATCTCCAAGACTTAAGCGACCAGCATCTATTAGGGCTGCGAAACAGACAAGGTTTGCAGATGAACCGGAATTGACAGCAATCGAGCCACTACCCTCAGGCATGTCAAGGTATTCTCTATAAGCTTTTTCAAAAGCTTTTACTCTGGGTCCTTGAGACAAACTTAGGTCAAGAAGGCTATCTAGAGCAGCACATAACTCATTTTCGTCATACAGAGGCCAACCTACCGTGTGCTTAAACGGCGGGTTAGAATTAGAATTTCTACGCTTTAATTCCAGCGCAATCATTTCTTTTAAATCATTACTTATTTTCATATTTATTTCCTTCTTGTAAAGTTAATAAAAGACCTTGTTCTAGATCTACCATTGGCTTCCAATCATACTTTTCTCGAAAAGACGAGTCATCCAAGGTTTCAGGAGGAATCTTGTAATCCATTCGTAGAGACTTTGACGAGTCAGCAATAAAATTAATTCTCCTATTATACTTTTTAAGACACGCTTGTTCGAATGATTCTAAAATCATTTTTATCGTAATATTCTCTCCTGATATGCATACTTCACTCTCATCACAACTTTTTGTAACTAATTTTATTAATGCACTTACAGCATCTGTAATGAACAAATAATTTCTCTCTCCAATCAAAGAAGCTAATTCAATCATATGATCTCCTCTGTTTAACTTATCCACGATCGTAGGAATAAGTTGACGTGAGGTTTGGCCCGGGCCATATATGTTGGGAAATCGAGCAATTGTCGACGAACCCTCTCTTAAACTGGAGCAGTAACGAACTATTATCTCTCCAACTAATTTACTTGCTCCGTAAGGATCATTCGAAATTTTAACATTTACAATTGAATCTGCATTACCAATATCAAGAATTGCGCGATCTGTTGATACATAAATATAGTTACCTACGAAACACAAATTATTGAGAAATTTTATGTTATTCATTGGAATTTTAAGATTATTTAAAAACGCTTCTTGAGGATCAGCTAAAAAATCATCCACAGAAACATGACTGGCAAAATCAATCGCTAAATCATAGGCTATATCTTTTTTTATCAATTCATCAACATCTTCATAAAGAAAATACTGGCTTGCTAAGTTGCGATCAGATTGCTTACGCACAATAGTAAATATATTAATATCATCTTGCTTTTTTAATTCCGAAACAAATGCTTTACCAAAAAAACCTGTCCCGCCAAAGACAATAATGTTCATAAGTGTTCCTGTGTTAATTCAAGCGGTTAAAGACAATTAAAAATTTATAGAATGTTATTCTCTTTCGTTAATTATTATCTATTCTTGTGAAACTGTCATAGCTATCAGTTAGTTTTATAGTCTATCTTCTCTATTATAATCTTGGGAACTTCAAGAAACTACTATATAAAGTGCGGTAAAGGCTTTTATTTAATTTCAATAAGTTATCCTTTCTGCTACATTTTTCTCCTTTAAGTAATAATGCCTAAATAAAACAATAGTCATGCTTAAAATGCAACCTAATAAAAAAAAGAAGAAAACAATCAAAAATCTTTTTGGCTCTGAATTTTTTTCCATAATCGATGGAGGATAGACATATTCAAAAACATAATCTTTATTTGCTTCAACTAAAGTTAATTTTTGGATTTCTTTTTCCAA
>MDTB01016110.1_pt1 | contig 14753 bp, 13 predicted proteins | sample 811161 | NCBI WGS metagenome assembly MDTB01 (sample SAMN05326650, study PRJNA326480) | marine metagenome | isolation source: seawater | place: Mediterranean Sea | collected 2009
GCTGAAACCTCTACTGGGGTGTGCTCCGATGCTAAAACTCTGTGTGCCATGGCGGCTCAGGCCGGCTGTCTATCCATTGTAGACTCAGTCACTGGCCTCGCCGGGGTCGAATTACTCGTTGATGAATGGGCTGCGGATGTCACGTATTCCGGTACCCAGAAGTGTTTATCGGCGCCGCCTGGAATCAGCCTTATTACCTTTAGTGACAAGGCAGCGGCCAGAGTGCAGTCGCGCAATACCCCGGTGCAGAGCTGGTTTTTGGATCTATCACTGTTGATGGCTTACTGGCAGGGTGAGGGCGCACGCACCTATCACCATACGGCGCCTGTGAATGCAATGTACGGTCTGCATGAAGCGCTATTAATGGTCAAAGAAGAAGGGATCGAAAACGCCTGGCAGCGACACCGGGACATGCATGGATTGTTGGCTGAAGGTGTACAATCCTTGGGTCTGGATTTTGTCGTTGCTGCTGAATGTCGTCTGCCGCAACTGAATTTAGTCCGCTGCCCCGAAGGTTTGGACGAAGCGGCAGTACGCAGGCGCTTACTCGAAGAGTACAATTTGGAAATAGGCGCAGGGCTGGGAGCGTTTACTGGTAAAGTATGGCGCATTGGTCTAATGGGCTATTCAGCGCGACGCGAAAACGTCGAACTGTGCATAAGCGCGCTGCGCAGCTGTATCTAAACGATCCTATCCTGCAAGCAGCGGGCGCAAAAATTGACCGGTGTGGGATTTCCTTACCTTAACGACTTGTTCGGGTGTGCCTGTAGCCACGATATGCCCACCCCCTGAGCCTCCCTCTGGTCCCAAATCGATAACCCAGTCCGCGGTTTTAACCACATCCAAATTGTGTTCTATCACCACTATGGTATTGCCCTGGTCGCGTAGTCGATGCAATACTTCCAACAATTGAGCGATGTCGTGGAAGTGCAGCCCCGTAGTTGGTTCGTCAAGAATGTAGAGAGTCTGGCCGGTGTCGCGTTTCGACAATTCGCGAGACAGTTTCACGCGTTGTGCCTCACCGCCGGAGAGTGTCGTTGCAGATTGGCCGAGCCGGATATAAGAAAGGCCAACATCTACTAAGGTCTCTAGTTTACGCGACAACATTGGCACCGCTGCAAAAAACTCTCTGGCTTCCTCAATGGTCATTTCCAGCACTTCGTTAATGTTCTTGCCTTTGTAGCGGATATCGAGGGTCTCTCGGTTGTAGCGCTTACCGTGGCAGACATCGCAGGGCACATAGATATCAGGAAGAAAGTGCATCTCCACTTTAATCACGCCGTCACCTTGGCAGGCCTCACAACGGCCGCCTTTGACGTTAAAGCTGAAGCGGCCTGGTTTATAGCCTCGGGCGCGAGCTTCGGGCACTTGGGCAAAGAGTTCGCGAATAGGCGTAAATAGGCCGGTATAGGTTGCCGGATTAGAGCGCGGTGTGCGGCCGATAGGGCTCTGATCGATATCAACCACCTTATCCAAATGTTGCAAACCATCGATGCTTTCATAGGGTCGTGGCTTGAGCGTGGTGGCTTTGTTCAACTCAGTAGCAGCTAGTGGATAAAGGGTGTGGTTGATGAGCGTTGACTTGCCCGAGCCCGACACACCAGTAATGCACGTAAAGAGTCCGCAGGGAATGTTCAGGGTTACATTCTGTAAGTTGTTACCGCTCGCGCCTGTCAAAATCAGGCTTTTGTCTTGCCGCAATGCGGTTCTTTTTTTCGGCAGGGCGATTTGCTTTTTGCCGCTCAGATACTGCCCGGTAATGGATGTTTTGGTGTTGGCCACCTCTTTAAATGAACCCTGGGCAATGATCTTGCCACCGTGAACCCCGGCACCGGGACCAATATCAATAAGATGATCCGCTCTGCGCATCGCTTCCTCATCGTGCTCAACAACCAGCACGGTGTTGCCAAGGTCACGCAGGTGTTCCAGCGTCTTCAGTAGTCGCTCGTTATCTCTTTGATGTAAACCGATGGACGGCTCGTCGAGGATGTACATGACGCCCACCAGTCCGGCACCAATTTGGCTTGCCAAGCGGATACGTTGCGCTTCGCCGCCTGATAGCGTCTCCGCACTTCGGTCTAAGGTCAGGTAGTTCAGGCCTACATCCACTAAGAACTGCAAGCGTGCCTGAATTTCTTTGAGAATTTTCTCGGCGACGGTGGCTTTCTGTCCCCGTAGTTTGAGCTTAGCAAAGTGCTCAAGGGTCGCCGCTACAGATCCATGGGTGACACTGGGCAGATTCGTCCCGCCAATAAAAACATGGCGTGATTCCCGACGTAACCGTGTTCCCCCACAATCCGGACAATCAGCGACGCGTAAGTACTTTTGTAGGTTCTCTCGCACCATAGAGGATTCGGTTTCGTGAAAACGCCGCTCCATATTCGGTAGTACGCCTTCAAAACGATGGCGTCGATGTATGATGTCGCCGCGATCGTTGGCATAACTAAAGTCAATCTGCTGGCGGCCGCTGCCATGCAGTATTACGTCTTGGTGTTTCTTGCTGAGTTTTTTGAAGGGTACTTCAACATCGAAACCGAAATGATCAGCCAGCGAACTGAGCATGTGGAAGTAGTAAATGTTGCTCCTATCCCAGCCTCTTATAGCGCCTTCAGCAAGGGAAAGGTCTGGGTCTGCAACCACCAGAGCCTCGTCGAAGAATTGTGTCACCCCTAGGCCGTCGCAACTGCTGCATGCGCCTGCGGGGTTATTGAAGGAGAACATTCTTGGTTCCAATTCTGCAATTGAATAGCCGCAGCTGGGGCATGCAAATTTAGCGGAGAACACGATCGGGTTGGCATCCGGGTCATCCATATCAGTAACTAGGGCAACACCGTCAGATAATTCCAGCGCAGTTTCAAAGCTTTCGGCTAGGCGCTGCGCAACATCACTGCGCACCCGTACACGGTCAACGACAGCTTCGATGGAGTGTTTCTTGTTTTTGTCGAGCGCCGGGGCTTCATCGAGATCCACGACTAAGCCATCGATACGCACGCGGACAAATCCGTTGCTGCGTAGCTCTTGAAAAACATGCAGGTGTTCGCCCTTACGCTCATCTACGATGGGCGCAAGCACCATGACGCGTTTATCGTCCAGCTGCTCTATCACTTGGTCGACCATTTGACTGACGGTTTGCGCATCAAGGGGTAAATCATGGGTAGGGCAACGCGGCTCTCCAACCCGGGCGTACAGTAACCGTAAATAATCGTAGATTTCAGTAATCGTACCCACGGTTGAGCGTGGATTATGCGACGTCGATTTTTGCTCGATGGAGATTGCTGGAGACAAGCCTTCGATATGGTCGACGTCCGGCTTTTCCATCATTGACAGGAACTGGCGAGCATAGGCAGACAGCGACTCCACATAACGGCGTTGACCTTCTGCATACAAGGTGTCGAAGGCCAGGGAGGATTTGCCAGAGCCGGAGAGTCCAGTAATTATGACCAGCTTATCCCGAGGAATGTCTAGATCGATATTGCGCAGATTGTGGGTGCGTGCACCCTTGACCGATATTGTATCCAATCGAATAAGCTCACTTCTGTGATGTGTTAAAAAGCATCCAACATAACTGGATCGTGGAGTACCCTCAACACTATGACGGAGTTGGCGTGATGAACATGTGCAAGGATTTTCGGTTGGGGGTGGTGAACGCTTTAGACTACACTTGGAACCAATGTTTAGGCGGAGATCGACATGGCACGAGGCGTCAACAAAGTTATTTTAGTAGGGAACTTAGGTCGTGACCCTGAGACTCGATATGCGCAAAACGGTACAGCAGTGACGCGCTTTAGCGTAGCGACCTCGGAGTCTTGGCGAGATAAAGCTTCTGGAGAACAGCAGGAAAGAACGGAATGGCACAATGTCGTGTGCTTTGCGCGTTTAGGCGAAATCGCCGGCGAATATTTGCGCAAAGGCTCGAAGGTTTACATCGAGGGACAGTTGCGTACGTCCAGTTGGGAAGTCGATGGTCAGAAGAAATATCGCACCGAGATCAATGCCAGGGAAATGCAGATGCTCGATAGTCGCGGCAGTATGGAAGGGGGCGGTGGCCAAATTAGCCCGCCGCCGTCGGGATTCGATTCTGCGCCCCCCCAAGCGCCTGCCGGCATGTCTATGGATAATTCGCCGACCCTGTCTGATGAAAGCGACTTTGAAGACGATATTCCATTCTAGTAATGCACAGATAGCTTAGGCCGTTGCGACGAAACCGAACAGCATCAGGCCTAGGGCAATGCGGTAGTATACATAGGGACGCATGCCTGTGCGCTCAACCAGCGCAATGAAAAAGTGAATACACACGTAGGCACTTAAACCGGCTAACGTCGCCGCACTCAGCATAATTAAGGCTTCGCTCAGCAGTTCAGTAATGCTCAGGTCCAGCATCATCAAGAGCTGCGCGCCCAAAATTGTCGGTATCGCTAACAAGAACGAAAAATGCGCACTCTGAGTTCTCCCCAAGCCAATCATTAGAGCCGCGGTGATGGTTATACCCGAGCGCGAGGTACCGGGGATAAGCGCGATGCACTGCGCCAGGCCGATTAATATTGCAGCCGGGAAGGTCAGCGTTTTCTGTTGCTGTGGCCGAGAATCTGCATACCAAAGTACTAGACCAAAGACCAAAGTTGTTGTCGCGATGACGGTAATTGAGCGAAGAGTGCTGTCTATGACATCTTTTGCCAAAAAGCCGACGATCACGATAGGTAAAGTTGCGATGGCTAATTGCAGCACCTGTCTAACTTCAGCGTCACCGTCGTTTGCGTTCAGTACTGCGCGCCAACCCCGTGTGCGCAGTTGTGCTGGTGTCCCTATGGTTGCTAAAAGCATGGTGGCGATCTCGGTTCGAAAGTAGGCGATCACTGCGATCAGTGTGCCAAAGTGCACAGCGACGTCGAAAGCGAGGCCTTGGTCCGGCCAGGCAGTCAATTGTGCAGGGATGATGAGATGAGCGGAGCTAGAGATCGGCAAAAATTCGGAAATGCCCTGGATCAAACTCAAAATGATTAATTGCAACCAATCCATATTGGTTCGATTCCTTTGCTAGAAAGCTCGTATGCCTAAAACCCAAGCATAGCATTGCCAGTGGATGAACAACGCAGATATAGTTTTCCACGTATATTAACGCGAGAGTTTAGTGTCACAGAAGCCGCAGATGAGTCCTGATGGGCAGAACAGCATGCCGATTTTTCCGTTACATACGGTGTTATTTCCTGGTGGTGTCTTACCCCTGCGAATTTTTGAACCGAGATATGTCGATATGGTTCGTTGGTGCATGCGCGAGCAAGCAAATTTTGGCGTGGTTTTATTGCGTGAGGGCGGCGAGGTCATTGCCGGGGCTGACGCATCAGCTGCAGACCAGGAACTCTTCGCGGTCGGCACAGAGGCGGAAATTGTCGATTTTAATCAGGCGGACAATGGCTTATTGGGTATCGTCGCTCGGGGGCGGCGAAAATTTTCGCTGCTAGATGTGGAACGTCAGAAGGATGGCCTGCTTTTCGGGCACGTACAATTTTTGCCTACCGAACCAGAGGGGGAATTGGCTGACGAGCATGAGCCACTGCTCGCCGTGCTCAAAGATTTGTTGCAGCATCCGCTGATCCAACAACTGAATCCCCAGGTCGATCTTGCTCAAGCGCGTTCGGTCAGTTACCGATTAGCCGACCTTTTACCGATAGAGCCGGAAATAAAGCAAACGCTATTGCAGATTGCCTGGCCGAAAGAGCGCTTAAGCGAGTTGCGACGTCTAGTTGGCAAATTCCGTGATTGAGTCTCCTAGTATTGGCAGTGCAATCGATGCTAGCGAGGCGGCACGTTATCTCTATAATTGAGGCATGAACCAGCCAATTAGTACAGTTATGCAACAGATGGGTGTTGCTGCGCGGAATGCCTCTCGGGCATTAGCAGTAGCGTCTACCGCCACCAAATCTAAAGCGTTAGTCACCATTGCCGAGACGCTCGACACTGAGCGCGAGAACATAAAAGCAGCCAACGCTGCTGATTTAGCGGGTGCTCAAGACAACAATGTTGACCAGCCACTCGTGGATCGACTGCTGCTTGGGGACAAGGGTATCGATCAAATGATCGAGGGCCTGCTGCAGATTGACGCTTTGAAAGATCCCATTGGTGAGGTAACGGATCTTAGCTATCGGCCCACAGGCATCCAGATAGGCAAAATGCGCGTACCTCTCGGGGTCATAGGAATGATTTATGAGTCGCGCCCAAATGTTACGGTTGATGCTGCGGCGCTTTGTCTTAAAGCGGGTAACGCGTGCATTTTGCGCGGTGGCTCCGAGGCATTTTTATCCAATCAGGCTATCGCTGCCTGTGTGACTAAGGGTGTCGTTGTCGCTGGATTGCCCGAGGCTTGCGTGCAATTGGTTACCACGACTGATAGATCCGCAGTAGGTGAAATGCTCAAGCTGGATGAATTTGTTGATGTGATTGTGCCCCGAGGCGGTAAAGGTCTCATAGAGCGCGTTAGCCGCGAGACCCGAATTCCAGTGATAAAACACTTGGATGGCATCTGCCATGTGTACATTGATGCTGATGCGGATGTGCAAAAAGGCATTGATCTTGCTTTCAATTCCAAAGCTGAAAAGTATGCGGTTTGTAATGCCATGGAGACGCTATTGGTGCACCAGCAGATTGCTCCGCAGGTCTTGCCGCCATTGGTTGAAAAGTTCGCTACTGCACAGGTGGAGTTGCGCGGGTGTGAGCGCGCTGTTGCCCTTGTCGGCGTCGGGCCAGCGACTGAGGCTGATTGGTCAGAGGAATATTTGGCACCGATTTTGTCAATAAAAGTTGTTGATGGGCTGGAAGTCGCAATTGAACATATCAATCGCTACGGCTCTGGCCACACTGACGTCATAGTCACAGAAAATTACAGTCGTTCTAGACAGTTTATAAAAGCAGTGGATTCAGCCTCCGTTATGGTTAATGCGTCTTCGCAGTTTGCTGATGGCTTTGAATATGGTCTTGGCGCAGAGGTTGGTATATCCACTGATAAACTACACGCTCGTGGACCTGTAGGTTTAGAGGGACTGACCTCGCAAAAGTACGTCGTATACGGTGACGGTGAAGTACGTAATCGATAATCGCACAGGGCGTAGCCTATGCTTATAGGGTTATACGGCGGTACGTTTGACCCAGTTCATAGTGGCCATGTACACGCGGCTGAGAGCGTAAGGAACTTTTTGGGGCTGGACACGGTGCGTCTCGTGCTCAATGCACAGCCCGCGCATAAGTCCTTGGCTTATGCGATGACCGCGCACCGATGGGCCATGCTCGAAGCCGTATGTGCGAATAATGAAGGGCTCATTGCCGACGACATCGAAGTGCGCCGAGGTGGTCATTCTTATACGGTAGACACGTTAAGTATGATAAGCAGTGAATTTCCGCGTGCAGTGCTGTGTTGGATTGTCGGTGAAGATTCATTCGCGACGCTGACATCCTGGCGCCAATGGGAAAAGTTGTTGGAGTACTGTAACTTGGTAGTCATACCCCGACAGGGTCAGCAGGTGAGGTTTTCTGAACAAATCGCCGCACTCTGTCGCACTCATGAAAAAGCGTGTTTCGATGCCTCGCGTAATGGCCAAATAGTACGAGTTGATCTGCCTATGCGAGAGGTTTCTTCTACCGCAATACGCCAGCGAGTGGCTTTAGGCCAAGGTGTTGACGATCTGGTAGACGCTGATGTTGCGCAATACATCCATCGCAACAAACTATATAAAGACGATATCACTGTAAGGGAGAAAACCTTTTGAGGCCAAGTGAATTACGTGACCATATGGTCGCGGCACTCGAAGATATGAAAGGGCAGGAAATTCTGTCAATGGATGTATCCAAGCTTACGCCTATGACAGACCATATGATCTTGGTCAGCGGTGGTTCAAATCGGCATGTCAAGGCGCTTGTGGATACTGCTACCGAATCATCTAAGGCCTTGGGAGTGCAGCCGCTAGGTGTGGAAGGTCGCGAAAGTTATGAGTGGGTGCTTGTTGATCTTGGAGATGTATTGATTCATGTCATGAATGCTGAGGCTCGAGGTTTCTACGAGCTAGAACGGCTTTGGTCAGATGCCGCCTCTGACAGTGGACAATTGAGCTAGCGGCGCATCAGTGCTGATACGTATACTGTCTGTTGGAAGCAAGGCGCCGGCCTGGATGCAGTCGGGCTATGCAGAATACGCGAAGCGACTGTCCCGGGGGGTGCGCTTATCTTTAGAGGAAATCTCGGCCCCTAGGCATCACTCGGATCACGCCAAAATTAAAGCCCAAGAGGCTGAAAAGATACTCGCACGAATTGGTGCTGACGACTGGGTTGTTGCGCTCGATGAGCATGGCCAGCAAACATCTAGCGTGCAGTTAGCGCAGCAGCTTAAGTCTTGGCAAATGCATAGGTCTGGGGTTGTGATGGTTGTTGGCGGTGCGGATGGCCTTGGTAAGCTTGTTTTGGCGCGTGCAAATGAATGCATATCCCTGTCAAAATTAACCCTGCCGCACTACTTAGTGCGAGTAGTGCTTGCTGAGGCGCTGTATCGTGCAGACAGCATAAATGGTGGACATCCATATCACAGGATTTAGGGGTTTGATTTGGCAGTCGCACTCGCAATTAAAGATCCAAACAGAGAACGCGCGCTGATTGCTCGGCGCGCGATTAGCTTTTTTGTAATCGTAGTCTTGTGCGCTGGCGTCCTTGCAGCCCGTTTTGTGCAGCTGCAAGTCTTTGAGCATGAAAGTTATCAATATCGCTCGGATAAGAACCGCATTCAGATTCAGCCCTTGGCCCCGCCCCGAGGGCTGATTTTCGATCGCAATGGAGTGTTGTTAGCGGATAATCGTCCATCCTCCGCGCTCGGCATTGTGGTTGAGCGGGTCGATGATCTTGACGCAGCGATCCAACAAGTAAAAGCAATCGTTACCCTGTCAGAGGAGCAAATAACGCGGTTCCATGAGCGTATAAGGCGCAGTCGGCGCCCGGGCGAAGCGATTGTGCTGGCCGATAATCTGGCGGAAGCGGATATTGCTGCGCTTGCGGTCAACCGGCATCGGCTGCATGGGGTCGAAGTGATCACCCGACTGCAGCGTTACTATCCCCAAGCAGAGATTGCAGCCCATGCAGTAGGTTCTGTTCGGCGCATTACTGAAGAAGATCTGCGGCAGCTAGAGCCTTCAGAATATCGAGCCACTCAATTCATAGGTAAACGTGGCGTAGAGGCTTACTACGAGTCGGTACTGCATGGTCGCCCCGGTTTTCAGCAGGTGGAAACCGATGCACATGGGCGCGTTACGCGCATTATCGATATCGATCCACCCATGGTGGGGCAGAATTTAAACTTGTACCTAGACGCACAACTGCAGCGTGCGGCGGTAAATGCATTAGGCCAGCGGCGCGGCGCTGTTGTAGCTCTGGATCCAAAGACTGGTGGTGTTTTGGCGCTAGTGAGTAAGCCGAGCTATGACCCGAACCAGTTTATCGTGGGAATGAATGATCGAGAATTTCGCATGCTTACTGAATCCGTCTATTTGCCACTATTTAACCGCGCAACGAACGGGCAATACGCACCGGGTTCAACTTTTAAGCCGGTAGTGGGGCTCGCCGGGATTGCCAGCGGTGCTATGCAATGGGATACCAAGATAGAAGATCGTGGCTCTTTTCGTTTAGCCGGTGGAGAACGGGAGTATCGAGATTGGTCGTGGACGGTGGATGATTCTGGCGGCCAAGGTATTGTCGATTTGCGTAAGGCCATATACCGCTCTTCGAATGTCTACTTTTATGACGTCGCCTCCCGCTTGGACATCAACTTTCTGGCGGAGTTTGCGGCAGAATTTGGTTTTGGTCGGAACCTCGCTGTGGATATTGGTGACGCTAGTCGTGGTTTGGTGCCAGATCCAGAGTGGAAGATCGGCGCAAAAGGGGAAAAATGGTACCAAGGCGATTCTGTCAATATGGGCATAGGACAAGGCGATTTATTGGTAACGCCGCTGCAAATAGCAACGTATACCGCGATGATTGCGAACCGCGGGCGCGCGGTACGACCGCAAATGGTGGTGAGTGGGGTTGAAGACTCGACAATAGATGCGCAATCAATCTCCGAGCACACTGCGAATTTATCTGCAGAGGATTGGCAGAAGGTGGTCAGGGCGATGGAAGATGTTGTACACCTCGGTGGACAGGGTTTTCGTGGCAACGGCACAGCGTGGGCTTACATAGGCCAGCGTATCGGCTATCGTATGGCCGGTAAATCAGGTACGGCGCAAGTTGTAGAGATTCGGCAGGGCGAAGAGTACAACGAAGAGGAATTGTCAGAGTTCAGGCGCAAACATGCGTGGTTTATGGCTTTCGCGCCGGTTGAAGATCCGCAGATAGCTCTGGCGGTGTTGGTCGAAAACGGTGGTGGCGGAAGTTCCGTCGCGGCGCCAGTGGCGAAGGAAATCATAGATTCCTATCTGGGGCGTTCTGTTGCGATGCAATAACTTATTCGGGCGAACCTATAGGTTCGAAAGGAGAGCATAACTGTGAGCATGGATTTTCAGCGCCAGATGCCCGGATCTAAAAATTCGGCTGGCAATCATTGGCTATATAAGCTGCATTTGGATCCGCTGCTGTTGGTGCTGGTGGTGGCGGTATCAGCCTTTGGTCTGATGGTGCTGTTTAGCGCGGCAGGCGATCAGAGCCGTTTGTTCGATGCACAGTTCCAGCGTGTATTAGTTGCCATGGCCGTGCTGGTTGTGGCGGCTCAGTTGCCACCTGGTCTGTATTTTCGTTGGGCGCCATTTGCGTATTTTGTGGGACTCCTTCTGTTGTTGCTGGTGCTTTTGGTTGGCGTGAAGGTGAAAGGCTCACAACGATGGCTAGAAATTCCTGGGTTGCTGCGGTTCCAGCCGTCGGAGCTGATGAAAATAGTGGTGCCAATGGCGTTGGCCTGGTATCTACAGCAGCGGGTATTGCCACCTTCTGCCAAACACGTGTTCTTTTCGCTATTTATCATTTTATTGCCGGCGTTGGCGATCGCGGCGCAACCTGACTTAGGTACTGCCATCTTAGTGGCAGGTGCTGGATTGGCGGTGCTTATTTTGGGGGGGTTGTCCTTGCGCTATCTTGGTTACGCACTTTTTTTGTTTGCTGCGGCTGCGCCATTGCTATGGCAGTTTGCCCTGCAGGGATATCAGCGGCAGCGGATCATCACATTATTTGATCCTGAGAGCGACCCCTTGGGCGCCGGTTGGAACATTATTCAGTCAACAACTGCGATCGGTTCTGGTGGTGTATTTGGTAAGGGGTTGTTACAAGGTACGCAGAGTCACTTGGACTTTTTACCCGAAGCGCGCACCGACTTTATTATTGCTGTGGTGGGCGAGGAATTAGGTTTGGTCGGTGTGCTGTGCTTGCTGCTTCTTTACCTGGGCATCATAGCGAGAGGTTTGGTGTTGGCGGTTTCGGCGCAGAGCACGTTTGCTCGCCTATTTGCAGGCGCTTTAACGCTGACGTTTTTTATCTATTTATTCGTAAATATTGCCATGGTCAGCGGCCTTTTGCCTGTTGTGGGTGTGCCGCTGCCGCTGGTCAGTTATGGCGGGACATCTATCATTACCCTAATGGCGAGTTTCGGCATAATCATGTCGATGCGCACGCATAAAGCTTGGTAGGGTCCGAGTAGGCCAATGCTAAATTTAGAAAAGGGAAATCTTCATGGCTAAACTCTTTTTAGTTCCTGCGTTAACGGTCTTGATGATCTTCTCAGCTGTGGCCCATGCAGAGAGCTATCTAAGCCGGGCCGAGGTGGACGCCTACATTGAAGAATTAATTCAGCAGCATAATTTTTCGCGCCCTGAACTGGAAGAAGTGCTGGCGGCTGCTGAGCGACGGCAGGACATTATTGATCTTATGCGTCGACCTGCAGAGCGGCGCCTGAATTGGCACGAGTACAGTAAGATTTTCCTTGATGAGCAGCGGATTGTGGGAGGCGTTGAGTTTTGGCAACAGAATCAAGCGACTCTGGAGCGGGCGCAAAAAGAGTATGGCGTTGCTCCAGAGGTGATCGTCGCAATTATTGGCGTTGAAACACGCTACGGTCGTGTCACGGGCAGGCATCGTGTCGTCGATGCGTTGATGACTTTGGCATTCGACTACCCGCCCAGAGCGAGCTTCTTTCGCAAAGAATTAACGCAGTTTCTGTTGTTAGCGCGAGAGGAGGGCAAAAACCCAATAAGCCTAACAGGCTCTTATGCCGGCGCGATGGGTTTCGGCCAATTTATTCCGTCGAGTTATCGCAGTTATGCCGTAGATTTTGATCAAGACGGGGTTCGTGATATCTGGCAGAACCGAATCGATGCTATTGGTAGCGTAGCTAACTATTTCAGCCGACATGGCTGGCGCGGCGCTGAGCAGGTTACGTTACCGGTGCAGATTAAAGCTGAGACTGAGCAACTACTGTCAATAGCGAACCAGTCCCTAAAGCCAGCTCATTCAATAGCGGAAATGGCAGAAATGGGGGTAATCGTTGACGGCCTTGACCCGGACGCGAGAGTCCTCTTATTGCGTCTATTAGGTGGAGAAAAGCCCGAATACTGGCTGGGATTCGATGACTTTTATGTAATTACTCGGTACAACCACAGCCGGTTATATGCGATGGCGGTCCATCAACTGGGTCAGGAGATTGTCAAAAGGCGGAAACAATCAATTGGCTAAGTCCTGGACTCTGTGTTTTGGGTTGCTAGCAATTTCAGCAGCGCTCTTCGGATGTGCTGGCCCCTCGATAGTGCCGATTTCCAAGGGTCAGATCCAAGATTCTGCACCGGCGTTAACCTCCGCGGAGCTAACGCGCTTGGCGAACTTGCCGGACCCGCGTGTTGAATCCTTACCCTATAGTGCTGCGGGTAACGGTCCTACATATGAGGTATGGGGTAAGCAATACCAGGTTATGAGCAGTGGCCGCGGTTATCGTCAGACGGGGGGCGCATCCTGGTATGGTGTGAAGTTTCACGGTCGGCTAACCTCCAGTAGAGAGCCCTTTGATATGTATCAGCTTACTGCGGCGCATCGTTCTTTGCCGATCCCGTGTTTTGCGCGTGTGACCAATCTAGAAAATGGCAGGTCGACCGTTGTGCGCATCAACGACCGTGGGCCCTTTCATAGTAAGCGCATAATTGATCTTTCCTTTGCGGCTGCAGTAAAACTGGGCTTTCATGATCAGGGCACGGCCCAAGTTTCCGTTGAAGTGCTGGAAGCGAACAGTGCTGCCGGCCTATCGCATCTCATAGCCGTGGGCGCGTTTATCGATCAGGCCCAAGCTCAAGGGGTGATGGAGCAATTGCTCGCGCCCCTCGGCTTAGCTGCTCGAGTTACTCGAAATGCCCAAATGCGTTACCAACTCGAGCTCGGACCAATCTCGGCTGGCGCTGAACTTGAGCGCCTAACAGCGCTCCTGACGACGATGGATTTGGGCGACATCACCATTCTTAGCGCGCAGTAGCTTCGCGCTTGCGTTAGACTGCGGGTTTGGCAAAAGATTTAGGAACGATGGCATTGCATCAAGCACTAATTGACTGGGCCACCCGCGGGGTGTGGGTCTTAGCCATAGTCGCAGGGGGTGCTGTAGCTGCCCCCATTATTCCGCCCCCGCCAAGTGTGGCGTCATCCTCGTATTTACTTATAGACGCTAATTCGCAAAAAGTATTAGTAGAAGAAAACGCTGCCAAGCGTATTGCCCCCGCTAGTCTTACAAAAATCATGACGGCTTATATTGTCGAGGAAGAAATCAAAAACGGGCGCTTGAAAGTAGACGAAATGGCGCCAATCAGTGTTGAAGCATGGCGGACAGGCGGATCGAAAATGTTCATCCGCGAGGGCACTGAGGTTGCGGTAAGCGACCTTTTGAAGGGCATCATTATTCAATCAGGTAATGATGCGAGTGTTGCGATAGCCGAATACATCGCCGGCAGTGAGGATGCATTCGCGGATATGATGAATCAGCAGGCTCAGGCACTTGGTCTGACGAATACGAGATTTCTCAACGCAACTGGTTTGCCGAATGAAAATCACTACAGCACAGCGGAAGATCTCGCCCACCTTACCATCGCGTTGATTAACGACCACCCAGAGCAATATAAGCTTTACTCCCAGCGCAGTTATAAATTTAACGACATCGCCCAGCCCAATCGCAACAAACTGCTGTGGCGCGACCGCTCGGTAGACGGCGTCAAAACGGGGTACACCGCGGCTGCGGGTTATTGTCTGGTAGCCTCGGCGGAGCGCAATGGTGTGCGACTAATCAGCGTGGTTATGGGTACAGACAGTGATGAGGCGCGCATGCGCGAGAGCCAGAAACTACTCTCTTATGGCTTTCGCAATTTTGACACTCAAACTTTGTATAAAGCGGGCATTAATCTGCGACAACAAGACGTCTACTACGGCGACCAGGATAAAGTTGAACTCGGGGTCGCTGAGGATATAACAGTGACCTTTCCGCGAGGCTACTACGACGATATCGAGGTTGAGATGACTATAGCGGATTACTTAGAGGCGCCTTTCTCAAGCGGACAAGCGGCAGGTGAATTGATCCTAACGCTGGACGGTGAGCAACTTTATTCGGCGCCCTTGGTTACCCTGGCTGCAGTAGAGGAGTCGAATTTTTTTGGTCGTTTAGGTGACTCAATCTATCTATTCTATGCGTCAATTTTCAGCGATGAAGGATAAGCCGAAGATAGAGTTCCCATGTCGGTATCCGATTAAAGTGATAGCAGTCGCTAGTGAGGGTA
>MDTB01042070.1_pt1 | contig 14751 bp, 13 predicted proteins | sample 811161 | NCBI WGS metagenome assembly MDTB01 (sample SAMN05326650, study PRJNA326480) | marine metagenome | isolation source: seawater | place: Mediterranean Sea | collected 2009
CCATTATGTTTGTCTGTATTCTTATGGTGAATTTTATGTGCTTTTCTAAGAGCTTTTAGGTAATTAGAATTTGTGTTACGAAATAATTTTGATCTTCGATGAATAAATAAATCGTGAATTAAAAAATATGCTAAGCCGTATAAACTTATCCCAACACCAATCCAAAAGGGCCAGTTAAAATCCTCTATTCCCATTACAATACAAAGAATTCCTGGAACAGCAAATATTAGAAAAAAGAAATCATTTTTTTCAAATACATGATCGTTATTAGGCTGGTGATGATCTTTATGTAGGCTCCAAAGAAATCCATGCATAATATATTTGTGTGTGAACCATGCAACAAATTCCATAGCTAAAAACGAAACTAGTGTTATTAATATATTTAGTATTAAACTATTCATATAATTCTATGATTTTCTTTTGATATTTACTTCCACTTGTTTCAATAATTGATTTATCATTTTCAATGTTTTGTTTATAGTTTAGAATTTTAGGTGAATTCATTTGAATACAATATCTAATCCATCTAAGTTCTACAAAACTAGGATATTTTTTAATAATCTCCTCTAATATTCTTTTTCCCTCCTTAAAGTGTTTTAATTTTCTTGAGTGCCTTGACTTTAGCATAAATCCCGCACCTAAATAAGCAATTTGTTGTGGGGTTTTTTCATTTAGACAAAATTGAATTAATGAATCACATGAAGCTATATTTGTTGTTGATCTTTCAAATAAATCACTCAGTTTATGATTTTGAGTATATAAAATTGTGGGAAAAATTACCATTAAGAGTATTTTCATATCCAATTTAATTTATTTATAAATTGACAATAAATTAGTAGCTGCAATTTTCTCCAATTCGAAATTCGAATACGACTTTTTAGTACATCATTTGCCGATTTTAGTCTAATACTATTTAAAAGATCCACATAATAATAGTAGGCTAATAAAACCCCGCTTCTAATACCTTTTGGTAAAAGTTTAATTCCCTCAAAACTTGCCTCAAAGTCGTTTTGAATATCTAATTCAATTTGGTTTTTTGTAATATCTGAGAATTTGTTTAGATCAACATTTGGAAAATATGTTCTGCCTAGTTCGTGGAAATCAGAACTGAGATCTCTTAAAAAGTTAATTTTTTGAAATGCAGAACCCAACTTTTTTGCAAAAGTTGAGAGCATTTTATATTGATTTTCATTGCCATCAACAAATACTTTTAAGCACATCAGCCCAACAACTTCTGCTGAACCTAAAATATAATAATCATATTTTTCTTTAGTATAAGTTGTTTTTGTATCTAAATCCATTTCCATGCTTATCATAAATTGTTCAATTAGCTTTAGATCAATATCATATTGGTTGACAGTTTTTTGAAAACTATTTAAAATAGGATTTAAACTGATTTTGTTTTTAATTGCTTCCAGATAGTCAACTTTTAGCTGATTTAGTAAGATTTTTTTATTATGTCCATGCATATTATCAACAATTTCATCAGCCAATCTTACAAATCCGTAAATATTATATATAGGTTCTTGATATTTTTTTTCTAGCATTGATATGCCCATGGAAAAACTTGTACTGTAAAGTTGCGTCGTTGCCTTACTACATTGAAATGAGAGTTGATCATAAATTTTATTCATAATCAATTAAATTGTTTAATAATTGTTTCACCAACAATTTGTCCAGAAATCAGAGAAGGGGGAACACCAGGTCCTGGCACAGTAAGTTGACCAGTATAAAATATATTACTTACTTTTTTGTTCTTAATAGATGGCTTTAGGTTAGCTGTTTGAAATAGTGTATTTGCTAATCCATATGCATTCCCTTTATAAGCATTATAATCTTTAATAAAATCATTAATACAGTAACTTCTTTTATATTCGATGAAATCTAAAATATTTTCACCACAGTACTTTTCGAGCCTTTTAATGATTAAATTAAAATAGTATTCTCGTGTCTTTTCATCATCTGATGAGCCTGGACTGATTGGAACTAGTAAAAATAGATTCTCTTTATTTTTTGGAGCAACAGTTGGATCTGTTTTAGATGGACAGCAGACATAAAATAATGGCTCTTTAGGCCAAACTTGTTGTTTATAAATATCATCTATATGTTGTTCAATGTTTGCATCAAAAAAAAGATTATGATGTATTATCTTCTTTATTTTTTTATTTACACCTAAATAAAACAGTAAACACGATGGTGAAAATGTTTTTTTATCCCAATATTCACTAGAGTAATTACGGTATTTTTTTTCAAGTAAATTTGATTCAATATGTTCGTAGTCAGCACCACCCACAACAATATCGGCCTTGTAATCATTTTTATCAGTAGACAAACTAGATGCTAAATTATTTTTAATATGTATTTTCTGGACTGTTTCATTTTTAATAAAACTTACACCTAAATCTTTGCAAAGAGTGACCATTCCATCAATTACTTTAGAAAAGCCTCCAATAGGATAATATGTTCCTTGTTTAAATCCGGAGTAGGCCATTAGACTGTAAAGAGCAGGTGTGTCATTTGGTGCTGTACCTAAAAAAAGCACAGGAAATTCTAATAATGCTTTGATTTTAGGATTCTTGAATTTTTTGGCAACATGTAGTTTATATGACTTAAATAGCTCCAGTTTGAATAAATTTTTAAAAATTCCTTTATTTAAAAATTCAAAAAAGGATAATCCAGGATTATAAATTAGTTTATCCATGCTGAATTTATATTTAAATTCCGCTTCCTGCATGAATTCCTCTAGTGCCTTTGAGGATCCAGTTTCAATATCTTCAAAGACTTTTTTTATATCTTCAAATGAAGCAGAAATCTTGATGGATTCATGATTATTAAAAATCATTTGGAACCCGGGATCTAATTTAAGTAGTTGATAATAATCACTCGAAGATTTATTAAAAATATTGAAAAATTTCTCAAATACATCAGGCATCCAATACCAACTTGGACCCATATCGAATAAAAAACCATTTTCCTGAAATTGTCTAGCTCTTCCACCTAAATCAGAATTTTTTTCAATAACAGTCACATTATATCCTTCTTTTGCTAATACAGCCGCAGCGCTTAAGCTTGCAAAACCTGAACCAATAACTATAGTTTTCATTGTTATAAATATATATAGAACTTTTTGAAAAATAAAAAGCGGTATCTATCCTATTAAAGATAGGTGCCGCTTTTTGTGGTGCTACCAGGATTCGAACCAGGGACACAAGGATTTTCAGTCCTTTGCTCTACCAACTGAGCTATAGCACCAATTAAGTTTGCAAATATAATATGTATTTTTTTAGAAACATAACATCTCATTTTATAAATTTGTCTATTATGGTAATTAAATTTTTATGAATCTAGTCATCGATATCGGAAACACAAGATCTAAATGGGCAGTTTTTCATAATAATAAAATGCTAAAGTTTGAGTCCAGCAAAAAGTTTTCATCAAATTTTGTAAAAAAAATTAAACTTGAATATCCTGAATTAAAAAATGTTTGTCTCTCGGATAATACCAATTTAAATTTTGATTATAAAACAATTTTTTCCACTTTTAATTTAAATTATATAGAATTAAATTCACAATGTAAGTTGCCGCTAACAATCAGTTATTCTACACCATTTAGTTTAGGTTCAGATAGAATTGCTTTGTCAGTTGCAGCAGAAAAAATTTTTAAAGGTAATATGTTAATTATAGATTTAGGAACTTGTATTACGTATGATGTAGTATTAAATTCGAATTATATTGGTGGCCAGATTAGTCCTGGGTTACAGATGCGTTTAGCTTCTTTAAATCATTATACAGATAAATTACCTAAATTAGATTATATTAATAGAGATATATCTGTGGGGCACTCTACAAGAGATTCAATTTTGGTTGGTGTTTATGATTCAATATTTTTTGAAATAGAAAGTGTGGTAAACAAGTATAAAAAACTTTATCCTACAATTGTTACAATTGCTACAGGGGGTGACATGAATATTATAGAAAAAAAAATAAAAAACATAAATTTTTTCCATCCTTATTTGTTAATGGAAGGTTTAAATTCTATTATTGCATTTAATGAGGAAGTATAAAATTATATTTTTAGTTTTTTTCGCTGTTTTTGCATTAAAAGGTCAGGTTAATACATATTCTCCGTATTCTTATTTTGGACTTGGAACAGTCCATAATATCACATCTGTATCTAGTATGGCAATGGGGGGATTAGGCTTAACTGTAAATAATTCACATCTTATTAATTTTAATAATCCCGCTTCATATTGTTTTCTAGACCAGACGTCTTTTGAGATAGGTACATCTTCTACTTCTACAGTATTAACTCAAAATAATTTAGAACAAAAGAATCATATTAGTGGCTTATTAAATTTAGGACTTGCATTCCCAGTGTCAAAAAAAATTGGCTTTGCTATAGGCTTATTTCCCTTCAGTAATGTAGGATATAATATTAATAGCGAGGTTTTTAATAATGATGTAATTGGAAATGTAAACTATAATTATAGTGGTTCAGGTGGTCTTAATAAACTGGTTTTTGGTTTTGGGGCTAATATTATCAATGATTTATCTTTTGGATTAAATATTAATTATTTTTTTGGTCCCATTAATAAGTATACAGATGTTGAGACGCAAAATAGCATTACTCAATTCCAAGAACAAGAATCATTTTTAATCAATGATTTAAATTTTGATTTGGGTGTTTTATATCAACATAAATTAGGTGATAAGTTGATGAATATAGCTACATATTTAGCTCCAGAAAGTAAATTAAGTGTTGATAAATATACATTTCAATACACATATATTACGTCAGGACAGTATCAATCGTTTATGGATACAATTTCATATACAAATAATATAGAAGGTGATATAGTTATGCCGATGTCTTATGGTTTAGGTTTTAGTTTATCCTCACAAGATAGTTGGTTAGTTGGGCTTGATTATAAGTATACTAATTGGACTAATTATAGTTTTCTTGGCCAGATTTTTAATTATATGTATGATAAAAATCAAATTATATTTGGTGCCAGCTTTACTCCTAAAAAAACAGATATTTATAATTATTGGAATAGAATAGAATATAAGATGGGAATAACATACTCCAAAGGCTACTTGGATTTAGCTAGTCTTACAAACAATACAAGCTCTAGTGTTCCTCTAGAAGAAATTTCTATTAGTTTTGGTGCAGCTCTTCCATTAAACAAAGTATTCTCAAAAGTTAATTTAGGATTACGATATGGATTACTTGGTACTTTACAGACAGATACTACATTTGAGCCTATTCAAGAAAAATATTTTAGTACATATCTTTCCATGACATTAAATGAAAAGTGGTTTAAAAAACGAAAAATTCAATAATGAAAAAAATAATACTTTTTATATTGCTTGCCCCTGCACTTATTATTGCTCAAGAAAGACTTTCAAATCTTTCTGATTTACAATTTGACGTTGGTAAGTATGGTGTTGATACAGTAAAATGCGAAGAAAACTTATCTATCTACACAGAGTTTTATAAACAAAAAAGTTATGATTCAGCTTTAGAGGCTTGGTTGTATTTATTTGTAAATGCTCCAAAGAGAACTAAAAACATATATACTCAAGGCGCAACAATGTTTAAGCACTTTGTTAAAAATGAAACAGATAGTATTAAAAAGGAAGGTTTAATTGATGATTTACTAACTATATATGATTATCGTAATCACTATTACCCAGAACAAAAGGGCTTGGTATTAGGTTATAAGGGATCGGATTTATATAGGTATAGAAAATCAGATCTAAATAGTGTGCAAGCTGCATATAGTATTTTAGAAAATAGTTTTATTCTGGATCAGGAAAAATCTACTGCTCGTGCATTAAATTATTATTTTGCTTCAGGAGCTAAGTTAACATCAAAAAAAGTATTGAGCAAAGAAGTTTTAATTGATTTGTTTTCCGAATTATCTGCTGTTATAGATTACAAGGAGGCTAAAATTAATCAGGAAAATTTTAATTTTAATTCTCAGGAGACTCTTAGTTCAAAAGAGAAAAAAAATTTAAAAAAAAATAACTCAGAATTAAAGACACTCAATGATGTCAGAGCCAATATGGAAAAAACATTAGCTCCCCACATAACGTGTGAAAAACTAGAAGCATTATATTCTCCAAATTTTGAGTTAAATAAAAATGATTTTGATTGGCTTCAAAGAGCAGCACAGCTTCTTAGAAAAAAGGAATGTGTAGATACGGATATTTATTTTCAGATTGCGGCGAGGCAATATGAAGAGAATCCTACACCTAAATCTGCATTTAATATGGGAGTTCGATCCTTGAGAAAGGAGGACTTTAATAAAGCCCTTGAGTATTTTTCCCAAGCAGTAGATGGGGAGTTGGATAGTATAAAAAAAGCTGATTATCTATTTTATTTAGCTAAAACATACTATGCAATGGGATTGAATAATAAGTCTAAGAAAGCAGCTTTAGAAGCAAGTCGCTATCGAGCCGGTTGGGGTGCCCCATTTATACTTATTGGTGACTTGTATGCACAGTCCTCTAGAAAATGTGGAGAGAATACGGGAGATAATCAATACGATGAATTCACAAAAAGGGTAGGTTATTGGGCAGCTATTGAAAAGTATAACTTTGCAAAAAAAATTGACACTTCCCTAAAAAAAGAAGCTAACACAAAAATCAAAACATACACAACCCAAATGCCTGATAAAACATCAACATTTCAGGTTATTGGTTTAGAATCTAAAACTTATAAGATTGAATGCTGGTATACTGAAGTTGTACAAAACCCGTATTTTTCTAATTAAGCTTTTGTATGAGAATTTTGTTTATATCTTATTTATTAACCTTTTTTTCATGTGTTAATAAGTTGGAAGACATAAATTTTAATTCCTCAGGTGATAATCTAGGTGACTTTGCGCAAAATATTGAATTGTCATATTATTTAAAGGGAAATTTAGAATTTAAGTTAATTGCTCCTGAAATGAATCAACTTTCGGAAATTAACACTTTTCCTAATGGGATAGATGTATATGTTTATAACCATAAGCTTGATACTATAGCTACAATTTCAGCAGACTATGCAATTCAAAATAAAATTAAACACACTGTTGAAGTTAGTAGAAATGTGATTTTAATAAATTCTGAAATGGAACAATTAAATACAGAACAATTATTTTGGAATAGTGAGACTAAAAAAATCTACACTGATGATTTTGTTACAATAAACACTAAAAATCAAATTATTATGGGTTTTGGATTTGAGGCGGATCAGTATTTTTCAACATATACATTATCAAATATTACTGGAACTATTTATCTTTAATAATTAATATGGTTTTTGATTATAGTATAATTTTTCTGACACTTTTATTTTCTGCTTTTTTTTCAGGCATGGAAATTGCATTTGTTTCATCCAATAAATTAAAGATTTTCTTAGAAAAGGAGCAAGGGAATTTAACTAATAAAATAGTTTCAAAATTTACGGAAAAACCTACCCATTTTATTATTTCTATGCTAATAGGCAATAATGTTGCATTAGTTATCTATGGGATTTATATGGCTAATTTATTAGAACCCATGGTTGCTAAGTATTTAGTTTCTATTCCGTTTTTGGTTTTATTGATTCAGGTAATTATCTCTTCCTTTTTAGTTCTACTTGTTGCAGAATTTTTACCAAAAGTAGTATTCTCACTATTCCCAAATAAATTACTGAAGTTTTTTGCAATTCCTGCCATAATTATTATTTATTTACTATATCCACTTTCAATTTTTATCAACACAATTTCTAACTTTTTAATTTCTAATATATTTGGGAAGCTCAATAGTAAAGAAGATGTTGTATTTAACAGAATAGATTTAGATGAGTATTTAGAAGAACATAATGAAATTGCTAAACAATCTATTGACGGAGTAGATCCAGAAATAGAAATTTTACAAAACGCTTTAGACTTTTCTACTCTAAAGGTAAGGGATTGTATGATTCCTAGAACTGAGATTATAGGTGTTAATATAAATGATTCTATAACTAATCTTCGCAAAAAATTTATTCAGACTGGACATTCGAAAATTTTAGTTTTTAAAGATAATTTAGATAGCATAGTTGCATATGTCCACTCTTTTGAATTATTTAAGAACCCCAACTTTATTAAGGATATTTTATTGCCGATTTCAATAATACCAGAAAGTTTACTTGCTCAAACAGCACTTGATAAATTATTAAAAGAACGTCGTAGTGTTGCATTAGTGGTTGATGAGTATGGTGGCACTTCTGGTTTAATATGTGTTGAAGACATTTTGGAAGAATTAGTTGGAGAAATTGAGGATGAACATGACGAAACTAGTTTTTCAGGACTCCAAATATCGGATAACAAATATCATGTTTTAGGAAAGCATAAAATTGATGACCTGAACAAGCAATATGACTTTAAACTAGAGCTTTCCGAAGAGTATGATACTCTTAGTGGTTTTATTGTAAGTAATATAGGGAGAATCCCAAAAAATCAAGAAATCATAACAATTAAAAATTATGAATTTAAAATTGTTAAGATTACAGATAATTTTATAGAGGAAATTATTCTTTGTGTCATAGAATAATAATCGTATATTCGTAACCCAAAATTTTAACGTTATGACATTAAGTGATATAAGAAAGCGATCTGGACTACTTATTTTTGTGATAGGAATAGCCATGTTAGGTTTTATACTTACAGATTTGATGAGTGGAGGCACATCATTATTTCAAAAAGGTCAAAATCTTTTATTAAAGGTGAATGATACGGAAATTGCATTCACAAACTTTGAAAAAGAATTAGAGCAAAATATTAATATAAAGTTTGTATCAACTTTTGGTACAGTTAATATTACTGAAGAACAAAGGCAACAGGAAAGAGATTTATTTTTTGAACAAAAAATTGAAGACATCCTTCTGTCTGAAAAATTTAATCAATCAGGAATTAATGTCGGTGATAGAGAGGTTTGGGACTTAATATCTGGTGAAATTACCGGAAATCAATCATCTTTATTTGGTTTCTTTTTTCGTGAGCAAACCGAGTCAGGAGAATGGAATAAATATAGTCCTGATTTAATTAGAGATTGGATTGAAATGGGAACTGATAATCCACAATGGCCGAGATATATTTTTTTTAAAAATAATGAAGTTAGGGATCGGGAAATATTAAAGTATTTTAATGCGATTAAGACTGGACTTTATGTAACTGAACATGAAGCAAAAACATATTATAGAGATCAAACAAAAACAGTAAATGGACAATATGTATTTATTCCTTCTAATAATTTAAACGAACAGCAGAGACCTTCAGATAAAATTATAAAGAATTTTTATGCAGATAATAAGAGCAAATTTAAAAATATACCCAATAGAACTGTTACTTATTTTATTTTTGATTTAAAACCGAGTGAGCAAGATAAATCGTTAATCATACAAGAAATGACTGAATTGGTTAGTGACAAGATGGTTTTTAATAAGAGAACAAAAAAAGAAGAGATTGATTTAGGTTTTTTGAATACTAAAGATTTGAAAGCCTTTGTAACTCAAAATGGTGATAATAGTTATAGCTTAGATAAAATAGCTTTAGCTGAGCTTGATGAAATAAAACTACAAAGACGTGTTGATAATGGAATTGTATACCCATATTTTGAATCATCTTTTTGTAAAATGGCTCGAATTATGGATGTAAATTCTGACAGTGCTTCAATTGTTTATTTAGAAAGAGAATTATACGCAAGTGATCAAACTCTTAATGAAATTTATTCTGAGGTATTTGATTTTATGGACAGTAATAAAAAAATACTTGATGCAAATGAGTTATCTAAGCAAGTTAATATTAGACCAAGAAGTGTAGAGTTAGAAAAAATGGATCAAACGGTACCCGGCTTAGGTACGGCAAGAGAAATAGTAAGATGGGCTTTTAGTGATGAAACAAGTCTTAATGAAACTAAATTTTTTGACTTACAAGACAAGTATATTGTTGCTTACGTGTCGAATATTTCAGAGAATGAGTATAAAAATCTTTCGGAAGTCCAAGATGAGATTATCACAAGTATTAACAAGAAAAGTATCTCAAATGCCGCATCAGATCAAATCAATAATTCTAATTTTAATACAATTCAAGATTTAGCTAATCAATTCAATGTTTCAGTTAATGTAGTTAAACAGTTAAGAATGAACTCAGATGTTTTTGGAGAAAGTGCATATAATCCAGGGGCTGTCGGTGCTTTTTTTAGCGAGGATGTTAATGTAGTTTCAAAACCATTTATCAATGAGGAGGGTGTTTTTGTATTCTTAAAGGAAGTTGATGGTAATGTAAATTATCCAAGTTCATTTGACAGCTATAAAAATATTATACAAAGAAATTATCATTCAGAGGTTGATAAGTTATTGTTAGACTTGCTTAAGGACGAAAGTATTATTACTGACAATCGGTTCAATTTCTATTAAATAGTTTAGAATCTTTCTAGTTTAAGCGAATTTAGTTTTATAAATAAAAATAGCATTATTGAAAAAGTTAGAAGTGAAGATCCGCCATAACTTAAGAATGGAAGTGGTATCCCAATAACTGGTACTATCCCTATAGTCATTCCAATGTTTATTACTATATGTGCGAATAAAATAGATGCTAAACAATAACCAAAGACCCTACTGAAACGAGAGTATTGGTTTTCACTCAAGATAATGATTCTAGTAATTAGTATCATAAATAATATGATTACTATTAGGCTACCAATAAATCCAAATTCTTCTCCAATTGTGCAAAAAATAAAATCTGTATTTTGTTCAGGAATAAAGTTCCCTTTTGTTTGAGTTCCTTTTAGAAATCCTTTGCCCGTAATTCCACCAGAACCAATAGCAATTAATGATTGATTTAAATTATAGCCTGATCCTAGTTTGTTTTTTTCTTTTCCAATTAATATGTCGATTCTCTCTTTCTGATGAGACTCGAGGATGTTCTCATAAGTATAATTTACACTGCTAATAATTATTGAACATGATATAAAAAAAATCAATGATATCATTATTTTTTTGGATTGTTTTTTTAACAACACAAACAATATTGATGTCAGTATAATTAATAAAATTATACTTTTATTTACTCCTATTATAATTGTTAATAATGCTAAAAAAAATCCAATGAGGATACTTATTATATATCTAAGTTGTAAACCCTCTCTAAAAAACATAAAAATAAGCGAACAATAAATTAATGAAGATCCTGCGTCAGGTTGAAGTAGTATTAGAAAAGCAGGTAGCGCAATAAAAGTGATAATTGTAAATAAATTTTTTAATGAATCGAGATAAATTTCATTATCATGCATGTATTTACTAATAACTAAAATAGTACCTAGTTTTGCAAATTCAGCAGGTTGTAAACCAAAACCTCCTATCTTAAACCATGCTTTAGCACCTCCTACTTCTTTGCCAATTAATAAAACAAGTATTAATGAAATAACACATAGTAAATATATTATATACACTAATTGTAATATGATTTTAACATCAATTAATAGTAAAAATATACTTACAATAATTGCAATAATTAAGAATAAAAATTGTTTTCCGGATACACTTTCAAGAGAAATAATAGCACTACTCGCTTCATTATAGCTACTAGAGTAAATACTTAAAAAACCTATACTAATTATTAAAAAATATAATATTACTGTTAGTTTATCAAATGTTATTTTACTTTGTTGACGCATCTAGTATTTAATTTTTAGATTAATCATTTTTTCTTCTAAATGTATATTGGTAATTTTATTATTAATATACTTATCAATACATAAACTGCCAATTGGCACAGCTACATCACTACCCCATCCTCCGTGTTCTACATATACAGCAATGGCAATTTTAGGGTTTTCCTTAGGAGCAAAGGCAATAAAAATTGAATGATCCTCCCCATGAGGATTTTCGGCCGTACCAGTTTTTCCACAAATTTTTACATTATTTAATTTACCTATTTTTGCGGTCCCATATTTACCTTCCACGGCTGTTTCCATGCCATAAATAACAGGCTTGAAATGTTTAGATTCGATTAGACAATAATTTTTATCTAGCGAAATTAAATTTGTACTTTCTAATTTTTTTCTCATGTGATGAGGCGTTCTATAATAACCTGAATTGGCCATAATTGCAGCAAAATTTGCCATTTGAATTGGTGTCATTAATAAAGCATCTTGTCCAATTGCTAATGAAATACATGTAGACGCTCCCCATCTTTTTTTACCATATATTTTATTGTAATAATTACTATTGGGGACATGCCCTTTTTTTGTATTTGTTAGGTCACTGTCAAAAGTTTGACCCAATCCAAATGATTTTGTGTATTCAGCCCAATTATCTAGCCCAATTGCAGGACTATTTTTGTTAGAAATAATTTTTTGAAAGGTACTACAAAAATATGCATTACAAGATTGTGCAATAGCTTGTCTTAAATTTAGTGGAGACTTATGAGGATGGCAGCCCACATGTAAAATCGATTTAAAATTCCAACCTTCTTTACATTTAAATAAGGATCCAGCAGTTATATCATTTTCTTGAATCGCAATTATTGCATTAATTAATTTAAATATTGATCCTGGGGGATATAATGCGGATGTAGACCTGTCATATAGAGGCTTATTTGGGTCTAAAAAAAGATTTCGATAGTTTTTGTCTCTTTTTTTCCCAACAAATAGAGAAGGGTTATAGCTAGGACTAGAAACCATACATAGTATTTCTCCAGTTTGTGGCTCTATGGCCACTACACTACCTCTTTTATTCGTCATTAGTAAGTCTGCATATTCTTGTAATTGGATATCAAGTCCTAATTTAATATCTTCTCCTTTAACAGGTAGTGTATCATTAAGACCGTCATTATATGCCCCTTTATATTTTCCATAAACATCAACTATCTTCCTTTCAACCCCCTTTTCACCTCTAAGTATTTTTTCATATGATTTTTCGATTCCAGTAATACCAATTAAATCGCCACTTTTATAGTATTTATTTGTTTTAATTTGATTATTTGAAACTTGGCCGATATACCCAAAAATATTCCCACCAGATTTTGAGTGATATGATCTCACGTACTTGGGCTGTGGATAAAATCCTTGAAGTAAATGTAATTTTTCTTGAATGTCAGCAAATTTTTGCTTTGAAATATTTTTTAAAAATACTGATGGTTTATAGAATGAATAACGTTTAGCTTTTTTAATTTTTTTTATAAATTCTTCTTTTGAAATTGCAAAAATTTTGCAAAAAAGTAGTGTGTCTATTTTCTTACTTAATTGATATGGTACCACCATAATATCATGAGCTCTTTGGTTAGAAACCAGTAGGTTTCCATTTCGGTCATATATCCAGCCTCTTTCTGGGTATTGAATAATTTTACGAATAACATTATTTTGTGCTGATATTTTATATTCTTTATTTAAAATCTGGATACTAAATAATTTACCAATAATTAAGATAAAAACAGCACAAAAACTTATTAGGATTGCAAATTTTCTGCCTACATAGAAATCATATTTTTTTTTCATTTTTTGGGCATGAGAATTTTGTGTATAATTAATAATAGAACAGTGAAAAATGTACTAGAAATAGTTAATACTATAACAGACATTATTTCTTCAATCGAGAACCTTTCAAGGAAGAACAGAGTAAAATGATGTAATATAGTGAGAGGTAATATAAATCTAATAAAATCAATTATTGGAATTTTAGAAATATTGATACTTTCTTCATTTTCTTCTTTTTTACCTCCAAAAGCAAATTTCATATAACATATTAATAAACATGCACATGCGTGAGCACCTTGTGTTTGTGAAAAAATATCAATAGTTAGTCCAAGTATTAGGCTTAAAAATAATAGTAAAAGTTTATTGGATTTAGAAGGCATTAAAAAAATAAAAATAATATAGTAGTATGGATTAATATATCCACTTAGGTATATATTATTTAATATAAAAATTTGGCAAAAAGTAGACCAAAAAAATAATTTGATTATACCCATTTTATAAACTTTTTTCAATTATGTTACGCTCTTCTTTTAAGTTATGTTCAATTAAGTATACAAATTCAATACTTGTGAAATCTGTAAATAGGGTAACTTCTATATTTAGAAAATTAGTATTTTTTTCATTTTTGCATTTAGAAACAGTTCCTATATTTATACCCTCTGGAAAAATATTAGAATAGCCACTTGTTACTATAGTATCTCCAACTTCAACCATTGCATTTTTAGAAATATCCATTAATTGCATTTTGGTGTAATCTAGACCATTCCATGATATTGACCCATAATGACCAGATTTTGCAATTTTTGCACTTATCATTAAGTCAGTATTGAGAAGGCTAATTACTGTAGAAAAATTATTATTGACTGTTGCTGTTATGCCAATCAAGTTATTATTATTTACTACACCCATTTGAGGATAAACACCGTGCAAGAATCCCTGATTAATAACTAAATAATTTTGATTTTTATTCCAAGTGTTTTTTACAATTGTTGCTTGAATAATATCACATAAATAATTTTCTTTATTAGATGTGTATATTTTTTTCAATTTTTGATTTTCTATAAAAAGATTATAATTTATATTTAAAAGTTGCTCATTGATTTTTTTTAATGCGAAAAAGTCTTTTATTTTTTTTTCTTTTGAAAATACAAATCCACTTACTGCAGTTGATAATTTTTGAAAATTTGATTCAATAACGAAATCTTTAGAAGATAGATGACTTAATAAAATTAATTCAAGGATAACAAAAACAAAAAATAC
>MDTB01054579.1_pt1 | contig 14750 bp, 18 predicted proteins | sample 811161 | NCBI WGS metagenome assembly MDTB01 (sample SAMN05326650, study PRJNA326480) | marine metagenome | isolation source: seawater | place: Mediterranean Sea | collected 2009
ACAATACCCAACTGAACATCAGCACCGCCGGCGCCACCCCAAAAGCAACCATATCCGACAAGCTATCGTACTGGACACCAAATTCACTCTGGGTATTGGTCAAGCGCGCGATGCGCCCATCTAACGCATCCAGAAAACCTGCAATAACGACTGCGATTGCTGCGCTTTCGAGCGATCCGCTCATCGCCGCGACAATCGCATAAAAGCCCGAAAACAGAGCACCCGTAGTGATTAGATTGGGTAGGAGGTATACCCCGCGGGCCAATCCACGCCTTTCATTTAACGAAGTAACAGAAGAATCATTCTCTGGTTCAGTATTTTCCATGGATTCACCTATATATCGTCACCGCGCAGCACTATAGAGTAAGTACTTTCTCTCCTCTGGACAAACCGGAAACCCCGGTGCGCACAACCTCCAGAACAGTAGACTCCGCAATGGCACGTATAAACGCATCCAGCTTGTCAGTAGTACCCGTTAATTGAATAGTGTAGGTGTTATTGGAGACGTCAACAATCTGACCCCGAAAAATATCCGACGTTCGTTTGACTTCAGCCCGTTGCGCACCACTGGCCTTGAGCTTGATCAACATAAGTTCACGTTCAACATGTTCACCCTCTGTCAGGTCAACGAGCTTAACCACTTCAATGAGTTTATTGAGCTGCTTGGTTATCTGCTCAATCTGCTCATCAGTTGCTAATGTGGTAAGTGTCAGGCGAGACAAGGTCTCATCGTCGGTCGGGGCGACCGTCAGAGTCTCAATGTTGTAGCCACGCTGGGCGAACAGACCAATAACCCGAGAGAGCGCACCAGACTCGTTCTCCAGCAATACGGATATGATTCTTCGCATCAGGTCCTTACCCCTTTTTTCAGCCACATGTCTCGCAACGACCCATTAGGAGCTATGAGCATGGGATACACGTGTTCTTCCGGATCGACCATAACATCAACAAATACCAACTTGTCTTTAAGCGTTAACGCTTCCTTCATAACATCGTCGAGCTCATCTACCGAGGATGCTTTCATCCCCACATGGCCATATGCCTCAACGAGACTGGTGAAATCTGGCAGCGACTCCATATAACTATGGGAGTGACGCCCTTCGTATTGCATATCCTGCCACTGCTTCACCATTCCCAATGCACGATTATTGAGATTGATGATCTTAATCGGAAGACCATATTGTGCACAGGTAGATAGTTCCTGAATATTCATCTGAATACTTCCCTCCCCCGTCACACAGACGACCTGCTCTTCCGGGTACGCGATCTGAACACCCATCGCCGACGGCAAACCAAAACCCATCGTGCCAAGTCCACCTGAATTGATCCACTTTCTGGGTTTATCAAACGGATAATAGAGCGCGGCAAACATCTGATGTTGCCCAACATCGGAAGTTACGATCGCCTCACCACCAGTATGTCTATATAGAGACTGTATTACCTGCTGCGGCTTGATGATCTCGCCATCGGAGTCATTGACGACCTCCAGACAGCCCTGAGCTCGCCAACCTTCTATCTGCTCCCACCACTCAGCGAGCATGCTATTTTGTTTTTCAGACCTTTCCGGGAGCGCGTCTTTTACTAACCCGATCATCTCATGCAGAACCCAATCCACAGGTCCGACAATAGGTACATCTGCAACAACATTTTTTGATATCGATGCAGGATCTACGTCAACGTGAATGATTTGGGCATAGGGACAGAACTTAGACACCGTATTCGTGATGCGGTCGTCAAACCGTGCGCCAATCGCGAGCAGCAAGTCACAATGGTGCATCGCGTTGTTAGCCTCCAAGGTTCCATGCATGCCAAGCATCCCCAGAAACTGCTTATCAGTCCCGGGGTAGGCACCCAGCCCCATCAGAGTATTCGTGATAGGAAAGCCAAGCATTTGGGTTAGCTTGGTAAGATCGTCACTACTATTTCCCTGAATGACCCCACCACCGGTGTAGATCATCGGCCGTTCTGCTTCCATCATCATGGAAACTGCCTTTTTAATCTGACCGGTGTGCCCTTTGATAGCTGGACTATAAGATCGCATAACCAGTTCATCCGGGTATTCGTATGGAACCAAATCCGTCGGATTGGTTGTATCCTTCGGAATATCAATCACTACAGGACCAGGGCGTCCAGAGGTGGCTATATAGAACGCCTTCTTTACTGCTTCCGGAATATCCTGCGCAGACTTGATCATGAAACTGTGCTTCACAATTGGTCGAGAGATCCCAACCATGTCGGTTTCCTGAAAGGAATCAGTACCTATCAGGTGACTTTGCACCTGCCCGGAGATCACAACCATGGGTATTGAGTCCATGTACGCTGTAGCAATACCCGTTATCGCATTGGTCGCACCCGGTCCAGAGGTCACTAGAACACATCCGGGCCTACCAGTCGCACGAGCATAGCCATCAGCCATGTGTGTAGCCGCTTGCTCGTGACGTACCAGAACGTGCTGAATTCTATTTTGCTTAAATATTGCATCATAGATATGTAATACAGCGCCGCCAGGGTATCCGAAAACATGATCCACGTTCTCTTCCTGAAGGCTGCGGATTAAAATATCCGCTCCAGACAGCATTTCCACGTCTTTCCCCTGAGTTGGTTAGTGATTCCATGCCCTAAGGTAAAGGGCAAGGCGGGGCATTCTCAGATATCCGCGTATGTGAGTCAAACTTCCTTTTATTCCAAACGAAAGATTCCGGTCGAAATATGATAACCGTTGCAGTAAAATTAGGAAACTTTCTATATTAAATATGGGTTTACATGCGAAAGTTAAAGTTATTTAACCAGCTCAAAGCATTGCCATTGCTGGCCATTTTCGCGGTCTCATCGGCGTTTGCCGCCGAATACTATACCTGGGTGGATGAAAATGGCGTGACGAACTACTCGCAGCGCAGTCCAGAAGGCTATTCCGCCGAACACATAACAGAAAGTCAGCGCTTTGGGCGACGCAAACTAGAGAAACAACCTGTTTAAACTCAAATAGTTATCGATGATTCGGCACCAGATGCCAGTGCTGACGTGGATCCGGATGCTATTGCTGCTAACGAGAAAGCTTCAATTCAGGCAGAACTCGCGAAAATTAAAGCAGATAATTGCCGTATAGGATCCCAGAATCTAGCGCGCCTTGAATCCTATGCCCGAATCAGGATTCGTGGTGATGATGGTGAGACAAGATTCCTCAACGACGAGGAAAAGGCACAACCCACCGAAGAAGCACGTGCGCTAATTCGCGATAACTTCAGCGGCTAGCTTTCTATCAATTGCCTATAGCCTGTGTCCGCGTCTGATGCGCGTCCAGATTCCTTAGCAAGGCAGCAAAGTCACCCGGAGCTTTTGCCTCCCAGGTAACTTCCTCATTTGAACCAGGGTGGATCAGCGTTAACTTTTTGGCATGAAGCGCCGGTCTGTTAAAGCGATCAATCTCCTGTTGCTCGTGCTCATTCGCATTCAATAACCTTCGTTTATGACCTCCGTACGTGATATCGCCCACAAGCGGAAATCCAAGGTGTTGCATATGCACCCTAATCTGGTGGGTCCGCCCGGTTTCGAGACGTAGTTCCAGATGGGCGTGCGAGACAAAGTGACGCGTAATGCGATAATGCGTGGTCGCGGATCGACCGTCACTGCGCACCGCCATTCTGGTCCGTTGTGATCTATGCCTCCCAATGGGTGCATCAACTTTGCCGGGAGTCTGTGGGTTCCCAAAGACTACCGTCTCGTAAATTCGTTTTACGGTCCGCGCCTGTAGCTGACTTACCAGGCTGGACTGACTCTCCAGTGTTTTCGCGACCACCATGAGACCTGTGGTACCTTTGTCCAGACGATGCACAAGGCCTCCTCCCGGAACTGTCGCGAGTGAACTTTCGTGGTGTAAGAGTCCGTTCAGGATGGTTCCACTAAAGTTACCTGCCCCGGGGTGAACGACCAAATCAGCTTGCTTGTTAATAACCAGAAGGTTTTCATCTTCATAAACAATATCCAGCTCAATGGGTTCAGGCTGGGCTTCAAGGTCCTCGAGCTCCACATCCAGCACCAGTTGCTCGCCACCCTGCAATCTGCCACTTGCCCGATGAGATTTACCATCGACCAGAAGACCACCGGACTTTATCCAGGTCTGTAGTCTGTTTCTTGAGTATTCAGGGAACAACAAGGTCGCAATCTGATCCAACCTTTTGTCTGCCATCGATACTGGCACAACTTCCTGACGCTGAATATGGGGCATAAAAATGGGAGATTTGGGTCCAGATAGAGGCTATGGTTAAATAATCTTATTTTCAAGCCGGTAATACACCATGCGCCACAGCTTATACTTACTTTTCGCGATACTCGCGCTGACGGGTTGCTCAAAAGATGACACTCAACCTGAGTCAACCGAGCTGGCCTACTACCGTGCTGCACAGTCAGCGATGCGCAGCGGAAACTACAACGATGCTGTCGAAACGCTTCAGCTTCTGGAGGCGAGATTCCCGTTTGGTCGATATGCAGAACAGGCACAGTTGGAAATTATCTTCGCCTACTACCGTAGCGTGCAGCCTGAGGCTGCAAGATCCGCAGCCGATCGATTTATCAGACTGCACCCTCAACATCCCAATGTAGATTACGCCCACTACCTTCGCGGATTGGCGTCCTTTGACGAAGATCGAGGTTTGTTCGCGGCTTTGTTGTCTACTGATCCAACCAAAAGGGACCCCGGCGCAGCACGAGATTCCTTTAGCGATTTCGCCCTACTCCTCCAAAAGTTCCCCAACAGCAAGTACGCCCCCGACGCACAAAAGAAGATGAAGTACTTAAAGAATCTCCTTGCGGAATCAGAAATTGACGTCGCTCGTTACTATATTTTCCGTGGCGCTTATGTTGCCGCGGCAAACCGTGGACGTTACGTGTTTGAGAATTTTCAAGGCACAACCGCAGTCCCGGACGCGCTGGCTATTATGGTGGAGTCATATCAACTACTGGAACTAAACGAATTAGCCGATCAGGCTCTGGAGGTACTCGCCAGCAACTTTCCTGAGCATGAGTCACTGGACGCGAATGGCAACTTTGTAAAACGACGGTCAGTTAAGAGCAGCGGACGTTCCTGGATTAACATCATCAGCTTTGGTTTTCTGGGCTAAATCCACTTATGGTCACGCCGGTTGACGAGAATCTTGAGGTTCAGCTAAGCAAACAAAGAACCTCGATTCTCAAGGTCTACAATCTCTATAGAATATTTTTCTCTTTCTCGTTGCTGTACTTATTTCTGGAATTCGAAGAACTAGAGTTTGGCAGCGTCAATCCAGAATTTTTTCAGACCACAATTCTCGCCTATATTGGCGCCAATATCGTGGCTACTCTGTTAACGCTTTTTACCAGCGTTCTATCCGGACCAATCTACAGGGTGGCCTGATCGCCCGTTTGATCTAGCTGTATGCAATTGTCACCAGAGCATGAATCCCCAACCGGGGTCGCGCGAATGGTAAAGGCGGTACTCGTCAACGCCTCGTAGGAAATGGTGTATTACACCTCACCCTCGGTGGGTGAATTGGTATTGCAAATCGTATTGGTATCGGAACTCACGTAGGTAAACCCATTGGAATAATATCGTTCAAGCTACATTCCGCAGGCCTTGAGGTCCGACGCTGCCTGAGCCCGATAGGTATCTGTCAAATACCCCTGATAGCTTGGGTACGCAATAGACGCCACAATACCAATAATGGCGACTACGATCATGATCTCAATCAGATTTTAACCCTTTGATTTAATTAAGTTTCTCCTGCGTTAGGCCCGACATTATGCGCTATCACGCAGTTAAGTCGCAATTATTCTTTGCTTAGTCTATCCGCAACTCTTTGGGCAGAGCAAATTCGACCGCCTCATGCGGGTTTCCAGCATCCAGGTGAATTATTGCCCCATATTGGTGCAGTCTGTCCACTACCTTCTTAACCAAGACTTCCGGTGCAGAAGCACCAGAGGTTACACCTATAGTCATTGGATCACTGATCCAATTCGGATCGATGTCTGATTCATCATCAATGAGATAAGCAACTCTACCGAGTCGCTCTGCCAGCTCGCGTAATCGATTCGAGTTGGAGCTGTTGGTCGAACCTACTACCAGTATCAAGTCACATGTTTTTGCCAGTTCCTTCACCGCATCCTGCCGATTCTGAGTCGCATAACATATATCGTCTTTTCGTGGGCCTTTCATATCGGGAAAACGTTTGCGCAGGGCCTCAACTATCAATCGCGTATCATCAACGGACAAGGTGGTCTGCGTTACGTATGACAGGGCCTTGGGATCTGCAACCGCCAGAGTCTCGATGTCTTCAATTCTCTCCACCAAATGCATTGCCGCCCCCTCACCTTCGAACTGACCCAGCGTTCCCTCTACTTCGGGATGTCCAGCATGGCCAATCAGAACCGTCTCTCGTTGTTGCTCCGCGAACTTAACGACTTCCAGGTGCACCTTACTAACGAGAGGGCAGGTTGCATCGAATACCTGCATATTTCTGTTCGCTGCATCACGTTTAACCTTTTTGGCTACCCCATGTGCACTAAAGATCACGATCGCTCCTTCTGGCACCTCTTCTATCTCATCAACAAAAACTGCGCCCTTGCGACGCAAATCCTCTACAACTGTCTTGTTGTGTACGACTTCGTGCCTGACAAAAATCGGCGCGCCAAATTTTTCGAGCGCCCGGTTAACTATTTCTATCGCTCGATCAACACCCGCGCAGAACCCGCGGGGATTGGCAAGATACAGGTGAATTGCCACATCACACCCTTAGAATATCGTTAGTAAATTGTTCCACACTGATTATCTCAACCTGAAAAATCAAATCCTTACTGGCGAGCGGATGATTAAAATCCACATCAACATACTTGCTGTCTACTTGCACTACCACCCCTGGCAACTCCGCTTTCTGCTGATCTGCAAAAGAAACAATAAGCCCTTCACTAACTTCCATATCGTCGGAAAATTGCGAGTGTGGAATACGCTGGATATTTTCCGGATTGTGCTCACCGAAGCCATCCTTAACTAATAAGGATGACGACTCTCCAGGAACCATGCCAAACATAGCTTGCTCAAAACCAGGCAAAAGATTACCGTCACCAACTTCAAAGACAGCCGTTGAATCCCCAGTGGTATCAACCACCTCTCCGCTCTCGAGTTTAAGTGAAAAGCGCAGTTCCACCCTGGTACCAGGTCCAACCGGGGTTCCACTAGTCATGCGACCGCCTCTTTACGTCCGATCAACATGTCAAGAATCATAAATGCCGCACCAATCGTAATCGCGGAATCTGCAATGTTGAAGGCAGGGAAATAGTATGGGTGGTAGTAGACAACAAAGAAATCAACAACATAACCCTGAAGGGCCCTGTCAATAAGATTTCCCAGCGCACCTCCCAGGATGAATGAGAGAGAAACAGCAAGCAGTTTTTGTTCCTGGCGAATCCGAAATAACCAAATAGCTATAACCACACTGACACCAGAAGATACCGCAACCAGGAACCAACGTTGCCACCCACCTGCATCAGATAGGAAACTGAACGCCGCTCCGCTGTTATGTAAAACGGTTAATTTAAAAAATGGCAGTATCTCAATCGAGTCGCATCGACCTGGAATACATACTGGGAGAGTCGCGCTCATATACCATTTAAGTATTTGATCCGCGACAAACAGAAGCAGCGTATTACAAAAATAGATCAACTCGCCGCCCTTGTGTCAAAAAATAGATGCGCCTCTTTAATATCATTGGTGATGGCCGCTTTAAGGGCATCCAGATCGGGAAACTTTTCTTCATCCCTTATCTTGTGCACAAAACGCACTCTTAGCTGCCGCCCATAGATATCTTCGTCAAAGCCAAACACGTGCACTTCAAGTATCGGCTTCAACGTTTCCTCATCAATAGTGGGTCTTACGCCAACGTTAGCAACACCTCGATAGATCTGTTCGAGCCCAGATACTTCAACCGCATAGGAGCCATCGATAGGTGCGCGGTCTCTGTGCAGTTGTATGTTTGCAGTCGGCACGTCAAGCAGACTGCGACCAAACTGCCGCCCATAAACCACCTTACCGGTAATCGAGTACGGATGACCAAGCAAACTCTCCGCCATCTCAAAATCGCCTCGCGCCAGGCATTCTCTAATTCTCGTACTGCTTACTCGTTCCTCGTCGACGGTGAGCGTATAAAGGTTCGTTACCGGTACGCCCAGATCAGCACCTCTCTGGTGTAAATCCTTAAAGTCCCCACCACGATCACTACCAAACCTGAAATCTTCCCCTACGAATACCGCACTTGCCTTGATCTTTTCGAATAAAATTTCCGCGAACTCCGTGTCAGTTATCGATCGGGTTTTCTCGTCAAACTTGAGGCACAGCACCAGATCGACTCCATGTTCAGCAAGCAGCTCCACTTTCTCGCGGAACCTGGTGAGACGCGCCGGCGCGTTGAACTCAGCGAAGTATTCCTTTGGCTGCGGCTCGAAACAAATCAACATCGAAGGAACATCAAGAGCAATCGAACACTCACGTACTTTTTTCAAAATCGCCTGATGCCCCAGATGAACACCATCAAAATTTCCAATGGTCACCACACAGCCGCGATGCTGTTCTTTAAGATTAATCAAACCTCGAATTATCTGCATTGGTTCACCGAATAAACTGACCAACCTTAACCCCGGTCACCCGAAGGCAAACGGCATAGATTAACGCGCCCGCCAAACAGATCAATAGCATGATCACGATTCGTTCTACCAGACCAAACGCAAACCATGTATTCATTGCTGGCCTAATCAGAAATAGCGTTATCAGCATCACAAGGTTCGCGAGCAACGCCTGTCCAAAGAATCGAGACCAACCTTTCTCCAGGACCAGCACGCCAGATTTTTTTAGGCCATAAAATAGAAGCCCTGCGTTGATGAAAGCAGAAATCGACGTTGCCAGGGCGAGACCTGCGTGCTTCAAGTGCCAAATCAATACCAGGTTAAGCACCATATTCGATACGAGCGCAACAACACCGTAACGTACGGGAGTCGAAGTATCCTGACGTGCAAAGTATCCAGGAGCCAATACCTTGACGAGCATGTGCCCAAGTAAGCCTACCCCGTATGCCGCCAGCGCCATTCCCGACATCGACACATCACGCTCGGTCATCTCGCCGTAAAAGAATAGTGTTGCTATCAGTGCATCTGAAAGAAATACCAGTGCGATGGTCGCTGGCAGTCCCAATAGAAGCACCAAACGTATAGCCCAGTTTAATGTCCTGGAGAATTCCTCAGGCGATGAACTCGCGTGATCTTTGGATAGCCCTGGCAAAATGACTGTCGCAATTGCTATCGCAAATATTGCGAGCGGTAGCTCCAGTAATCGATCGGAATACCAAAGCCAACTCAACGTCCCCGTCTCCAGGAATGAAGCAAGCACGGCATCCAACAGTAGATTGATCTGACCAACCGATACGCCAAATAAAGCTGGCAACATCAGCGTTAGTATCTTTCGAACGCCCGGGTCCCGAGTATCGAACCTTGGCGCTACCAGCAGTTTTTCCTTCGCCAGAAATGGCAACTGAAACGTTAATTGCGCAACTCCCGCAATTAGCACGCCCCACGCCAGCGCCATCACAGGCTGATCCATGTATGGCCTTAGAAACACTGCACACAAGATAAGCGAAAGATTCAGTAACACCGGAGTAAAGGCCGGTACCGCGAATCGACCAAAGGTATTTAGCACCGCTCCCGCAAAGGCGGTCATTGATATCAACAGCAAGTAAGGAAAGGTAACCCGTAACATCTCAACTGCCAGGGCGAGCTTCTCTATATGTGCGTGATACACATAGCCATAGGCAAAAACGCGTATTACATACTCGGCGCCCAAAACACCTAAGACAGTTAATATAAGTAAATACAGACCAAGAGTTCCGCTCGCACGAGACACCAATGCTCGAACGGCGTCCTTGGACTCCCGGTTGCGATACTCAGACAGTACCGGTACGAATGCCTGAGCAAAGGCGCCTTCCGCGAAGAGTCGACGAAATAAATTGGGAATACGCAGCGCGACGAAAAACGCATCTGCACCCGCACTGGCGCCAAAAAAGTAAGCAATGACCATATCCCGGATCAAACCAAACACACGGGACACCATAGTCAAACCAGAGACCAGACCGCTGGACCTGAGCAGCCCTCCTTTTTTCTTATCTTCGGCCATATCGTACGATTTCAAACATCTTGTTTGACAAAATTAACCTTAATGGGCATAGTAGCGCGCTCAATTTTTGGTACCAATCAGGTATATACCAAGTGGCAAATTCATCTCAGGCACGCAAGCGCGCACGGCAATCTGAAACACGCCGTCGACACAACGCAAGTCAACGTTCGGCAATGCGTTCCGCACTAAAAAGAACGGTCTCCGCCATTGGCGCCGGTGACTATAACCAGGCAAACACCGCCTACAACGCTGTAGTTCCCGTACTCGATAAAGCTGTGAGCCACGGTATTATCAGCAAGAACAAGGCTTCCAGACACAAGTCCCGGCTTAACTCACAAGTAAAAGCACTGCAATGATAAGCCTGTCATAGGGATAACACGAGGTTATCTCTATGAATCAACTCTTCTTCGTTAATAAATCCCAGTTCCGACTCAATGTCGCTACTGGTTTTTCCGATGATCGCTTCTGATTCTTCGTCGTTATAGTTAATCAAGCCCCTCGCGACCTCCTGGCCATCCACATCAACACATGAAACCATATCGCCACGCGTAAAGGTGCCAGACACCTTTCTGACCCCGACAGGGAGTAAGCTTTTACCCTGAGTCGTCAAAACATTTACAGCACCCGGATCCAGCACCAAGCGTCCCTGTGGTAATAATGTCGCCAACCATTGCTTACGTGAAGCTAAGAGGGGTTGATCGGCCATAAGACAGGTACCAGACACACTTCCCTGGCCCAAATCGCGAAGCACATGTGATTGCAACCCAGAGGTAATAACGGTGTTAGCACCGCTTCGCGCCGCAATCTGTGCCGCCTGAACCTTGGTTACCATTCCTCCACGTCCAATACTTCCCCCCGGACCTGCCATCCCTTTCAATTTGGGGTCGCTCGCCAAAGCTGACTCGACGAGTTCTGCATCGCCCAATTCCGGGTCTCGATTAAACAGTCCATCTCTATCGGTGAGTAATATCAGGGTATTGGCTTCAATCAGATTGGCGACCAATGCGGCCAGTGTGTCGTTATCACCGAATCGAATCTCGTCGGTAACCACCGTGTCATTCTCGTTAACAATCGGCACAACGTTAAGATCAATAAGAGTCTTTAGCGTAACCCGCGCATTGAGATAACGTTCCCTCGAACGAAGATCATCATGGGTAAGCAAAACCTGTGCGGTATGCATCTGATGACGCTTGAAGTTAGATTCATACAACTGAACGAGACCCATCTGACCAACTGCCGCCGCCGCTTGAAGCAGATGGATCGAATCCGGTCTCTTGGGAAATCCCAACCTGCCCATCCCTTCTGCCACAGCACCCGAAGACACGAGAACGACCTTGATCCCAGACTCTCTTAACGCAACGATGTCATCGACCCAATGGCCAACCAGATCAATTGCCAGGCCATCTTCGCTGGTCAATAGTGAACTACCAATTTTTACAACCCAGGTCTTCCCGGCATCCAGCAACTCCTTCATGGCTCGTAATGCACCTCGATCTCATCGTCATCAATCCGTTCACGCCTGGCCTTTCTCTCAAGACGCTTATGCAGTGAGAACTGATGTACCTGATCACGAATAGCTGATTGAGCGTCACCCGATTCCTTCTCTTCTTTCAGTGACCCCAGATGCTGCGCAACCGCATGAACCAGTTCATCGGTACCATGGTGGGTTACAGCCGAGATTACGAAGGTAGGACCCTCATATGCTAATGACACACAAGTCTCCTTGATCCGATCCTCCAGTTCACCTTGGGGCTCAAGGTCAGATTTTGTGAAAACCAGCCATCGCTCCTTGTTAGCTATAGCATCACTGTATTTTACTAGCTCGTTTTCAATAACCCTGAAGTTTTCTATCGGGTCAGACCCATCGATCGGATTCATATCAAGCAGATGCAACAATATTCGGGTGCGCGAAAGATGCTTAAGAAACTGTACACCTAACCCCGCCCCATCTGCTGCACCCTCAATCAAACCTGGTATATCCGCAATAACGAAACTGTGGTCATCGCCCACTGACACGACCCCTAAACTCGGGATCAAAGTAGTAAAGGGATAGTCCGCTACTTTTGGCCGAGCTGCTGACACGGCGCCCACCAACGTGGACTTACCCGCATTCGGCATGCCCAACAATCCCACATCAGCAATTAATTTTAGTTCCAGGCGCAGACCACGCGTCTCACCAGTCGTTCCCGGTGTGGTCTTCCTCGGAGCTCGATTGGTACTCGATTTAAACCGTACGTTACCTAGCCCATGATGCCCGCCAACCGCCACGCACAATCGATCCTCTTCGCTATTTACGTCTCCCAGGTACTCCTGAGTCTCGTCATCGAAGACACTAGTACCCACCGGAACCCGAACATAGAGGTCACTCCCGCTCGCTCCAGTACAGTCACTGCCTTTTCCATGCTCACCCTTGGCTGCCCTATACCGCGGCTGAAACCGAAAATCCACAAGAGTGTTAAGTGCTTCGTCACCAACCAGGTATACACTGCCGCCATCGCCACCATCGCCACCATCGGGCCCACCGCGCTCGATATATTTCTCGCGACGAAAGCTCAGGCAGCCATTTCCACCGTCACCTGCTATAACCTGAATACTGGCTTCGTCTACAAATTTCATCGGTCGTCTTTACTCTTGTTCGTCTGAATAATTTTAAGGTAAAAAAAAGCCCTGTCGATGACAGGGCTCCTAATTTCGCTTTTTTGTTTCTACGCCTCAGCCAACACATTCACATATTTGCGTTGCTTGGGACCTTTAACCTGGAACTCAACAACACCATCTGCTTTGGCAAAAAGTGTGTGATCTTTTCCACACCCCACGTTAGCTCCCGGGTGGAACTTAGTTCCTCGCTGCCGAACAATAATATTGCCGGCGCTTACCTTCTGGCCACCAAAGATTTTAAGTCCTAGTCGTTTGGATTCAGAATCTCGTCCGTTCCTTGTACTACCGCCCGCTTTCTTATGTGCCATAGTCTTTAACCTCGGGTAATTTCTTTGATCTTAACTTCAGTGAACCATTGTTTATGGCCACCCTGCCTGCGGTAATGCTTACGACGACGCATCTTCACAATATTAATTTTGTCAGACCTGCCGTGACCGACGACCTCCGCGGTCACCTTCCCGCCTTCTACAAAAGGTGCACCTATATCGATATCTGCACCTTCTCCAATCATCATCACCTTATCAAAATCCACGGAATCCCCTTCTGAAGCTTCTAATTTCTCCAGTTTCAGGGTTTCTCCTGGCACAACACGATGCTGCTTACCGCCGCTCTCTATAACCGCGTACATTAGTAATCACTCACTTTATATGACCCATAGAAATGGAAATGGGTCGAAATTTCAGGACGCGCAATTCTAATGGATGCCTGAGCTGCAAGCAAGTTGAAAGGTAGTTCTTGACACCCAAATACACGGGAAATAGCATTTCAAACCTCAAAATAAGCGAAACCACTCTATTTACCCATGCAACACGACTTTTTTCAGTCCGTAGTCGATGATTTCGCGGAAGTTGATGAACTGATCCGCGAAAGCCTGAGCTCCAGGATTCCTCTGGTTGAGAAAATCGCTGGCTACCTTATAGAAGCGGGTGGGAAACGTTTAAGGCCCCTGTTGGTCCTGCTTTGCGCCAGGGCGTGTGGCTATGAAGGAAGGGACCATATCAAGCTTGCAGTAGTCATTGAATTCCTGCATACCGCGATGCTGCTCCATGACGATGTTGTGGACGCCTCGGACTTACGTCGCGGACGCAAGACAGTTAACGCCGCGTGGGGTAATCCTGCCAGCGTATTGGTGGGTGACTTTCTGCACTCCAGAGCATTCGAAATGATGGTCGAGATAGGCAATCTCCGCGTTATGGAAATCCTCTCGCATGCCACGAACACGATCGCCGAGGGCGAGGTACAGCAGTTAGCGAACGTACGAAATCCAGACCTCACCGAACAAAGCTACCTGCAGGTAATCTCGCGAAAAACCGCCATGCTATTTCAGGCGGCGTCACATTCCGGTGCAGTACTCGCAGGTGCTGATAAGGCGACTGAATCCGCGCTTAAGGATTTTGGACTGCATCTCGGTCTGGCATTCCAACTGATCGACGACCTCCTGGACTACGAGGGTAACGCAATGGATCTAGGCAAGAATGTGGGTGACGATCTTGCAGAGGGCAAGGTGACCCTCCCCTTAATCATCGCAATGCGTAACGGAAATAAGGATCAGGCAGGATTTATAAGACAAGCAATCATGGCAGGTGGGGTAGAAAATCTATCATCGGTGATAAATACCGTTAAAGATACTGGCGGACTTGCTTACACAGAAACCTGCGCGACCAAAGAGAAAGACGAGGCTCTAGGTTGTATAGATGGTGTCGCTTCCTCCATATACCGTAATTCTATGGAAGACCTTGTGGAGTTTGTGGTCGATCGTTCGAATTAGATTCCTATATAATCCAGCTTCTGTGTCGGGGTGTAGCTCAGCTTGGTAGAGCACTGTCTTCGGGAGGCAGGGGTCGTGCGTTCAAATCGCGCCATCCCGACCAGTAAAATAAAGGCCTGTAGAGAATTTAAGGTAATC
>MDTB01098278.1_pt1 | contig 14748 bp, 13 predicted proteins | sample 811161 | NCBI WGS metagenome assembly MDTB01 (sample SAMN05326650, study PRJNA326480) | marine metagenome | isolation source: seawater | place: Mediterranean Sea | collected 2009
ACAAAATCGTTCTTCTCTAAAATCTTAACACAAACATTATTTATGAAAAAAATTATCTTACTCTGTTTATTTGTTTCTTCGATCACTTGTTTTGGGGCTAAAATTGGTACAAATTCCATTGGTTTTGGTTTAGGTATGCTTGAATATGGGGCAGATGTAACTGAAGCAGGAGTTAATACCGAAATTGAGTTCGACGGGTTTGCTTTTAGTATCGGGGGAAATCTAAACATTCTTCCTCTTGAAAATTCCAGCTTTGGATTAGACACTTCTTTTTCTTTTGTACATGGCACTGAATTGGGCCCTCTTGCAGGTTTGGAAGCAGATGTTACCTCTTTGTCACTTTTATTAAGACCATACACCAAGTTAGGTGATGCCTTACTATTTGCTGACTTAGGAATTGGGTACACTGAAATAGAAGTTTATGGAACCGGCACAGGGTACGGTGAGGACACTGCATTTGCCGCTGGGTTTGGGGCTGAATTCGAAATCAGCAAATTAATCCTTCAACCTGCTCTTACATGGGTATTTGTTGGCGATGATACTTACAGCACTGGATATGATCTTTCAGAACAGCTACAATTATCCATTCCGGTTTCATTTCCTATCAATGAAAAAGTCGATTTAACCTTTAACTATAATCATACTTTTGCTGAAAAATACACCTTTGGAACCACGACAATTGAACCATATATCCAATTCTTTTCGCTAGGACTCGATTATAATTATTAATCTAACTAGATATTATTTTTAAAGCCGCCTTCGGGCGGCTTTTTTTTTCTACAACCAATAACTTGGATAATTACGATTCGAATCACTCGATAAATTATTTACCAAAACAGCTACCAAAACCATGATTACAGCCCCAATCATTACGGGACAAATGGCATAATAAAAGCCAAGGTTCCTGACATTCTCCCCTCCAATAATTGCAATCAGAGCGGTCGCACCACCAGGAGGATGGACCGTTCGGGTGACTTGTTGAGCAAAAATAGACAAAGCCACGGCCAACGGATAAACCAGCATTGTGTCTGCACCCAAAACTTTACCTAAGCTTACACCGATCAATGCTGAGACAACATGCCCACCGATTACATTACGAGGTTGAGAGAATTCAGCTCTTGGAACTCCATAAACCAAAACAGCAGAAGCACCAAAAGAACCAATCAAAAAAAGGCTATCCACTCCAACCATCCCAAGTCCAAAGCCAATTCTTTCAATAGCGAAAATACCTAAAAAACCTCCAGCTGTTGATAAAAAAATATGCTTGTAACTCGGCCGAGGAGAAGGCTTACCTTCTGCCCGCATACGTTGTAAATAGGACTTCACCCAAGAGACACCATTGGACTCCCCTAACTTCCCGGTTTAGTGATGGGAACTTGTGCGAGATCAACCGGTAATTGATCCACTTGGTAAGTCGGGAAAGACAGTGCAGCAAGGCTCAGGAAAGGAGTGCCAAAATCAGGAGCACCCCCACTACGGTCGACAATAACAGTCACTGCAACAGGCACTCCACCCAGATCCCGCACTATTTTCAGAGCCTCCTCCACGCGTCCTCCACGGGTGACCACATCCTCGGTAATCAGTACCTTTTCTCCCTCCCGTATCTTAAATCCGCGGCGTAAAGCAAGATTACCATCCTGCTTTTCCAGAAAAATATAACGGTTGCCCGACTGCCGGGCAATTTCCTGCCCTATAACCAATCCGCCCATCGCCGGAGCAACCACGGTCTCAAATTCCATCCCGGTAACTTTTTCGAGAGTCAATTCAGCCATGCGGGTAACCGCTGACATATCCTGGCATACCTGAGCGCATTGGAAAAAATGACCACTATGCAATCCTGAACGCAGAACAAAGTGCCCTTTGAGTAAGGCACCAGTCTTTTCAAATAAATGGAGAACTTCATCTTCCTGGGATTCCATATTCCACTAATCCAATAGGGAAATGTCCAATTGCCAAGCCTGAGTTATTCGCAAAATCAAATTTAAAAACTGGGCAGCATTATTTCGCGCGGTCGAACATCTTCCTTATTTCTTTAAATTCCTCCACATGATCCAAATCCCACTTGGCAATAGCCTCCTGATTCTGCAAATATTTCCTCACGCCAAGTCCAATAATAATCAGGGCAAAGACACCAAAAACTATATGAGGGAAAGTCAATTTATTCTTCATCGCCCAGTACTTCATTTATCAATAGACAGGCGGCTTCCAGTCTTTGGATAATCGACCCTGTGGGCGGACCCCCTTTGAACCTTTGGGAATTGGATATTGATTCACTGTAAGCATAGGAAGGTCATCGGGCAGGTGTTTTATTTTCATTTCCTTATACTCAATGGTCATAGACGGGCCCACATGGACCTGCATTGCGAGAACTCCTTCCAGTACTCGACTCTTCGCATCAAAGTCGATCAGGTCGGCAGTTGGATGATCGTTAATCCAGTGTCGATGATGATTGGCTTCCACCAAGATCCGATACTCATGCCACTTTCCGGGCTTAAATTCCTTTACTTCAAAATGGCCCACCACCCAGGACCGGCCCTCTTCGTCAACGATCACTTTCTCCCCAGTATGCGAGAGGATCCGTCGGCCCTTCTCCTCATATAACATTCCATTATACTTCGTCTGATTGGCCACCACATCGCACTGATACCCAGTAACCACATCGAGCCCAATATCCGGCCTTGATATTCCACGGTATTGAATTCCACTGTTTCCACCTTCAGTGACCCGAACTTTGACCCGTAGATCAAAATTTCGCACGGTGGCTGCCTTCCAGGTAATGAAACGGTTCATTTTTAAGGATCCATCCGTTGTTCCAATCAGTACACCGTCCTGCTTCTTCCAATATTTGGAGTCTCCGGACCATTGCCGGATCCGATTGCCTGGGGAAAGTAAGTTTGCAAATCCATCAGGATCGGGTCGGTTGGCTACTTGAGCCGCCGAATGGGGGTAAGGATCAGTCGATTTGGAAAGGGGGGTAGTTTTTTCCGACAAAGGACCTCCCAACTCCTTTACCCTACGATCTGTAAGTTTCCTCATTTCTAAAAGTTTCTTTTGATGTTTGGGGTCCATCGCCAAATTGATTAGCTCGTCAGGATCTTCCTGTAAATCATGGAGGAATTCGTCATTTCCCTCGTCTACATAACGGACATACTTAAAACGCTCTCCCCGCATCCCTTCGAAAGCGGGAATTCGATGACGCACTGCAAAATGTTCGTGGAAGGTATATTTTCGCCATGGTATTGACTTTGTTTCTGAGATCAATTTATCAAAACTTATTCCCTGATACTGTTTTGGAACCTCAATCCCTGCCCATGAGAGAAAGGTGGGTGGAAGATCCAGATTTAAGACAGATTCCTCTCGAACCTGTCCCCGGGCCTTTGCATTTACCCGTGGATCATACACCACCATGGGCACACGCAGGGACTCCTCGTAATGGGACCACTTGCCCGCAAATCCACGGTTACCCAAATGGTATCCATTATCAGCCGTGTAAATAACAATAGTGTTTTCAGCAAACCCATGCTCTTCAAGAGCCTTGAGAAATCGCCCTATTGCATGATCAATTCCACTGACCATACGAAAGTAAGCCCGCATATTCGTGCGATATCGCTCATCCGTATTCCAACGCCAAAAGAAACGTTCCCGGTTGATTGTGGTCTTTAAATAGTCAGGTTGTTTTTCAAAGATATCCGGATGATTCAGTCGCGGTTGGGCAATCTCATCTTCTTCATACATTCCATCCATTACCCGAGGCCAGGGAAAGTGACCGATTCCCGGCCGCCTGTCTCCATCTTCAGCATGACATGCGTTAAACCACATATTCATGGCAAAGGGTTTATCCGTGGGGTGGTTGCGTAGAAATTCAATTCCGCGGTCCACGATTAGTTCAGTTTCATGGCGCAAAGTTCCGTCCGCTTGTTCTTTGTAAAAAGGGTTTCTTCCAATCGGATGGAAGATATCAAAGTGATCCTGGGCTTTCCATCCTTTGGGCATCTTCGCATGCCACTTTCCGGCAAAACCCGTGCGGTACCCGGCATCCCGTAAGAGATCTACATACAGTTTTTCCACCGCCTCGGGCTTGGCCATGTCATGATTACCGGGAACCCCATAACTTCGCCCCGTCAATCCAGTCAGAATCGTCGTGCGACTTACCCAGCAAATCGACTGACTGACAAATGCGTTGGCAAATCGGGTTCCCTGGCCTGCCAATCGATCAATATTCGGAGTCTTTACCAAAGGATGCCCATAGCACCCAAGCACACTTGCTGTCTGGTCATCGGTGAAAAAGAAGACAATATTGGGCTTTTTAGCCAAGACTACAGATAGCAAAACAAAGAAGGTGAGGAGTGGGAAATGGGATTTCATAAAAGTTAATATAGGTGAGAAAAACGAACATTCTTATCCTTTGAGTAAAAATTGCGAATACTTACTTTTTAAAATCTTACAGACCGGCTTGTTTCTCTCTGGCCATCTGTACTAAGGACTCGATCAGTCCGGGGAATTCCTTCGCCCGGTTTTGCTTCTCTCCTGGATCTTCTTTCAAATTAACCAAAAAGAATTTCTTATCCTCTTTGGTCATTTCGGCAATTCCTTTAGGTCGGACATTCTCCCTTGCTTTTGCATATAATTTCCATTCTCCCTTCCTCATCACCCATTGTCCGTTCTTATTTCCAAGCTGCCAATAATAGCTTTGATGAGGAGATTTTAATTTTTCGTCTGCCACCAATCCAGCCATGGACTTGCCGTCGAGTTCATGTCCTTTGGGAATTCGGGCTCCCGTCCATTCTGCCAAGGTGGGCCACCAGTCGGTTCCGGTAACGAACTGCGACCTCACTTCTCCTTGGGGAATTTTGGCAGGCCAGGAAACAACCGAAGGTACCCGGATCCCTCCCTCAAAAAGATTTCCTTTGTGCCCACGGTAGGGACCGGCACTTCCACCGCCACCAAAAGTCCGCTCTTCTACACTATGCCCGTGATCCGATTGAAAAATGAAGATGGTATTTTCCCGCAAGCCTTCCTTTTCCAAATGACTAAGCACCCGGCCAACCAGTTCATCCGTGGTGCTTACGAAAGCAGCATACTTATCTCGCGGATGAGCTAAGTCTTTGTATACATCCCTCCACTTGTTTGTTGCTTGCAGAGGATAATGTGGCCAGTTGATCGCCCAATAAATAAAAAAGGGTTGAGATTTGTTTCTTGAAATAAAGGAATTACATTCCGAGACCATTAGATCCCCAAAATATTCCCCGTCTCTCCAAATCTCTTTTCCTTGCTTCCAAAGGTCATGACGGTTCGGTCCTACCCAGTAAAAAAAATGGCTGTAATTATCAATACAGCCTCCCATATGTCCGAATGAATAATCAAACCCCTGCTCATTCGGCATCGTCTCAGGCGTATACCCTAGGTGCCACTTTCCGATGTGCCCAGTGGTGTATTGGTTTTCCTTAAACAACTCAGCCAGGGTAACCTCCGAAGTTGGCATCCCGGGGCTTCCTTTCGAGGAACTCACATTACCAGGAACACCTGCTCGAGCGGGGATTCTACCAGTAAGCAGACCGGCCCGTGAAGCCGAGCAGATTGCCGAGGGAGAGTACATATCGGTAAAACGGATACCTGTCTCTGCTAAACGATCTATGGTGGGGGTGTGCAAATCTTTTGCACCATAACAACCTGCATCGACACTTCCCTGATCATCCGTGTACACCAAAATTACATTGGGCCTGGCAAAAATTACGGGAATTATTTGCAAGTAAAAAAATAAGACAAGAAGTCTTAAAAATAAAGGTTTTGGCATGTTGAACAATCTATTGCTTTTAGTAGATCTTCATCAACGGAAAAGCACCCAAAAATGAAATAAATTCAGAGTATTTGCTAAATGAAATCTCTTGTTTCTTGCTAATGAAAGAAGATTCTTTCATTTTCACAATTATAACCTAAAACCTTTATTCCTATGAGCTCAACCGTCATCACTCTTATCGTTATTGGTGTAATTTTCCTGATCATCTTTTTTTCCGTCGTTGGAATCTACAATAAGTTAGTCGCACTGAAAAACCGTTTTGAAAATGCATTCTCTCAGATCGAGGTCCAATTACAAAGACGCTACGATCTAATTCCCAACCTCATTGAAACTGTCAAGGGGTACATGGCCCATGAAAAAGAAACCTTGGAAGCGGTTATCCAAGCCCGCAATCAAGCACAAAGCAGCCTTCAGACTGCCTCCCAAAACCCGGGAGACGCAGGAGCGATTGCTGGGCTAGCAGGGGCCGAAAGTCTTCTCGGAGGTGCTCTTGGGCGCATTTTTGCCTTATCCGAAAGTTACCCCGATCTCAAAGCCAATCAAAATATGGCCAACCTTCAGGAGGAGCTAAGTAGCACGGAAAATAAAGTCGCCTTTTCCAGACAGGCTTTCAATGACTCGGTCACTGCATACAATACCTACAAACAAACTTTTCCCCCGGTAATTTTTGCTGGAATGTTTGGGCATGGACAGGATGGTACTCTGCTTGAGTTTGAGAGCGAAAAAATCAAGGAAGCACCCAAAGTACAGTTTTAGTTGCTCAGGGTAGTTCCCTGCCTGCATAGATGGATTTCTTCACCGAGCAAGATCAAGCACGCAAGCGTTCAAAGTGGTTGGTGGTTCTTTTTTGCATTGCTGTTATCAGTATTGCCCTGTCTGTCTTTTTCGTCCTGAGTTACCTCCTCCAGCCTAGCTGGAATCTATTTTGGCTGTCCGGTGCCGGTACCATTGGGGTGGTCATTCTCGCAAGTCTCGGTCGCATTGCCTCCCTTTCTTCCGGAGGGTCTGCTGTGGCTGACTCACTTGGCGGACAACTAATATGTCCCAGCACAAGCGATCCACTAAAAAGAAGAATTATAAACATCGTGGAAGAGATGGCTATTGCCTCAGGAACCCCCGTACCTCCAGTGTACCTGATGGATGAAAAAGGAATCAACGCCTTTGCCGCAGGAAATTCCGTAAACAATGCAGTAGTCGGGATTACCCGGGGTTGTGCCGAAAAGTTGAACCGTGAACAACTACAGGGAGTGATTGCCCATGAATTTAGTCATATCCTCAATGGTGACATGCGGTTAAATATCAAACTGACCGGTTTAATCTTTGGCATAGTTTTTCTTTCAAGAATTGGAGAAATCCTTATGCGGGTGGCTGCATTTTCAGGAGTTGGAAGAAGAAGAAAAAAAGATGACGGAACAGTAGCCATACTTGCTCTGGGCGTACTTCTTTTCGTTCTTGGACTTGTCGGTGGTTTCTTTGGGTCCATAATTCGGGCAGCCGTGAGCAGACAGCGGGAATTTCTTGCCGATGCCTCAGCTGTCCAATTTACCCGCAACCCGGATGGTATAAGTGGAGCATTAAAAAGAATTGGTGGTTTCTCAGCCGGATCAAAAATAGAAACTGCAAATGCCAGTGACTTTTCCCATATGTTTTTTAGTTCTGCCCTGAGCAGCATTTTTTCTACCCACCCACCACTTGAAAAACGGATCCTTAAAATTGAGCCCAACTGGAATGCATCCTATCCGAAAACTGACAAAATTGCAGAAAAAATCGATCCCCAATCCGAACAAACTGCCGGTTTGGCGGGTGCATCTTCTTTCAACAAATCTGCACCTATCGAAAGTCCATTAAGTGAAGAAATCAATAAAACAGTTAATTCTGATCATGTTTTTGAGGGACCAACTTCAGCAAATCTTGAGTATGCCAGATCCCTTTTGTCTGGTATCCCAACCCAGCTTCTTGAATTGAGCAGGGAGCCTTTTGGAGCAAGATGCGTCATTTTTGCTCTTCTGCTCGACTCTGCGGATGAAGGGATTCGTAAAGAACAAGCCCAATTAATTCGTAGTCACTTGGAAAAGGATACCGACACCCTTACCCTTAAGGTCTTCTCAGATTGCGAATCAATTTCCTGTCTTGAAAAATTTGCGCTGATTGAAGAGTGTGCCTCCCCGCTTCGGGAACTCTCCCCCCGACAACTTGTAGAGTTTACGACAGTAATTAACGGATTGATCATTATGGATCAAAAAATTGATCTTTTTGAATGGAGCTTGCAAAAAGTCATTTTTCACCAGCTCGCTCTCGAGACAGGGTCCTCAAAACATGATCCGCACGGCTCCCGGAGTATTTCAAACAGTGTAAGAGAATGCCTCCCTTTTTTGGGTGCACTGGCTCATTATGGAGGCAGAGAAATGGATGCATCAGCATCCTTCCAAAGCGGACTTGTAAAGCTCGGCGGAAAATCATCCCTTTCCCTCCCTCCGATAGAAAAGTGTGGAATTGATGACCTCGAAAATGCTTTGGTCACACTGGTCAAACTTAGCGCTTCCGCCAAACGGAATTTTCTTTCTGCCTGCCTTGCAACTGCCCAACATGATCATCAAATCTCTGAAGTTGAATTTCTTATCCTTCGAGGTTTAGCTGCCTCCATCTCCTGCCCGATCGGTCCCAACTTTTCTATAAATCAACCAAGCTAAAAAATTCTGCTTAATGATGTTATCAGAAATCCTCAATTTGATCTGTCTGGTAAAACGGTGATTGTAACTGGAGGCTCCGGTGGACTCTTGGAGATATAGCCGGTGGATTCACTTCATCCGTAGCTAGACTAAGCCTTTGGTTAGCCGTTGCTAGTTTTCTGACTTGGGGACAAGGCTCTGCGTTGAAGGCGGATGGACTGCCTCTTTGCAAAATCAGGAAAGTGCAATCTCTGTGCCACCTTTTTCTGCCGACTCCATGCAGGCAATCATCAATTCCTGTGTCAGACGGGTGATCATGGGCCAGTGACTATTCGGCTTCCCTTCCAAGACCAAACTTGAAAAAGTACGGAATAAATTAGTTTCCTGTGAGCTAATATGACTGCTGGCATACTCATCCACATAGTGAGTTGCCTCCTTGCGCTCCATCCGGAAATCACAAATATCGCAGTCAAATTCTGCATTGGATGATTGAAACCCAATCCGGTTCCCGAAGTATGGGAGCACAAAATCATCGATTCGTAGGTTCCCCTTACTTCCACTGAGATGAGCCAGTTGTTGGTGCTCAGTGAGGAAGGAACAATAGAAAGAGGCAGACACTCCGTTGAATAACACTTCACCTGAAAATTCCGTGGGAACGGATTTTGGACTGTCGGATCTACACGAAGAATTAAGCAGGCGACCAGTTACAGCAAGGGGCTTATTGTAATTCATTACCCAAAGAATGAACCGTAAGGTGTACCAACCCAGATCTCCCAGGCAACCATGGGGTTCAAGATCGCTATGCATGCGAATATTTTCGGTAAGAAATTCCTCAGGTGCACAAAAGCTGAACTGGGTATTGATCCGCCGAAGCTTACCGATGGTTTCCCCGTCTTCCATGACTTCCCGAATTCTGTTTAACCTTTCACTGTGCATAAACATCACCCCGTCCATAAACTGAACATCAGCCTGTTCACAGGCGGCAATGATTTGATCAACCTGTTCCAGGTTTGTTCCGCATGGCTTTTCGCAAAGCAAATGCTTTCCTGCATTTGCCACTTTGATTGCCCATTCCGGTCGTAATCCGGTGGGAAGAGGCAGATAAATTGCATCAATGTCGTCACGGGCAAGAAGTTCATCATAACTCCCTAAAGCAACTGGAGTTGGATCTTGGGGAACTTGGGCACTACAACGGTCGATAAAATCTTGGGATTTAGTTATATCTCTGCTGGCAACTGCCACCAATTCGGCGTTCTCAGCATTCCGAATGGACTGCCAGTTTTTTTGTGCGATCCCTGCGGATCCTAAAATTCCCCAACGACATTTTTTTTTGCTCATTCATTTTCTTAATGTCCGTAAACTCGCTTTAGGTCGAGCCAGAATAATTAATTTCAAGCTAGCCGTTTCTTGACTCCTGGTTTGGAATTCCCAATGGTAAATCCCGCATGAATATTCGATTTCGAGACTTCCTTACTTTCTTATTTTTTAATTTGAGTGGCTTTTTATCTGCAGCGGAAAAAAATATTATTTTTTTTATTACTGATGACGAGTCCCCAACACTTGGCTGCTACGGCGACCCGATTGCAAAAACCCCGGCTATTGACGCGCTGGCCAAAGATGGCACCCTTTTTCTTAACGCATTTGCAACTACAGCCAGTTGCTCAGCAAGCCGTTCCGTAGTGCTGAGTGGACTGCATAACCATGCAAACGGCCAGTATGGCCACCAGCATTCCTTTCATAAATTCTCCAGCTATTTTAATGTGATCGGACTATCCTTGCCCCGCAACCTTGCCAAGGCCGGTTACCGGACCGGGCATATTGGGAAGTATCATGTTTCCCCCGAAGAAGTTTTTCACTTTGAAACCTATCTACGGGGAAACAGTCGTAATGCCGTGCAAATGGCAGAACAAACCAAGGATTTTATCGCCCAAAAAAGCGAACAGCCCTTTTTCCTATACTTTGCAACCTCCGACCCCCACCGGGGAGGCGGTCGTGATATGACTTCCAAAAATCAACTCAAGCCCGACCTTTTTGGAAACAAGTCCAACCGGAGGGAACATGATGGGGTGAAGGAGGTATTTTATGATCCGAAAGATGTACCCATTCCAAGTTTCCTTTCTGACACATCCGAGACACGGGAAGAACTCGCGCAGTATTATCAGAGTGTTTCCCGGATTGATCAGGGCGTCGCCCGCCTTGTGAAAATTCTAAAGGAAGCCGGTCTCTATGAAAAGACCATGATTGTTTTTACTTCCGATCACGGTATGGCCTTTGCCGGAGGTAAGACCACGGTCTACGAGGGTGGTTTGCGCGTACCCTTTGTGGTCCGCAATCCTTACGAAAAGAAACGGGGCATTCGCCACTCCGCCATGATCAGTCATGTTGATATTACCCCCACTCTTCTTGATTTTGGAGGTGCTTTGGATGTCCAGCATAACAAGCCCCGGTTATGGGAAGACCCAAACAAGTTATTCCCTCTCCCCCAAAAGGGTGCTCCCAAAGATAACCGGGGACAAAACAGTAAGCTTTCATCTTACCATGGAAAGTCCTGGCTTTCGGTATTAGGAGACGCAAAAGCCACCCATTGGGAAAGCATTTTCGCGTCTCACACTTTTCATGAAATTCAGATGTACTATCCCATGCGCGTATACCGCGATAAAGAATACAAGCTTATCTGGAATATTGCCCATCCTCTCCCCTACCCCTTTGCCTCGGATCTTTGGGCGGCAAGCAGTTTTCAAGCACAATTCCAACAGTCCCTATCCGCACCATACGGTAACAAAACCGTTCGCCAATATATTCACCGTGCGGAATTTGAGTTTTTCAAAATTGATGAAGACCCGGAAGAATCAAGGAACCTTTCCGGTAAACCCAAATTTGCAGCCAAGCTTGAAGAGTACAAAGAGAAACTGAAATCGGCACAGAAAAAATTCAATGACCCTTGGGTTATGAAATGGTCTTACGAATAACCGTCTTTTCTTTTGGTTTCATCAAGCACCCTTAATAGCCGTTAGTTATAGGGGTTTTTTTCCCAGACCAAGAGTAGATTCAGCATCCTCGCTCCACATCTGAAACTCTTTGATTGCATCAGGCTTGGAAAGTTCCTGAAAGCTTTTTCCATAAGTTGGAATCATTGACATTAGTTTTTGATTCACCTCGTCCTTGGCAAACATTTCACCAAAGCATTTTCGGGCGACTTCGAGCACAATATTCACACATACTGAAGCACCGGGAGATGCACCGAGAAGAGCTGAGACACTTCGGTCTTCACTTGTGACAACTTCCGTCCCGAAATGCACAATACCGGCATCCCCATCCTCTTTCTTAATGGCCTGAACCCGTATTCCTGCATCGATCAGTTTCCAATCCTTCCCCTGGGCATCCGGATAAAAATTCTGCAGTTCCTTCAACCTTGTATTCATACTCTGTAATCCCTGCTGAATTAAATACCCGACAAGCGGAAGGTTACTGATTCCAACCTTCAGCAAGGTCAGTAAATTATGGAATTTGATAGAACCTGGAAGATCAAAAAAACTGCCACCCCGGTGAAGAAATTTGGTTGTCCAAGCTGCATAAGGTCCAAAAAGCAGGGCTTTCTTTCCCCCCAGCATGCGACTGTCCAGATGAGGCACAGCCATCGTCGGAGCAGCCCCTGGGGACAGTCCGTAGACTTTTGCATTGTGCTTATTAACAATTTCTGGCTCCTCACAGATTAACCACTGGCCACCAATAGGAAAACCTCCGTACCCTCGGATTTCCTTCACTCCTGCCTTTTGCAAGAGAGGCAGGGTACCTCCTCCAGCTCCGATAAAAACAAATTTTGCCCGCTTTAAGGAAGTTCTGCCATCCGCGAGATTTCGAATAGTGACCTCCCAGCCATCACCGGTACGGTTAAGGTCCGTCACCCGGGTCTGTAAATGAAAGGAGCACTTTTCCTGAGTCCCCAGCCAATTCACCAGCTTTCGTGACACCTCTCCAAAATTAACATCTGTTCCCGCTTCCATAAAGGTAGCAGCGACCGGTCCTTCCTCACGACCTTCAATCAACAGGGGTGCCCATTTCTGGATCTGACCAGGGTCTTCCGAATATTCCATTTTTTGGAAAAATGGATGCTTTCGCATCTCTTGGTAGCGGGACCTTAAAAAGTCAACCTGTTCCTGTCCGTAAACAAAACTGATGTGGGGAACCTGATTTATGAATTCCGAAGGTTTATCAATCATTCCCGTGCGCACAGCATAGGCCCAGAATTGCTTTGTCTGTTCAAATTCCTCAAAAATTTCAATCGCTTTACCAACCTTAACTTTCCCATCTGTTCCTCTGTCCGGTGTGTAAGCGACCTCGCAAATCCCGGCATGACCCGTGCCCGCGTTGTTCCATCCGTTTGAACTCTCATGGGACAATTCCTCAGTCACTTCATAGAGTTCAATGCTCATCTTCGGGTCCAATTTTTTAAGTAAGGCCCCCAGGTTAGCAGACATTACTCCACTCCCAATCAGGATCACATCTAGATCATCCATTCGTATAGCAGAGGGTTACCCGGACAAATCAGTAGCAGGCTGGAGACTTTTACCCGCGAAGAATCTCGCCAATCCAATTAATCACCGCCTCACTCATCGGCTCCAATCCTGGCCCGGCAAATACATGGTTCGCTGAGGGAATCTCAATCAGTTTTTTCGGTTCATTGGCTAAAGCAAAAATCTCTCTGGAGTCCTCGATGGGTACAACATCATCAGCATCGCCATGAATGAACAACCAGGGCACCTTGATCTTTGACGCCTGGGATATCACTGATCCGATTCGGTGCATATCAGCTTTATATGTTGAGGAGAGCGGACAGGTCGGCTCCTCCCACATACAACCCTCATCAGGTTTCTCCTCGCCAAATTCACGGTCATAAAAATCCTTGGTATTAACCATTCCCGCAAGTGAAATCAGGTGCTTTATCCGGTCATCAACAGCTGCAGCCAAGACACCCACAGCCCCCCCCATACTATGACCGGCATAGGTCACCCGGTAGCCATTGTTAACCGCGGCGGTGACCACAGCCTTCAAGTCCTCCACTTCCTTGGAAATAGTACATTCCCGAAAATCGCCTCCAGAAGATCCATTACCAGAAAAAGAAAAACGAAGCACGGCCATGCCTTCACTCGCGACTGCCTGGGCCAGGGCAACCACAAAAGGGCGGTCTTTATTCCCGGTTACTCCGTGACCGATAATAAGAAGGTCACGGGAACGGGATCCTGGGTCGTGAAAAGTGTAGTCTAGAGTTTCACCCTGGGAGTTGGTTATGATTTCTTTCATGGGCTCAGGCTTATTTGATCGCTTCATTTATGGCAAGTTCTCAATCGAACCGGATATCGATTCCTTAAATGATTACAAAAAGAAAGCCGGTCATAAAGACCGGCTCTCTCGTGAAATTAGAATTTATTTTTAAAAAACTAGGCGATTTCTGCAGCATGGAATTCCAACCAATCATCAAGGTTATTGAGATTGATCGCATCCTTGGGATCTCCATCGGATAATCCATTAGCTGAAAGAATCCCCTGGCGGGTGGCATCGTCATGGATATAACCAGTGATCGAATTATTGAGAGCCTGAACGGTCTCGGTGTCCAGTTTAACTCCGGGTTGTGAGGCAATCCAAGCTTCGAACTGTGGATAGGTGGGTTTAGAATCTGTAATAAATGAACGGACAGCATCCGCATTTAATCCAATCGCGTCAATCACCATGGAGTCGTAACCGGCTCCAATTCCTGGATATCCATCGGCAATTTTTCCGGCCGCTTCGAGGGAAACTTTTTGCCAAAGGCGTGGGAGATGAAGAACACCGTTGGGCCCGGCGGTTCCAGAACTAATAAGAGGTACGATTTTAGACATAATTTCTCTGTATTTTGATTGTTTTGAGTTAGGGTTTAGAAAAGGGGCTGGTATTTTTAGCATGGGAAATTACTAAAAAATAAGTTCGACAAACTCACCACACCAATCATCAAAGGTAAAGACTTTTATAGTTTAAACCCAAAATAAGAAAACACTCCTCATAATGAACTCTAAAGAGAAAAAAATCGGATTTGTCGGCGTTGGACGGATGGGAGCCAATATGGCCCGCAATTTAAAAGACAAGGGATACTCAATCTCCTGTGTAAATGATGTAAACCAGGATGCGGCGGCTTCCCTTGCCGATGAACTGGGAACTGCTCACGCCAAGACGCTTGCACAAGTTACCGCCCAGTCGGATATTGTACTTACAGTAGTCACCAACGATGCCGCCATGGAATCCATATTC
>MDTB01149293.1_pt1 | contig 14748 bp, 13 predicted proteins | sample 811161 | NCBI WGS metagenome assembly MDTB01 (sample SAMN05326650, study PRJNA326480) | marine metagenome | isolation source: seawater | place: Mediterranean Sea | collected 2009
ACTCTTTTGATTTTGATAAAATATTCAAACCATGAGTATTTATATAATCTTTACTTTCCATTTTTTAAAAATTTAATATGGAACATGGGCTTATTTTTTATACCTTTTGGTTTATTTGTGATTATTGGATCATCAAATGCAGTAAATTTGACCGATGGTTTAGATGGACTAGCAACAGTTCCAGTTATGTTAGTTGCTCTTTCATTTACATTAATTTCATATGTAGTAGGTAATACAATTTTTTCAGAGTATTTACAGATCCAATATATTCCAGATGTAGGCGAACTATCTATTTTTTGCGGATCAGTTGTTGGGTCTTGCTTAGGTTTTCTTTGGTATAATGCGCCACCAGCAAAAATTTTTATGGGCGATACTGGATCGCTTTCACTTGGAGGCTCTCTAGCTGCTATAGCGATAATTGTTAAACATGAAATTGTATTAGCTATTATTGGAGGGTTATTTGTTTTAGAGACTGTTTCTGTGATTATTCAAGTGGTGTCATTTAAATTAACTGGTAAGAGAATTTTTATGATGGCGCCTATACATCATCATTTTGAAAAAAAAGGATGGGCCGAGTCTACAATTGTAATTCGTTTTTGGATAATCGCAATAATTTTAGCACTAATTGGATTAGCAACCTTAAAATTAAGATAGATTATGTTAAAATCTTCAAAACTCAGAGAACTTTCGTTCCTTGTTTATGGTCTAGGTTTGTCGGGAAAATCTGTAATAAGATTTTTTAAAAAGAATAATATTAAAAATTTTAAAGTTTGGGATGATAAACAAAAAAGTATACTTAAAAAATACAGATCAAAAAATTTAATTCATACTTTAAAACAAGTTGATTATATTATTTTATCTCCAGGTATAAGTTTATTAAAAAACAAAAATCTAAATAAGTTTAAAAAAAAAATAATTACAGATATTGATTTATTTTATTTAAATAATAATAAATCTAAAAGTATTGTAGTAACTGGAACGAATGGTAAATCAACCACATGTAAATTATTAGCCCACCTTCTTAAAAAGAATAAATTTGAGTGTTTACTGGGTGGAAATATTGGTACGCCAATTTTAGATTTAAAAAACTCTAAAAATAGTTTTGTGGTTATAGAGGCATCTTCTTTCCAACTTTCACATTCAAAATTTATATGCCAAGATTATGCTTTATTTCTAAATTTCTCAAATGATCATTTAGATTGGCATGGCAGTAAGAGGAAATATTTAAGTTCGAAATTAAAAATTTTTCGTTTTCAAAAAAAAAAACATTTTGCAATAATTAACAAAAATTTGAAAAAGGAATATTTAAAAAATAAATTTTTGGGTAAACTATTTTTTCCTAAACTTAGAGAATATAAAAAAATAAAGAGAAAAATTAAGAATGATTATTTGACTTCTAATATTAATGAGGAAAATATGAGTTTTGTTTATACATTTTCCAAGTTATTAAAAATAAGAGAAAAATCTTTCTTTAAAGCCATGAGATCTTTTAAAGGTTTATCACATAGATTTGAAGTTTTCTTAAAAAAAGGCGGCATAAAATTTATTAACGATTCTAAAGCTACTTCATTTACTGCTACAAAATCTGCATTATATAGTCTAAAAAACATTCATTGGATATTAGGGGGAGTTCCAAAAAAAAATGATAAATTTAAATTATTAGATTTTAAAAAAAATATAATAAAATGTTACTTAATAGGTAAAAATATTAGTTTTTTTAAAAATCAGATTAAAGGTAAAATAGATTTTTCAATAACAAAAAACTTAAAAAATTCTATTATTCAAATAATAAAAGAAAGTAAGTTACAAAAATTTGATAATAGATCTATTTTACTGAGTCCTGCAGCTGCTTCTTTTGATCAATTTGAAAATTTCGAAAAAAGAGGGGAAGAATTTATAAGATTATGTAAAAAATATGCTAGAAAATTCACTTAAATTTATATTTACAAACTATTGGAGGAGTATTGATAAAAAAATTTTACTTTGCTTCTTAATATTATTCTTTCTAGGTTTATTTTTTTCATTTTCGTCTACTTCATCTTTAGCTGGCGAAAGGCTTAATAAAGAATTTTATTTTTTTTTCACAAAACACTTAATTTTTACTTTTTTAGCTGTAACTATTATGATTTTAATCTCAACTTTTAAAACAAATTTGCTTGTAAAATTTGTAGTGCCACTTTTTATTATATCTTTTGCTCTTTTAGCAATTGTACCAATAATTGGAGTTGAAGTTAAAGGAGCAAAGCGTTGGATTGATCTTTATTTTTTTAGATTGCAACCAATAGAAATATTAAAACCTTTTTTTATACTAATGACAGCAAAAATATTAACTTTTGAAAAATTTCAAAATCCTCAAATTAAATATATTTTAAGCTTTATGCTTCTAGGTTCAGTTGTAATTTTATTAGTTGATCAACCAGACCTAGGCCAATCAATATTGCTAATAGGAAGTTGGGTTGGCACTGTATTTATTTCTGGTGTAAGTTTAATTTATATATTTCTTATTTTTTTAATTTTTTCAATATTACTAAGTTCTTTATTATTTTTCTTACCTGAAAAATTTGGATATATAATTAACCGATTGATTACTTTTTTTGATCCTAGTCAAGGAGACAAGTTTCAATCTTCCTCCGCCCTTGATGCTATAAAACTAGGAGGATTAACTGGCCAGGGGATGGGAGAGGGTATATTGAAAGATAGTGTACCGGAGGCCCATACAGATTATGTAATAGCTGTTATATCTGAGGAATATGGCTCTTTAGCCACTATAATAATATTAATTATTTTTTTATACATCTCTTTCAGAATAATTAAAAATTGTTTTAATCAAGATAACAAATTCTTGAAAATTTCTTTAAGTGGATTGGCGACATTGTTAATATTTCAAACATTTATTCATGCTGGTGTTAATACAAATTTACTTCCAACAACAGGCATGACATTACCCTTTTTGAGTTATGGAGGCTCTTCTTTAATTGGAAGTGCAATTTTAGCTGGATTGGTTTTAAACTATACGAAAAATAAATCTTACTTATATGATTAAAAAAAAAATCTTGATCGCAACTGGAGGAACGGGGGGTCATGTTTTCCCTGCTGTCAGTTTAGCAAATTATCTCTCAAATAAAAATTTTAGTGTAATATTAACTTCAGATAAAAGAGGATCCATATATCTGAAAGACTATGACAATTTAAATTTAGTAGAAATACCTTCATCTCCATTAATTAAAAAAAACATTTTAAAACTTTTCTATTCATTTATTATTGTCTTCTTTTCAATTATTAAATCTTTATTAATTCTTATATTTGACAGGCCATCAATTATTATCGGAATGGGGGGTTACTCTTCTTTTCCAATTTGTATTGCTGCATCTATTTTAAGAATTAAATTTATTGTTTATGAAAATAATTTAATCATTGGAAAAGCTAACAAATACCTACTACCTTTCACAAAAAAAATATTTGTTTCTTATAAAGAACTTGAAGGTATATCAGAAAAATATAAAGATAAAGTTATTGAGATAGGTAACATAGTTCGAGAAGAAATAATTAACTCAAAGATTTTAAATGAAAGAAAAATAAGTTTTGATAGCTTAAATATTTTAGTTCTTGGAGGCAGTCAAGCAGCTAAAGTCTTTGCAAATGAGCTACCGCAAATATTTAAAAAGCTTAAAGATACAGAAATAAAAATTAAAGTTTTTCAGCAATGTCAAAAAAATCAGAATGATCAATTATCTCAGTTTTATAAAAAAGCTCAAATAGTTTGTGAAATATTTAATTTTAATAGTAAAATTATAGATTTTTATTCTAAATCAAATTTGGTGATTACCCGATCAGGAGCTTCAGTCTTGGGTGAATTACTTAACTGTAAAATTCCTTTTATTTCAATACCCTTGCCAACATCTGCAGATAACCATCAGTACAAAAACGCAGAGTTTTATTCAAAAAAAGGTTATGGGTATTTTTTAGAGGAAAAAGATATTAAAGATAAATTATACAATTTAATTGTTTCAATTTTTAATAATAAATCAATGCTAGATAGTATTATATCTAATCAAAAACAACATTCAGACAAAGATATATTTGAAAACTTAAATAATCAGATAGAAAAGATTTTAAATGAAAAAAATTAATTTAGGTCAAAAAGACATTATTCATTTTGTTGGTATTGGAGGCATAGGAATGAGTGGTCTAGCTCAAATTATGAAAAATATGGGATTTAGAATTCAAGGAAGTGATCTAAGTAAAAATAAAAATACAATGAGTTGTTCAAAATTAGGAATAAAAATATTTGTTAATCATTCATCGAATAATATTAAAGATGCAACAATTGTAGTCAAATCAAGTGCCATAAAGAATAACAACATAGAGCTTAAGTTCGCAAAAAAAAATAAAATACCAATTTATTCAAGAGCTGAAATCTTAGCCGATGTAGTTTCCTTAAAAAAAAATATTATAATTACAGGCTCTCATGGGAAAACTACAACCACTTCTTTAGTAGCGAAAATTTTATCAGATCAAAAACTAGATCCAACTATTATTAATGGTGGGGTAATAAATTCTTTTAAAAGCAATGCAAAACTTGGCAAAGGTGAGTGGGCAATATTAGAAGCAGATGAGTCTGATGGTAGTTTTTTAAAATTACCAATTAACTATTCTATTGTAACAAATATTGATTACGAACACATTGATTATTATAAAAACTATAAAAATTTAGAAAAATCTTTTTTAGAATTTATAAATAAAACTCCTCCCACTGGTAAATCAATAATTTGTGTTGATAGTAAGAATATAAAAAAAATATTAAATAAAATTAAAAGTAAAAATATTTTAACTTATGGAGAATCTAAAAAGGCCGATTACCAAATTAAAAAAATTAAATATAATTTTGATAGTACGACTTTTGATTTAAGCTTTAAAGATAAAGATAAAAAAGTTTTAGATATTAAAAATATAAATGTAAAACTATTAGGGAAGCACAATGTACTTAACACAGCTGCAGCTTTTATTGTTTGTTTAAATCTTGGAGCAAACATAAACCAAGTAAAAAAATCTCTTAAAAATTTTTCAGGAGTCCAAAGAAGGATGACTAAACTTTTCACGATTAATAAAAATGATTTCTACGATGATTATGCGCACCATCCTACTGAAATTAGATCAATTTTAGATAGCGTTTATAATGTTAATTCAAGAAGAAAAATTATTAGTGTTTTTGAACCACATAGATATTCAAGAGTAATGTCTTTAAGGAATGAATTTTCAAAATGTTTTTCTAAGTCAAAAATAGTAATAATGTGCCCGTTATACGCCGCAGGTGAAAAAAAAGATTATAAATTTAACTTAATTAAGTTTGCTGAATTAATTATGAAAAATTCAAATACTCAAGTAATCATTGTAAAAAATGAAATTGAATTAAGTAAATATTTTAAAAGAAATTTAATTAGCAATGAAATAATTATCGGCATGGGGGCAGGAGTAATATCAAAATGGATGACAGGTCTTAAATATTCATTATGACACTAGATATAAATTTTATAAGGAAGTTTGAAAATAATTTTAGTCATAATGTAAACTTATCTAATTACAGTTGGTTTAATCTGGGAGGTAATGCAGAGTACTTTTTTAAAGCAAAAGACAAAAAACAACTTATAGAATTTTTACGGGAAGCAAAAAAAAAAAATTTAAAAACAATAATTTTGGGTGCTGGATCTAACACATTATTTAGAGATAACGGCGTGAAAGGAGCAGTTATAAAGCTAGGAAATGAATTCTCCTATACAAAACTTGTTAGTAAAAATATTTTAGATGTAGGCGCAGCAACACTGGATCGTAAGGTAGCTAATTTTGCTAAAGAAAATGATCTAGGAAATTTGGAATTCTTATCGTGTATACCCGGATCGATCGGGGGTGCAATTGTAATGAACAGCGGTTGTTACGAAAATGATATATCTAAGGTTTTGGTATCTATTCAAGCTATAGATAAAAAAAAGTTATCGGTAATTGAAATCAAAAAAGAAGACATAAAATTTTCATATAGAGGAACTAATTTATCCAATGATCTAATTGTTATTTCGGCCAAATTGAAAGGTATTGCAGAAGTAAGGGAGAAAATAGAAAAAAAACAATCTTATTATATTGAAAAAAAAAAGTCTTCTCAACCTAGTCAAATAAAAACATGTGGAAGTACTTTTAAAAATTTAAGCAAAGATAAAAAAGCATGGATGTTAATAAAAGAAGCTGGATGTGAAGACTATCGAGAAGGAGACGCAATGATTTCACAAAAGCATTGTAACTTTTTTGTAAATAATGGTAACGCTAAATCTTCAGATATTGAGAAATTGATCAATAAAGTTAAAAAGAAAGTTCAAGAAAAAACTGGAGTAAATCTAGAATTAGAGATTAAAATTATTGGTGACTAACAAAAAATTTAAAAATGTATTAGTTGTTCTGGGAGGTACTTCTGGAGAGAGGACTATTAGTTTAGAAAGTGGTAGAGCTTGTTTAAAAGCTTTAAAAAAAAAAGGTTATAAAGTCTCAACATTTGACCCAAAAATAAAAAATTTTAACTTAATTGATAAAAAAAATATTGATGTAATTTTTAACGCTCTACATGGAAGGGATGGAGAAGATGGTATTGCGCAAAGTTATTTTGAATATTTAAAAATTCCCTATACGCATTCAGGTGTGATTAGTTCGTTTAATGCTATGAATAAACTCATTTCAAAAGAAATATTTATAAAGAATAAAATTAAAACTCCAAAATTCTTTTCTATAAAAAAAAAAAGAATATAAATCATCTACAATAAAAAAAAATCTAAATAATAAAAAAATCAATTTTCCTACTGTATTAAAACCAATCAATGAGGGATCAAGCTTAGGAGTAACAATTTGTAAAAATAAAGTACAATTATTTAAAACTTTTCAATCTTTGTTTAAAAAATACAATGAATTAATGTTGGAAGAATATATTGGAGGCCAAGAAGTTCAAGTGGCCGTTATTAATGGTAAATCTGTTGGTGCAATTGAACTTGTGCCTAAAAGATTATTTTATGATTATAAGGCCAAATATACAAAAAAAGCAAAGACCAAACATGTTATGCCTGCAAGATTATCTAAAAGAAAATATGACGAAGTATTGAAAATTGCAAAAAAAACTCACAACATTTTAAACTGCAGAGGTGTTACTAGATCAGATTTTAAATTTTATAAAAATACTTTTTACTTACTTGAGATAAATACACAACCTGGTATGACAAGCTTATCTTTAGTTCCTGAAATAGCTAATTTTAAAGGATTAACCTTCGAAAATTTAGTTGAGAAAATTTTATTAGATGCAAGTACCAATAGATGAAAAAACGTTTAGTAATTGCTTTAACTTTGTTTATTTTATTAACAACTATTAGTTCACAACAAAAAATTATATTTTCAAAATTTAATTTACAGAAAGTAATAATAGAAAATAATTTGTTATTAGAAGATAAAGAAATTAAAAATTTATTATCACCAATATATAATAAAAATATTTTATTTTTAAAAAACAAAGAAATTGAAAAAGAATTAATGAAAAATAGTTACATAGAAAGCTTTGTTATTAAAAAAAAATATCCTAGTACTTTAAAAATACAAATATTTGAAAAAAAACCAATAGCAGTATTAATTAACCAAAAGGATAAGTTTTATTTAAGTGAAAAAATCGATTTAATAGAATTTAGAAATCTGCCAATTTATCAAAATCTTCCATATGTTTTTGGAAATAAAGACGATTTTAAAATCTTACATGAAAATTTGAAAAAAATTAATTTCCCATTAGAGATAATTAAAAAATACACCTTATATGAGTCTAAAAGATGGGATTTAGAAACCAAAAATAATAAAATTATAAAGCTTCCCTCTGAGAACTATTCAAAGAGTCTTAAAAGTTATTTAAACATAAAAAGTAAAAATAATTTTAAGGAATACAAATTGTTTGATTATAGAATTAATAACCAACTTATCTTAAAATAACATATGAAAAATTATTCTTTAACACTTTGCCTAGAAATTAATAATACGAGTTATATTTTTTTTGTTACACAAAATAATGATAAAAATAATTTTAAAATTGTATATAGTTTAGAAACACCACTAATAGGTATTGAGAATAATAGAATTACTGATTTGGAAAAAATTTTTGATGTAATTAAAAAAAATGTTTATATTGCAGAACAAAAGCTAAACTGTACATTTAAAGAAGTAGTCTTAATTTTAGATAATTTTAATCCATCATTTGTTAATCTTACAGGTTATAAAAAATTAAACGGGTCGCAAATTTTAAGAGAAAATATAACCTATATTTTGAATACATTAAAATCTTGTGTAGACGAAACAGAGTTAAAAAAAACTGTATTACATATTTTTAATTCAAAATTCTCCCTGGATAATAAAAAAATTAAAAATCTTCCTATTGGACTTTTTGGTGACTTTTATTCTCATGAATTATCTTTCACTCTGATTAATACTAATGATTATAAAAATCTGAAGCAAATATTTGATAAATCTAATCTGAAGATTAAAAAAATTTTACTTAAAAGCTTTATCTTAGGAGTATATCTCAGCGACGATAATCCAGATATAGATACTTTCTTCCATATTGAAATTAGAGAAAATAATTCTAAGATAATTTTTTTTGAAAATAATTCTCTTAAATTCTCACAAGAGTTTAATTTTGGATCAAATATTATAATTAAAGATATTTCTAAAATAACAGCTTTAGAAAAGAATGTTGTTAAAGAAATTTTGAACAACAACGATTTCAATGACTCTTCAACAAATGAAGAAATTATCAATAAAGAGATTTTCAGGGATAGTAGTAATAGAAAAATTAAAAAAAAAATTATTTATGAAATTATATTAGCTAGAGTAGAGGAGATTTCTAACATAATTATATTCAAAAATATAAATTTAAAGCATTATCTAAATTCTGGAAAAGTAATGTTTTTTCAATTAAACGATAAACTTCAATTTAAGAGCTTAAGCGAGGTTTATAAAAACATATTTTCTATTAACACCAATATTGACCTAAAGTTTTTAAATGAGATGCCCGATGATATAAAATTAAGTAAAGTTAACAAACTTGTTCATTATGGTTGGGAAAAAGAAGCAATTCCAATTGCGCAATCTAAAAAGTCTGTAATTACCAGGCTTTTTGAGGCTATTTTTGGTTAATCATTGTTATTTTTAGAAACATTAGTTGTATAAAATAGTAGTCCACTCTTGGTGTATAAATGCACAATGTCAAAAATACTTCAAACAACTTTAAAAGAAACAGTAAATTTTCAAGGAATTGGGCTGCACTCGGGAAAAAAATCAAAAGTCAGTATTATTCCAGCTAAAGCTCATCAAGGGATAATTTTTAAAAGAGTGGACCTTAATAACAATAATCTTATTCAGGCAAACTACAAAAACGTATCCTCAGCTAAACTATGCACAACTTTAGAAAATTCTAGTGGTGCAAAGGTTTCTACAGTCGAGCATTTGCTTGCAGCTCTTTATATTTCAGAAATAGATAATGCAATTATTGAGATAAACAATGAAGAAGTTCCTATCATGGATGGTTCAGCAAAAGAATTTTTAAAAATTCTTAACAAAGCTGGAATTAAGAACCTAAATGCAAAAAGAAAGTATTTGAAAATATTAGAAAAAATTGAATTTGTTGACGGTTCAAGAAATATTTCGATTGAGCCAAGTAAGACATCTTTCAAAGTAGACTTTCAATTAAACTATGAAAATAGATTAATAGGTAAACAAAGAAATATAGTTAATTTTCAAACAGATGATTTAGAGGATATATCTAGTTCCAGGACTTTTTGTTTGTTTGAGGACATAGAAAAAATAAAAAAAATAGGTTTAGCTAAAGGCGGTTCACTTGATAATGCAGTAGTGGTGGATCAAGAAAAAGTATTAAATGATGATGGTTTGAGAAATGAAAAAGAGTTCGTGAATCATAAGATTTTAGACTTAGCAGGTGATTTTTTATTATCTGGCTACAGGATATTTGGAAAAGTAGTTTGCTTCCAAGGCGGTCACGAGTTGAGCAATATGTTTTTGAGAAAATTACTTAAATCTAAATCTAGCTACACAACTATAGAGTTAAATTTAAATTTAGTTTCTAGAAAAATAAATTCCACTCAATTAGACAGATTAGCCGTAAACGGCTAAAATTTAAGAATAAATTCCTATTCTAATTAAATTTTAATCTGATAATAATTTAGTAATGATTTCAAGATTTCTATTAATTTCGTTGTTAGTAATTCTAGTTTTTTCTTGTTCAGCTAATAAAAAAGCAATTTACGAACCATCACCAAAAATTGATCCATATTCTATTTACAAAGAGGGATTAGGAGCATTTGAAAAAAATGATTTCTTTTTCGCTAGTAAAAAATTTACTGAGGCTGAACTTAATTTTGAACAGCCTGATTTAGCAGCTAAAGCCTCAATAATGTCATCTTATTCATTATATGCTATCAATTTTTATGATGAAGCAGAGGAAAATTTAAAAAGATTTTTAAAAAATTATCCAGCAGACAATTATGTTATTTATGCTCATTATCTTTTAGCGATAACACAATTTGAGCAGATAAGCGGTGAGAAAAACGATCTTAAACCTTTACAAGAAGCAGAAAAAAGAATTATTTTTTTTTTAGAAAAATATCCAAAAACTGAATATGCCATTGATTTAAGTTTTAAGATGGATTTGGTTCAAAATCAGTTTGCTGCTAAAGAAATGAATATTGCGAAATATTACATTTCTGTTCAAAAATGGATTCCAGCAATTAATAGGCTTAAGTTAATTGTAGAAAAATATAATGAAACAGTTTTTATTGAGGAAGCACTTCATAGATTGGTAGAAATCCATTATCACCTTGGTCTAGAAAATGAAGCTAAAAAATTTGCAAGCATATTAGGATATAATTATAATTCGAGTGAATGGTTTAAACAGTCATATAAAATATTGAATAAAAATTATAGAATTGAAAAAAATAAAGAAAAAAATAAAGAAAAAAGCTTAATGAACAAAATTATAAGCATTATTAAAATAAATAATAATGAATGAAAAAAAAGAGATAATTAAAAAGTATAAAGATCTAATAAAAAATTTAAAAAAACATAATAATTTTTATTTTAACGAGGATAATCCAAAAATTTCAGATGCAGATTATGATGAGTTAAAAAAAGAAATTATAAAATTAGAAAAAAAGTATGATTATTTAGCTGTTTTAAACTTTACAAAAGATATTGTTGGAGCAAATCCCTCAAATAAGTTTAAAAAAGTAACTCACCTAAGCCCAATGCTGTCCTTATCCAATGCATTCAATAAAAATGATATGGAAAACTTTATTAAAAAAATTAATAACTTCTTAAATACTCAAAATAATGAATTAGAAATTTTTTCTGAACCTAAAATTGATGGAATTTCTGCTACATTAATTTACGAGAATGGAATCTTAGTACGAGGACTGTCGAGAGGCGATGGTACTGTTGGAGAGGATATTTTGGAGAATATTAAAACAATTAATACAATTCCTAAGCGTATTAATTCAAAAGATTTTCCTAAATTATTAGAGATAAGATGTGAAATCTATATTGGCAAAAAAGATTTTTTTGCAATAAAAAAAGATAAGTTTGCCAATCCAAGAAATGCAGCCGGTGGTTCTTTAAGGCAGAAAAATCCAAAGGAAACATCTAAAATACCACTTAAATATTTTGCATATGGCTTTGGCGCAGTTGAACCTATGATTTTTAAAACCCAATCAGATTTTTTGAAAAAAATATCTGAATGGAACTTTATTACCAATCCAATAGTAAAAACTGTATCAGGTTTAAACGAAATTGAAAAACGACATAAAATTATAGATCAAGAACGTTCATCTTTAGATTACGACATTGATGGTATTGTATATAAAGTAAATGATTTAAATTTACAAAGAAGGTTGGGAAATACATCTAATTCACCAAGGTGGGCTATTGCCTATAAATTTTCTGCAGAAAAAGCAGTTACTAAGATAAAAAATATTGTAATTCAAGTAGGAAGAACTGGAGCAATAACTCCAGTCGCAAAAGTTGAACCAGTCACAGTTGGAGGAGTTGTAGTTTCAAAAGCTACTTTGCATAATGAAGATGAAATAAAAAGGAAAGATATACAAATAGGCGACACAATACTAATTCAAAGAGCTGGAGACGTTATTCCGCAAGTTGTATCTGTAGATAAATCAAAAAGAACTAAATCAAGTAAAAAATTTGTATTTCCAACTAAATGTTTATGCGGAGCTGAAACCAATAAAGAATTTAGTAAAAGCACCAATAAACTCGATGCGGTTAGACGATGTAACAAAGGCTATGATTGTAAATTTATAGCTAAAGAAAAACTTAAACATATTGTGTCAAAAGAAGCCTTTAATATTGATGGACTTGGAAAGAGAGTTATTGAACAATTTTGGGACTTAAATTTAATAAAAGAACCGGCAGATATTTTTAAACTTGATTACAACAAGATTCGAAAAGAAGAGGGATGGGGTGAGCTTTCAATTAGTAATTTAAAAAAAGCTATTAAAAAATCACAATCAATTTCTTTAGATAAATTTATTTTTTCAATAGGTATTAGACATATTGGTCAAGAAAACGCTAAAATTTTAGCTGGATTTTTTATTTCCATAAAACAATTCATAAAATTACTTGATTTTAAAAATAGAAAAAAAATATTGGCAAATTTAATAGATTTGGACGGAATTGGTGAAACACAAATTCAATCTTTAAACAATTTTTATTTAAATGACACCAATATCAAAATAACAGAGAAATTAATTGACGAGCTGAATATCAGAAATTATTCAGTTCAAAACAATAGTGGAAAATTTACTAATAAAAAATTAATGTTTACCGGCGGCTTTCAAAATATGAGTAGATCAGAAGCAAAAGTTATTGCAGAAAATAATGGAGGCAAAGTTTTGGGAGCAATATCTAAAAAACTTGATTTTTTAGTTGTAGGAGAATCGAAGCCTACAAAAAAGAAAATCGATCAAGCTAAGCAACTAAGTATTAAAATTATCTTAGAGAAAGAATGGAACAAAATCTTAAATAGCTGAACAAGCTTTTTGTAATTCAACCATTTCTATTTCATTCATAGCATTTTTAAGATTATCAAATACTTTTTTGTGATAACTATTAAGCCAATTTCTCTCCTTTTTAGTCATAATATTTATATTAATGAGATCTTTATCAATTGGAGCCATTGTTAAATTTTCAAAATATTTTCTATTTTTATTTTTTTTTACATAGATTAAATTTTCAATTCTTATTCCAAATTTATTTTTTTCATAATATCCTGGCTCATTTGATACAATCATACCTTCTTGGAATTTTATTTTATTATTTTTAGAAATTGCATGTGGACCTTCGTGGACATTAAGAAAATATCCTACTCCATGACCAGTGCCATGTGCATAATCTAAACCAATTTGTTTTAAATATTTTCTTGCTAAAATATCTATTTTAGAACCTGAAGTATTTTTTTTTTAGTTTATAATCTGCAACGGCTATATGTCCTTTGAGAACTCTAGTAAAAATATTTTTTATTCTATTTTTAGGATGATCTAGAGAAATCGTCCTAGTAACGTCAGTTGTTCCAAATTCATATTGCCCCCCAGAGTCAACTAAGTAAATATCTCCTTTTTTTAATTTTCTGTCTGTTTTTTTGTTTGGTTTATAATGGATAATAGCACCATTCGGACCAGACCCAGAAATTGTAGGAAAACTTAAAAACTTAAATTTCTTATTGTTTTTTCTAAAACTATATAATTTTTTAGAAGCACTTATTTCAGTAATTTTTTTCTTGTGAAAATTTTTTTTAAGCCAAAACAAAAATTTCGTAAGCGCTACCCCGTCATAAATGTGCACCATCTTAACGTTCTCTATTTCCTTTTTACTTTTTATAGCTTTAAGATAATAAATTGGGTCGCCAAAATTAAGTATCTGATTATTTTTCGAGATAAGATTTTCAAAATAAAAAGAGCAAGTACTTTTATCTACTATAAATTTTTTCTCTTTAATTTTAGATAGTATTTTATTTAATAATTCAGTTTTTATAAATTGAATTTTACTTAATTTTTTTCTCAATGCTAAAGGTATTTTGTTTAAATCACAAAAAAACTTAATATTTCCATTTTTTTCTATTAATGTGTGACTATAAGGAATTGGAGTGTAATTTGTGTCATGACCTCTAATATTAAAAAGCCAAGCATTATTTTCACTCGCAGTAATAAATTGAAAATCTGCTCCTCTTTTTTTTAAATTTAAAACAATTTTATTAATTTTTGATTTATAGTTTTCACTTTTTGAACTATTGGGTAATTGATAGAAGTAACTTTTAGAAATTTCTTTTTTTCTTTTCCAAATTTTATCAATCAAGTTATTTTTAATAGGTTTAAATCTGCAATTATTTTTTCCAAAAAAAATACTAAATATATTTTTTGTAAATAATTTTGGGTCAAATCCAATAACTAGTCTTTTATTTTTTAAAATATCACTTGGCATTTTTTTAGGAAAAGTAATTATAGTAAAAAATTTACTAGCTTGACTGTGAGCTTGTAGTGTATACCTACCATCAACAAATAAATAATTCTTATTCTTTAATATTAAAGCAAAACCATATGAACCTGTAAAATTTGAAATATATCTTAATCTATCGTTATGTTCAGGTATGTATTCTCCAAAAAA
>MDTB01155028.1_pt1 | contig 14747 bp, 14 predicted proteins | sample 811161 | NCBI WGS metagenome assembly MDTB01 (sample SAMN05326650, study PRJNA326480) | marine metagenome | isolation source: seawater | place: Mediterranean Sea | collected 2009
ATGATGCAATTATTGCTCCGTCTGCTTGTCTTGCTATCTTACCTGTTTCTAAACTTATCTTCTTTCCTGCTACTTCAATTTCTTTCTTATATACTTTAAACATCTAATTTCCATTTCCTTCTATCTATTTTCTTAAATTTAATTGTGTTAATACATTCTTGTATGAATCCATTTTATTTCTTTTTAAATAATCCAACAATTTTTTTCTTCTATTGACCGCTCTTAAAAGTCCAACAGAAGAATGTTTATCTTTTTTGAACTGTTTTATATGTTTTGAAAGAGTTTCAATCTTTTCTGTAAGCAATGCCACTTGAATCTCTGAAGACCCTGTATCTTTATCGTGCATTGCAAGTTCTTTTGCTTTTTTTATCATACTTTTTTTCCTATTTATTTGTTTGTTTTATTAAATTTTCAATTTTTTCTGCGTATTCGAAAGAATCATCTTTAGCAAAAAGTATTTTTGGTAGAAATTTTACAATAACTTTTTTAGATAAAGCTTTTCTAACTAAAAATGAGTATTCTTTTAATATTTTGATTGACTCTTCAGCATTTTTACCTCCCAAAGGCAAAACGTATGCTTTTGCAATTTTAAGATCTTGACTCATTCTCACTTCTGTCACTGTTATATTATTTGTTTCTAAATTTGGAACTTTAGCCTCATTTCTTACAAAAATCATTCCCAATGATTGTTTTATCATTTCACCCACACGAAGTTGTCTTTGAGATATTGGTCTGCCTGATTTTTCGTTCATTTATATCATTCTCTCAGTTGTAGTTGAGTTGAATGCCTCTATTATGTCTTTTTTTTGATAATCATTAAAGTCTTTTAAAGTAATTCCACATTCTTGTCCTGCAGCTACATGTTTTACTTGATTTTTTTCTCTAAAAATACTTGCTATTTTACCTGTATAAATTATTGCCCCATCACGTATTAATCTTGCACTTGAAGTACTTAAAACTTCTCCTTCTGTCACTTTAGAGCCTGCTACTTTTCCAGCATTCGAAACTTTAAATATCTCTAATACTTCTACAGATCCTAATATTTGCTCAGTTACGTCTGGAGCCAACAAGCCCGACATTGCTTTTTTTATAAAATCTAATACTTCATAAATTATATTATATGTGGAGATTTTAATTTTTTCTTTCTCTGCTAAAAGTTTTGCTTCTTTTGTAGGCTTAACATTAAATGCTATTAAAACTGCATTGGATGCTTTTGCTAATGTAACATCTGTTTCTGTTATCATTCCAATATCAGATAATATAATTTTTGGTTTTACTTCATCATGTTTAATCTGAGATATTGCCCCCTTAATAGCTTCTGATGATCCATGAACATCTGACTTTATGATTATATTTAACTCTTCAGATACTTTGTCTTTGAATGCCGACTCCTGAGTTGCAAAAGTTAAAGGATTTTTTCCTTCTTTATTTTCTTGCAGTCGTGTTTCGGCTAATGATTTAGCTTCTTTTTCACTTTCTAAAATTAAGAAGTCATCTCCAGCTTTGGCCGCTCCATTTATGCCCAATATTTCAACTGGAGATGCAGGTAGAGCAGAATCAATATTTTTTCCTAAATCATTAATTATTGCTCTTGCCTTGCCCCATCTTAAACCGCTGACAAAATAATCACCTTTTTTTAGTGTACCAGAAGTTATAATAACTGTTGCTACAGGGCCTCTTCCAGAGTCAATCTTTGACTCTAGAACTATACCAGTAGCTTTTGATTCAAAATCTGTTTTTAAATCTAAAATTTCAGCTTGTAAAACTATCGACTCTACAAGTTTATCTAGATTTTTTTTTGTTTTAGTTGAGATTTCTACCATTAAAGTATCTCCAGATAATTCTTCAGCAATCAATTCATGTTCTAGAAGTTGATTTTTAATTTTTTTTGGATCTGCCTCTGGTAGATCACATTTATTAATAGCAACCACTATAGGCACTTTTGCTGCTTTTGCATGTTTTATGGACTCTACTGTTTGAGGTTTTACTCCATCGTCAGCTGCAATAACAAGAACAACTATGTCTGTTAATTTTGAACCTCTGGCTCTCATTTCAGTAAAAGCTGCATGACCTGGGGTATCTATAAATGTTAATTTTTTATTTTTATGTTCTATCTGGTAGGCACCAATATGTTGTGTAATTCCACCAAATTCTCCTGAAACAACATTCGCACTTCTTAAAACATCTAAAACTGATGTTTTGCCATGATCAACATGTCCCATTACTGTTACTATTGGTGGTCTGTTTTTTAAATTTTCTGATCTTGATTCCTTAATTTTCTTTATTATTTCCTCTGCTTTTGTCTCTCTTATTGGATTGTGCCCCAACTCTTTTACAATGTATTCCGCTGTATCTGCAGCTAGACTTTGGTTGATTGTAACTGTAACACCCATTCCTAGTAAAAATTTAATTACTGTACTTGATTGTTCTGCCATTCTATTTGCTAGTTCTCTAACAGTGATTGTTTCAGGAATATTCACTTCTCTAACAATTGGTTTTAAATTTTCTTTTATTTCTTCCTTTGTTAAGTCTCTATTTTCTTTTTGTTTTGCTCTTTTTAAAGAAGCCATACTTCTTGTTCTTGTTTCAATTTCATCACTTAGGGCTCTTGAAACTGTTAATTTTAACTCTCTTTTTTTTGAAGTATTCTTTCCTTTTGAGTCTTTTGGTGACAACTCTCCCTTAAGTCTTCTTGTTGCCCTTTGTTCTGCTAATTTGCGTTTTTCATAGTCATTCGTAATTGATGCAGGCGGTTTAGTAGTTGATGTAGGGCTTGATATATTTTTAAATCCACTATTTTTAGTAACTGGTCTTGATATTGAAGATCTACTAAAAGAGCCTCTATTTGAAAATCTATTAGGTTTTTTTTCAATTACAACAGAATTTTTACTTTGAGTTTTTGCAAGCTCAATATTTTCAATGGATTTTTTTGCTATTCCGGAAAGTGTTAATTTTGATTTTTTTTTGTCCATATTTCATCACTCAATCTTTATAAATTTTATCTCTTGCTGACATAATCAATTCATCGGCTTCTGTTTTCGATAAAGCAAAATCTTCTAGATAACCCTTAATTTTAATTCTTTCTCCTTTTACAATATCATAGCCACCTGTAAGTTCATCAGAAGCAAGGTCAGCAAAATCTGATAATTTTAAAATTTTTTGTTCACCAAGAGTTACTAGCATTCCTGGTGTTAAACCTTTGTGCTCTATTAATAAATTTTCTAATCCTAAATCTTTAATTTTATTTGAAATTTCTTCTTGATCTTTTTGATGAAATTCTTTTGCTCTTTCAATTAATGCTTTTGCTGTTTCGTCCTCAATCCCCTCTATCTTAGTCAATAATTCTGGGGTACTATCCTTAATATCGTCTATAGAAGAGAAACCTTCGGCAACAAGCAATTGTCCCAAAGTTTCATCTAGCTCTAAGTTCTTTACAAAATTTTCTGTTTTTTCTTTAAATTCTACTTGTCTTCTCTCCGAATCTTCTTGATCGGTCATTATATTAATTTCATAATTTATTAATTTTGTAGCTAATCTAACATTTTGTCCTCTTCTACCTATAGCTTTACTTAAATTTTCCTCTGTTAGAATCACATCTAATTTTTTTGATACACTGTCAACATTAACTCTTTGAACTTCAGCTGGCGATAAAGCATTTGAAACAACAATAGCAGGATCTTCAGACCAATTTACGATATCAATTTTTTCTCCCTGAAGTTCATTTACCACTGCTTGAACTCTTGAGCCTCTCATTCCTACACAAGCCCCAACAGGATCTAAAGATGTGTCTACTGCTTTTACACAGATCTTTGCTCTACTTCCAGGATCTCTTGCTGATGATTTAATTTCTATTAACCCGTCGTAAATTTCTGGTACTTCTTGAATAAATAATTTTTCCATAAATTTTGGGTGTGCTCTTGACAAAAATATTTGTTGACCTCTTGTTTCTCTTCTTACATCATAACAGTATGCCTTAATTCGATCACCTGCTTTAATATTTTCTCTCGGTATCATTTCATTTTTTTGAATAATTGCTTCTGCTTTTCCAAGATCAACAATTACATTTCCAAACTCTAGTCTTTTAACAATACCACTTAAAATCATATCTTTTTTATCAACAAAGTCATTAAATTGTCTTTCTCTCTCTGCCTCTCTCACGTTAAAACTTATAACTTGCTTTGCAGTCTGAGCTGCAATTCTTCCAAAGTCAAAAGATGGTAATGGTTGCAAAACTTCATCACCAATACTTTTTGACTCATTTTCTTTATTTAAAATAATTGCGTTTTGAAGACTAATTTCTGTGTTAATATTATCGGGATTTTCAGTAATTACTAATTTTCTAAAAATTCCAATATCTCCATTATCTCTATCTATTAAAACTTTAATTTCATTTTCTTGACCAAATTTTGATTTTGCTGCTTTAGCGATACCAGTTTCCATCGAATCTATTATTAATTCTTTATCAATAGACTTCTCTAAAGCAACAGCTTCAGCTATTCTTAATAATTCTAGTTTGTCTGCTCTTTTATTTAGCATAATTTATATCTTCCAAAAAAAAATGGGCCAAGGCCCATTTTGAAATTCAACAATGTAAGGGCAATATATAAAGATTTTATTTAAATTCAATAGCTACTATTTTGAAAAAACGCCCATTTTATCTATTTTTTCCCATGAAAATGAACCATCTTCCTCAGGTGCTCTCCCAAAATGACCATAGGCAGCTGTTTTTTCATAAATTGCTTTATGTAGGCCTAGCATTTCTCTGATACCTCTTGCACTAAGATCAAAATTTTCTGATATTTTTTTTGTAACAAATTTATTCTTATCTAAATCACTGTCAAATAAATCCACATAAATAGATAGTGGCTTTGAAACTCCAATTGCATAAGCTAATTGTATTAAACATTTATCTGCAATTTTAGAAGCAACTACATTCTTTGCAATATACCTTGCAGCGTATGCTGCTGATCTATCAACTTTAGTTGGATCTTTTCCAGAAAAAGCTCCTCCTCCGTGTGGTGCAGCACCTCCATATGTATCTACAATAATTTTTCGACCTGTTAATCCACAGTCGCCATCAGGTCCGCCAATTACAAAATTGCCTGTAGGATTTACATAAAATTCATCTTCATCAAAATCTTTTAAAAATTTTTCTGGAATAGAGTTAAATAGATATGGTCTTAGTAAATCTTTAACTTGAGATTGATTAACATCTGCTGAATGTTGTGATGATATTACAACAGACTTAACTTTTACTGGTTTACCATCAATATATTCAAAAGTTACTTGGCTTTTAGAATCTGGTTCAATATTTTTTAATTTTCCTGTCTTTCTATCAGCAGCCATTAATCTTAAAATTTTATGTGAATATTGAATTGGTGCAGGCATTAATTCCTCAGTTTCATTACACGCATAACCAAACATTATTCCTTGATCTCCAGCTCCTTCATCTTTATTTCCTGAGGCATCTACGCCCATAGCTATATCTGATGATTGTGAATGTAAGTGACATTCAATTTTGGTAGCTTCTTTCCATGTAAATCCTTTTTGGTCATAACCAATGTCCTTTATACAGCTTCTAACTTTTTGTATTAAATCTTCTGTTTTTATTTTTGGGCCCCTTACTTCACCTGCAAGAACTACTTTATTTGTTGTTGTAAGTGTTTCGCAGGCAACTCTTGAAAATGGATCTCCGCCCAAGTAACTATCAACTACCATATCTGAAATACGATCAGAAACTTTGTCTGGATGGCCTTCAGAAACCGATTCACTGGTGAATATAAAATTTTTTAAATTACTCATTTTTGAAACTATTAAATGAAAAAATTAAAAAAATATATAATAAAATTAAGATTATAAAAATTTTGTTTCCGTATATTGAAAATAGAGTTAATTCAGTTATTTTACTTTCTGTAAAATCAATATAGCCAGTATCTCCAAATTCAATCTTTTTATCAATTCTTCCAATTGGGTTTATAATTGCTGATATTCCATTATTAGCTGCTCTAATTGTATATTTTCCATTTTCAATCGATCTATAAATTCCATGTGTAAAATGTTGATACGGCCCTATTGATTTACCAAACCACCCATCTTCAGAAATATTAATTATATAGTCAAAATTATAATCTTGGAAAATTTTTCCTGAATATATTATTTCATAACAAATTAAGGGTAAAAAAGTTAAATTAATTTCTCTATTTTTAATATTAATGATCTCTCTGTTAATTCCTTTTGAATATGACTGATAATTATTAGTTATAGTTTTTATACCAAAAAAATTTAAAATATTTTCAAAAGGTAGAAACTCACCAAATGGTACTAATTTAACTTTATCGTAAGATGTTAATAAATTTAAATCATTATCAAAGACTCCCAAGGAATTGAAATATAGTTCATTACTATCTATAAATTTTAATTTATTAACTCCGAAAATTAAAATATGATTTTTGTTAAAATTTTCTGATATTAAATTTTCATATATCTTAATTTCATCTAAATAAGTGTCAGTAACAATTCCTTCTGGCCATAAAAAAATTGTTGGTTTATCTTTTTCTGGTTTACTTAAATTTATTAATTCATTCAATATATCTGTCTCATATTGATCAGAATAAAATCTATTAATTTCAATATTTGGTGAAACTGCTCTAATAATATATTCATGTTTCTCATTTTTTATTGAGTCAAATTGTTTATTTTTTATAAACCCAAAAATTGTGAAGCTAAATGCGATAAAAATAAAAAAGATCCCTAAAAAAACATCTTTTTTTGTCTTCTTTAATAAAAATAAAGCTGGGCAAGTAAAAATTGAAATACACACCAAATTAAAAGAATATGTGCCTATAACTGAAAGAATTTGAAGAAAATATAAATTTTTAGAAAAACTAAAAGCAATTAAATTCCACGGGAAGCCAGTAAATATTGATCCTCTTATTATTTCTATGGTTCCAAATATTATTGAAAAAATTAAAAATGTAATAGATAATTTTTTTGAAAAAAAAACAGAGAATAAAATAGTAATTAGTCCATAAAAAATTGCCAAAAAAGAAGGTACTGCAACTAATGAAATTGGTATTAAATATTTAAAACTTTCATCAAAAGTTAATGAAATAGATATCCAGTATAAACTTGATAGAAAATAACCAAAACCAAAAAACCAGCCATATTTAAAAAAAAATAAATTACTTCTATTTTCTTTCTTTTTTTTAAAAAGAAAAATGAAGAATAAACTATAAGTAAAAAAATTAATTATATAGTAATTATAAGGTGGTAGACTTAAAGAAGTTAAGCCTCCTAAAGAGATTAAATATATAGATGCAAAAAAATTTTTTTTAAATAAGTTTATCAATTTTTTTATATATAAATTTATAAATTTTTAACTCTTCTTTAGTCATTATTTTATAATCTTTTAATTTTATATGATCATAATTTAAAAGATGTAAAAAACCATGAATAAAAAGTTTGATCAATTTTTTTTTAAATTCATTTAATGTTAATGATCTAGGTTTTGATACAAAATTATAACTAATCACAATATCACCTAAATATAACAATTGTTTTTTATCAATTTTTTCATTAAATGGAAAAGATAATATATCTGTTGGTTTATTTTTTTTTCTAAATTTTTTATTCAATTTTTGAATATTTTTGTTATTAGAAAGCAAAACTGTTAAGTTAACTTTTTTATTTTTAAAAAAATATTTTTTAGGAAATAATTTTATTAATTGCTCAAAAAAAATATTAGGTTTTTTTATTTTTGTGTTCCAGAGTCTGTCTTCTGAAACAACCTCAACACTAATCATCTTTTTTATCTGAATAAGCCTTTACGATCTTGGAAACTAAAGGATGCCTTACTACATCAGAATGATCAAAATCAACAACTGAAATTTCATTTAGGTGGCCTAACAATTTTTTTGATCTATCTAGTCCTGATAAATTTTTATTTGGTAAGTCTATTTGTGAAGGGTCACCATTTATAACTATTTTAGAATTTTCTCCAATTCGAGTTAAAAACATTTTTATTTGAGTATCAGTTGCATTTTGAGCTTCATCTAAAATTGCAAAAGAATTTTTTAAAGTTCTACCCCTCATAAAAGCAAGTGGGGCAATTTCTATATCTCCTATTTCAATCATTCTTTGTATTTTTTCAAAATCAAAAAGATCATATAAAGAGTCATATAAAGGTCTTAAATAAGGGTCTACTTTTTCTTTCATATCACCAGGTAAAAAACCTAATCTTTCTCCAGCCTCAACTGCCGGTCGTGATAAAATTATTCTTTCAATTTTTTTTTCTAGAAGCATTGTTAAAGCTACTGCGACTGCTAAAAAAGTTTTTCCTGTTCCTGCAGGACCAGCTGAAATAACAATATCACTCTGTCTTAATGCTCTTACATAGTTTTTTTGACGTTCGGATCTGGGTATTACTGATTTTTTTGGTGTTTTAATTATATCTGAAATATTTTCATTGGATTTTTTTACTTTTTCATTAATCATAAATTTATCTAATGAAGAAATTATATCTTTTTTTTCAATAGTCCCATTATTTATAAATTGTTTCGCAAGAAATTGAATAGCGTTTTTTATTATCTCATTTTTATTGTTATTAGATTTTATTAATATTGAATTTCCTCTGGAATATAGGCTGATCTTTGATAGTTTTTCTAATTCCTTTAAATTTTCATTAAACTCACCCACTACACCCATCAATAAGTCATTATCTTGAAAAATAACACTTAGAGAATTATTGCCTGAATATACAAACTTTAAGTTAGAGTTAATTTTCTTAAATGCAATATTGTTCAATTTTTAAGCTACTTTCTTTTTCTTTTTTTCAATAATTTTTCCAAATAAAGTGTTTCGATTACTGCTTTGTATTTTTACAAAAACTAACTGGCCAATATTAGTTGCATAACCTTCAAATACAACTGGAGTCATAAATGAAGTTCTACCAAATAATTTTGTTTTATTCTTAGTTTGATTTTCAACTAGAACCTCAACAACTTTGCCTTCTAAAAGTTTATTTTTTTTTAATTGAATTTGGAACAATAAATTTTGAATAATCTTTAATCTATTTTTAGATATTTTTTCTTCAATTATTTCTTGATTTGAGGCTAATGTTCCTGGTCTAGGACTGTATATAAAAGAGTATGAATTAATAAATTTTATTTTTTCTATTAATTTTAGAGTATCATTGAAATCTTTTTTAGTTTCTGATGGATAGCCAACAATAAAATCACTTGATAATTCAATATTTTTATTACTATTTTTTAATTTGTTATAAATTGCAATGTAATCATCAGCGGTATGTTTTCTATTCATTTTATTCAAAATATTATCTGATCCTGATTGAACTGGTAAATGAATTAAAGGCATTAATTTTTTACTAACTTTATAACAATTAATTAAATCGTCAGTCATGTCATTAGGATGAGAGGTAGTATAACGAATTCTTTTTAATTTTGATAAATTTTCTAGTTCTAATATAAGATCTGATAACTTATATTCTTTTTCATTTTCTCTAAAATAATACGCATTTACATTCTGTCCTATAAGTGTGATTTCTCTTGTTCCATTTTTAATTAACTCATTAGCCTCTTTTAATATTTGGTTAAAAGATCTTGAACATTCTGGGCCCCTTGTATAAGGAACAACACAAAAAGTGCAAAATTTATTACAACCCTCCTGAATTGTTAAAAAAGAAGAAACATTACTATTTTTGTTTTTTATTGTATTTAAATAATCAAATTTTTTAATAGTATCAAATTCTGTTTCTTCTTTTCTTTTTTTAACTTTTATATGATTTAAAATTGTATCGTTAATTTTATGATATGACTGTGGACCCATTACAATATCTATATAAGGCTCACGATTAAGCATTTCTTTATTTTCTGCTTGAGCAACACATCCGGCTACGATTACTATTGGTTTTTTTTTTGATCTAAAAATTTTTTTTACTCTTCCAATTTCATGATAGACTTTTTCTTTAGCTTTATCTCTAATATGACATGTATTTAATATATAACAATTTGCTTCTTCATATATTTCTGTTTTTTTATATCCAATTTTTTTTACTGAGTCTAAGATACGATTAGAATCATAGACATTCATTTGACAACCAAATGTTTTAATAAAAACTTTTTGCTCCATTACTTGCTATTTTTTTTAATTCCATATAATTCTAATTTATGGTCAACTAACTCATACCCATATTTATCAGCTATCTTTTTTTGAAGTTCTTCAATTTCATCATCAACAAATTCAATTATTTCTCCAGATTTAATATCTATTAAATGATCATGATCGTCTTTCATTAATTTTTCATATCGTGCTTTCCCTCCCTTAAATTCATGCTTTGTCACTATGCCTGACTCCTCAAATAATTTTACTGTCCTATAAACAGTTGCAATACTAATCTTAGAATCAATTTTTGAAACTCGACTATAAAGATCATCCACATCCAAATGATCATCGTGATCAGACATAACGCGGGCAATAATTTTTCTCTGATCGGTTAGTTTAACACCTTTTGCTTCACATTTTTGTTCTATGGTTTCTGACATAATTTATTTTAACTCAAATAAATAGGATTAATCAAATTTTTTTTAATTTTAAATTTATTGCATAAATAGGGTACATCTTCATATCTAATTGTGACTGATTTATTAAAATCTAGAAAACTGAAACAGTAATAGTCTATTTTTTTTGTAATAAATAAGCCTTTAGCTATGGAAATAGAACACCTTATACCAGCAAAGCTTCCTGGTCCTCGGTTTATATAAATTTTGTTTATTTCGTCTATCAAAATTTTATTTTTCTTTAAAAATCTGTTAATTAAAATTATAAGTCTTTCAAAATTACTTTTACTATTCTCATGGCTACAGGTATAAATATTTTTATTACTAATGAGTGTTAAAAATATATTATCTGCTGCAGCATCAATAATTAAACTATTCATTATATTAATTTTATTTGGTTCTAATACTAAGGCACAAGATAATAATATCAAATATTATTCTGATGATATGGGAACTCTTGCCTTAATGTATCATCGATTTAATGAGCCTAAATATCCATCTACAAATATTCAAATGCAAATATTTGAACAACATATAAATATTATTAATAAATTAAATTATAGTTTTTATAATCCAGAAGAATTTTATTTAAATTTTACCTCTCCAAAAAAAGAAAAAAAAATTTTGATTACTATAGATGATGCTTTTTTATCTTTTTATAATAATGCATGGCCTTTTTTAAAAAAAAATGAAATACCCTTTATATTATTTGTTTCAACCGAAGCTGTTGGCAAATTTGGGTATATGAGTTGGGAACAAATAAAAGAAATCGAAAAAGAAAAATTTGTATATATTGGTAACCACTCACACTCTCATGATTATCTAGTTGAATTTGAACAGAAAGATTTTTTAAACGATATTAATAATTCAATAGAAATTTTTAAAAAAGAACTAGGATACAATCCAATTTTTTTTTCATACCCCTTCGGTGAATATAGTCAATATATAAAAACGTACATTAAAAAAAAGTTTAAAATTGCCTTTGGTCAACACTCTGGAGTTATTGATAAAAATAAAGACTTATTTGAATTGCCAAGATTTCCCATTAATGAAAAATATGGTGACATAAAGCGTTTTAAATTTTTAATAAATTTAAATACTTTTCAATATAAAAAATTAATGCCTAAAGAAAGATATCTATCTAGTAAAAATAATCCCCCAAATTTTTATGTAGAATTTTTTGACAGTCAAAAAAATATAAATAATACTAATTGTTTTTCTAATGAAGGAAATGAGTGGAAACAATCTAAAATATTTATAGAAAAAAATATTTTGAAAATTAAATTTAGAAAAAAATTTTTACCAAGACGTGGAAGAATTAATTGTTCTCTAAATGATGATGGTGTTTGGCGATGGTTTGGTGTTCAGTATTCAATAAATAAAAATTAGATCAAACTTTCTAGGCTCATGCTGGATGGGAGTAATTTGACATCATCAAAATCTATTAATTTATTTTGGGTAATTATCTGTTTTAAGACTTTAACGTATTCGTCTCCAGTTTCAGCATATTTATCCAAATAGTTTGCAAGCACTAAACTATCTAATCTTTTTTTACTGTCTCTTAATTTAGCTCTTTCCATTCTAAATTTTTTGTAGCTTGCATGAGTGTTTAAATTTCTTTGGTAAGCTTTTACAGAGGCTTTTAAGATTTTAAATTTCATAACTTTATGAGTATCATCGCTATCTGCACCTGCAGGTTTTATTCCTTCTCCGGTCCATGTCCATTGTCCAAATAATGCATTGCCCTCAATAGCAAATCTTGATGTACCCCAGCCTGTTTCTTTTGCAGCCTGAGCTATTGCTAAAGACACAGGAACAAAATCCATTCTTACTTTTAGTGTCGACAAATCTTTATTAAGAACACCATATTGTTTAAACATCAAATTTAACCACCTTTTTTCACCTATTGAATTATTATTCTTATTTAAAATAGTGAAAAGTTTTCTTCTATCTGACATTATTTTATTATTCTCTTCTAAAACTAAAGGTAAAATAATCTGAATAAATAAAGTTTTTCTATTTTTTGAATTTTCAATCATTTTCATTTCAGCAGGTAAATGTGACAAAGGTATAGGTTTTACAAGTTTAGTTTTTCTTACTTCCTTTAGATTATAATTTGTGTCTTTAAATACTTGCTGAATTACAGAGGCATTAAGTCTTACCGTATCATTTGGTAATTCATCAAATTTAAAAATATCTTCAAATAAAAAATTTAAATCTAAACCTTCATCAACTTTGGATAATTCTTCGACTTTTTTACCTTCTAAAGTTTTATTAAAATTGCTTTTTGAATTATTTTCTATTGCCTTTGAAATAATAAGATTCTTTTTTTTAAATTCAATAATATGAGGAATCATAAAGAAAACTAAGATTACAAAAAAACTAGAAAAAGTTGTAAGGTATATACTCCTAAAACCAGTTATTTTAAAAAATTTTCTATTTTGATTTATTGTAAAGCCTTTTTTTTGTAAATAATTATTTACTTGTTCAAAGGTTAGTTTATTTTTTTTCATATTTTACTCTGCTATAACTTCTTTTACTTCTGGTATATAATGGCATAACAAATTTTGGACACCTTGTTTTAATGTCATGGTTGAACTAGGGCAGCCAGAACAACTTCCTTGTAACTGTACCTTAACTATACCTTTATTATATTCTTTAAATTTAATATCTCCTCCATCTTTGGCTACAGCAGGTCTTATTTTTGTTTCTAAAATTTTTATTATCTGTTTTTCAATATCTAAAAGCTCTAAGTTCTTTTTTTTCTCTAAATTCTTATCAATCACAAACTCTTTTCCATCAGAATAAAAATCATTTATAAATGAAATTACTATATGTTTAACGTCTTCCCAATTTGTATTTTCATCCTTATTTACAGATAAAAAATCTGGGCCTAAAAAAATTCCTTTTACACCGTTAACAGAAAGAATATTTCTAACTAATTCATTTTTTATATCTTCTTTTTTTGTAATTTCAAAAGATCCGCTATTAGATACAGTTTTCCCTGGAATAAACTTAAGAGAATTAGGATTTGGTGTTGTTTCTGTCTGTACAAACATTCTTTATATATAAAGGTTTATTTTACAATTTAAACTAATTTATATGATTATTTAAAAACCCAATAATTGTTTAATTTCTTGAATTTTTCTTGAAGCAACTATATCGGCTTTTTTTGCTCCTTCTAACAACACATTATCTAGATATTTTTCATCTTTTAATAATTTTTTTATCTCTTGAGATATTGGGTTTATTTTTTCAATAAGTAATGACGATAATTTATCTTTAAATTCTGAAAAATTTTTTCCTGAAAATTCTTGTATAGTTTTCTCTATACTTTGATTTTGTAAACTAGAATAAATTCCCAATAAATTTTGAGCCTCAGGTCTTTCAGACAAATTTTTTTCTTCAGACGGCATAGGCATAGGATCTGTTTTAGCTTTTTTAATTTTATTTATAATTTGATTTTCCTCATCTGTAAGATTAATTCTACTTAAATCAGATGGATCCGACTTACTCATTTTTTTATTACCATCTTTTAAACTCATAATTCTCGAAAATTGTTTTTGAATTAATGGCTCAGGAGTTTTTAAAAAATTTAATGCATCAAAATCATTATTAAATTTTTGTGCAATATCTCTACAGAGTTCGAGGTGTTGTTTTTGATCATCACCAACTGGCACATGAGTTGCATCATACAACAATATATCTGCTGCCATCAAAACAGGATAGGAATAAAGTCCTATGCTTGCCTTTTCTTTGTCTTTGCCTGCTTTTTCTTTAAATTGCGTCATCCGATTTAGCCAACCAATTTTAGACACACAACTTAAAATCCACGCAGCCTCAGCATGCGCGGAGACTGATGATTGATTAAAAATTATACTTTTACTCGGATTTATTCCTGAAGCTAAAAATGTTGCAGTAGTTTCTCTAATGTTTTTTTTTAATTCCTTTGGATTTTGTTTAACTGTAATTGCATGCAAGTCTACTACACAAAAAATACAATCTGTTTTTTCTTGATTTTGCAAATCTACAAAATTTTTAATTGCTCCTAAATAATTACCAAGATGTAAATTACCAGTTGGCTGAACTCCTGAAAAAATTTTTTTGTACATTTAGTTAATACTTTAATTTAATATCGCTAATTTTAAAAGCTTTGATCCAAAACGAAATAAA
>MDTB01193524.1_pt1 | contig 14747 bp, 12 predicted proteins | sample 811161 | NCBI WGS metagenome assembly MDTB01 (sample SAMN05326650, study PRJNA326480) | marine metagenome | isolation source: seawater | place: Mediterranean Sea | collected 2009
GTGTTCCTCCGCAGTAGAAAGCTTTCATCTTATATTCATAAGTAGTTGCTGAAGTTAGATTCTGTAGAGTCTTCGTAGTTGTATTTAATCCAAAATTACACAGACCGTTTCCTACTCCAGCTGACTTTGTTGTCCAAGTTGATGTTCCTACTTCTCTATATCTTACAAAATACTTAAAGACTATATTACAAGAATCGTTCATATTATCCCAAGTAATTTCAGCTTTGGTATCTGTGACCAAGCCTAATGTTAAACCAGAGGGCTCTAAGCTGTTAGGATTACAATAATAGCAAGAGGAGTCACTAAAAGTAGCAAGTGAATCATAGTTGAAAGCCAATGAGTCCATACATCCAGAAACTGGCGGAACCCAGGCACCAATAGCATTATCTAATTGACTCTCAATTGTAGAATATGTGCTTGTAGTAACACAATATAAAGGACATAGAGTTGTATAAGATCTATCAGGATATACTACAAAATAACTAGGGGTATAATATAGCTGATAGTTTATTCCAACGGGAGAAACATTGTTAGCAATTGGAAATGCCACACCATAATTCGAAATAAAATTTGCAATAGCAGTACTATCTGTTGAAGAATTAACCTCTAAGCCTAAAAATCTAGCAACATTAGTGCCATTAGGACCATTAGTTTGATAGGAATTCTCCGTTCCCGGAGCATAATTAATACAATTTCCGCAGGTAACACTTAAAAGCTCTAAAACTATAACATATCCACTATCTAAATAATTATATAAAGTATGGGAAGTGCCATTTATATCAGTGACAGTAAAATTAGGAGCATATCCAGTTCCATTTAACATACCTGACTGAGAAAAGCTAGAAAAGCTAGAAAAGCTAGAAAACAATATAAAAAGTAGTAGATATTTTTTTTTCATTGTAATATTTAATCTCTTACAAATTTAACAAAAAAAGAGAAAAAAATCAAACATCAAAACTAGATTAAACTATATTTGCTTTTATGAAAAAGCAATGGATAGAAACTATTAATAAAGCATGGCAGGACAAAAGTCTATTAATTGAAGAAAAAACTCAAAATACTATTCACCAAGTTATTGAAGAAGTTGATAAAGGCAGATTACGTGTTGCAGAGACAGAAAATGGAAATTGGAAAGTTAATGATTGGGTTAAAAAGGCAATTATCTTATACTTCCCTATTCAAAAGATGGAGACAATTGAGGTTGGACCTCTTGAATTTCATGATAAAATGAAATTAAAATCAAATTATAAAGAGTTGGGAGTTCGCGTTGTACCTCACGCAATTGCAAGATATGGTGCATACCTTTCTAGTGGAGTAATAATGATGCCATCATATGTAAATATTGGTGCTTATGTTGACTCAGGAACTATGGTAGACACCTGGGCAACTGTAGGGTCTTGTGCGCAAATTGGAAAAAATGTCCATCTTTCTGGTGGTGTAGGAATAGGTGGTGTTTTAGAACCAATTCAAGCAGCACCAGTAATAATTGAAGATAATGCCTTTATTGGATCTAGATCAATAGTTGTTGAGGGAGTTAAGATTGAAAAAGAAGCTGTACTAGGAGCTAATGTTGTACTAACAGCTTCTACTAAGATAGTGGATGTTAGTGGAAATAACCCTATCGAGTACAAAGGGATAATTCCTTCAAGATCAGTTGTAATTCCTGGTTCTATAAACAAAGAGTTTCCTGCAGGAAATTATGCTGTTCCCTGTGCATTAATTATAGGTAAAAGAAAAGAAAGTACTGACAAAAAAACATCTCTAAATGATGCTTTAAGAACCTTTAATGTGTCGGTATAATGCGAATAGGATTTGATGCAAAAAGAGCCTTTACTAACTTTACAGGATTGGGCAATTATTCTCGAGATACTATTAGAATTCTAAGTTCTTTTTTTGATAAAAATGATTACTTATTATACACCACAAATAACAAATTAAACAATCGATTAGATTTTCTCAAAAATCAATCTAACATTAGTATTAGATCACCACATAAATTATTAGACAAAATATTTAGCTCTTATTGGAGAACAAAAAATATTTTAAATGATTTAGAAAACGATAATATAGATATTTATCATGGATTAAGTCATGAACTACCACTTGGAATTGAAGATACTAAAATTAAAACAATTGTTACCATTCACGATTTAATATATTTAAGATATCCAAACTTATTCTCATCAATAGATTTAAAAATATATGACAAAAAATTTAGATCTGCCTGCAAAAGAGCAGATAAAATTATTGCAGTAAGTAAACAAACTAAAAAAGATGTTATTAATTACTTCTCTATAAATGAGCAAAAAATAGAGGTTATATACCAAGGATGCAATAACGCTTTTAAGAAATCAGATTATGATAATTATGAATTGATAAAAAATAAATTTAGTCTCTTTGACAAATATCTTTTATATGTTGGATCAATTGAAGAAAGAAAAAACCTGATTACACTTTTAAAAGTTTTAAAAGATTTACCAAATAAAAAGTTGATTATAATTGGTGATGGCTCAAGCTATAAAAAAATGTGTATGAATTTTATACATGAAAACAATTTATTAAATAGAACAAAGATTTTATCAGGTTTAAGTCTAAATGACATGGCATCAATCTATCAAAATGCTGAAATGCTTATTTACCCCTCTATTTTTGAAGGCTTTGGCATACCAATATTAGAGGCTCTATATTGTAAAATACCAGTTATTTCTTCAAAAGGTGGATGTTTTATTGAAGCAGGAGGTCCAGACTCAATTTATATCGATCCTCTTTCAAAAGTGGATATAATTGAAGCAATTAATAAAATTGATAACAATCCTGAAATCAGAAAAAAAATGATAAGTAATGGTTTAAAACATGCAGAAAATTTCAGTGACGAAAATATTGCAAATAATCTAATGAAGGTTTATAAATCTTTATAAATGAAAAAAGAGATAGAAAATGCATTAGAAATTTTAAGTGAAGGAGGTATAATATTATACCCATCAGATACCATCTGGGGAATTGGTTGTGATGCCACAAACGATAAAGCAGTAAAAAAGATTTATGAACTAAAAAAAAGAGCGAAGAGTAAAGCATTAATTATCCTTATTGCTGAATATGCAAATATGTATAAATTACTTGATCAAGTATCTCCAAATGCATATAGATATATGCATGAGTCCAAACCTACTACTGTAATTTTTGATAATATAAAAAACATTTCTAATCATGTGTTGGCAAAGGACGGAAGCGCTGCAGTAAGATTAGTTAAAGATAAATTTTGTGAAAATCTAATTTTAAAACTTGGACAACCATTAGTATCAACTTCTGCAAACCTAAGTGGAGGGAAAAATCCAAAAAATTTTAATGACATAAGTATAGAGTTAAGAGACAATGTTGATTATATAGTAAATTTACGTCGTGAAGAAATAATGGATACTCCTTCATCAATAATAAAGTTATTTTCAAACGGAAAAACAAATAAAATTAGATAGTGAATTTTAAAGAATCTTTAAATCATACTATTTTTTCAACTATTTCAATAGTTGCAGATGAACTTGAATTTCCAACATATGTCGTTGGTGGATGGGTAAGAGATCTTATTCTTCAAAGAAAAAGAAAAATAGAAGATATAGATTTTGTTTGCATTGGAAGTGGAATAGAACTAGCTGAAAGAGTATGCCAAGAATTAGTAGGTAAAGCAGTTCTAAAAGTTTATCAGAATTTTGGTACTGCTATGATTTCTTATAAAGGTGAAAACTTTGAATTTATAGGTGCCCGAAAAGAATCTTACAGAAAAGACTCTAGAAAACCTATAGTTGAAGATGGAACGCTTGAAGATGATCAAAATAGAAGAGATTTTACTATAAATGCTATGGCAATTCAACTAAATAGTGAAAATTTTGGGGAATTTTTAGATCCATTTAATGGTGTAAATGATTTAAAAAAAGGAATAATAAGAACACCAAATGACCCTGAAATTACATTTGATGATGATCCTCTTAGAATGATAAGAGCAATTCGTTTTGCAACTCAATTAAATTTTACCATTGAAGATAAAACAAAAGATGCAATTATAAAAAATGCTTCAAGACTAGAAATAATTTCTCAAGAAAGAATAACAGATGAGTTAAATAAAATTATTTTATCCCATATTCCTTCAATTGGTTTTAAACTTTTATTTGACACAAAACTGCTTCACCAATTTTTTCCAGAGTTCTGTAAACTTCATGGAGTTGAAAAAATAAATAACCATTCACATAAGGATAATTTCTTCCATACTCTTGAGGTTTTAGATAATATTTCTGAATCTACTGATGATTTATGGCTAAGATGGGGTGCAATATTGCATGATATTGCTAAACCACAAACCAAAAGATATGAAGAAGGAATAGGATGGACATTTCACACTCATGAATTTATTGGAAGTAAAATGGTTAAGAAAATTTTTAAGAAGTTAAAACTCCCCCTTAATCACAAAATGGAATATGTAAAAAAAATGGTAGCCTTGCACCTGAGACCTATAGTATTAGCACAAGATATTGTAACAGATTCAGCAATTAGAAGATTATTGTTTGATGCTGGAGATGATATAGATGACTTAATGAAATTATGTGATGCAGATATAACCTCAAAGAATCCAAATAAAGTAAAAAGGTATTTAGCAAATTTTCAATTAGTTAGAAAAAAATTAAAAGAGGTTGAAGAAAAAGATAAGCTTAGAAATTTTCAACCACCAGTAAATGGAAATGAAATAATGGAAATTTATGATATAAAAAATGGCAAAGAAATTGGACTACTTAAGAAAATTATTAAAGATGCGATACTAGACGGTTTAGTGAAAAATAACAAAAATGAGGTACTAGGCTTTTTAAGAAAAACTGCAAAAGAATTAAATATTAAAACAAAAGATGAAATATAATATTCGTATTATTTTAGAGTCAAAAGAAGATGTAATTAGAGATATTGAAATAAATTCAAATTGTTTATTATCAGAACTACACTTCTTTTTAATAGAATGTTTTGAACTTAATAAAAATGAACTTGCTTCTTTTTACACTACAAATAATGAATTAGAAATCATTAATGAAATTCCTTTAATCTCTTTTGAAAAAAGAAGTTCAAATATGGACAATACAAATCTGGAATTAATATTGGATGAGGGTAATAATAATTTAATTTATGTTTATGATTATATGAAAATGTGGAGATTTCTTATTCAACTAAAAAGCATAGAAGAAAATTTTGATTTTAAAAAGTGTACTAATAAAATTGGAGAGATGCCAAAAGATGCACCAGAAATTAATTTTTCTGAAGATCAAAATGAATATGAAGAAGGTATAGAGGATGAGTACTACTAAAAAATTATTTGTAATTCTTGGCCCAACCGCAAGTGGTAAGACTGCTTTAAGCATACAACTTTCTAAAGAATTGAATGCTGAGATAATTTCTTGTGACTCAAGACAATTTTATAAAGAATTAAATATTGGAGCTGCACCACCAAGCAAAAATCAATTAAAACAAACAAAGCATCATTTCATTCAACACCTTTCTATTAAAGATAATTATAATATTGGACAATATGAAAAGGATGCAATTAAAAAAATATATTCTCTTTTTAAAATTTATAATAATTTAATTTTAGTAGGTGGATCCGGGTTGTATATAAATGCAATTTGTAATGGTATAGATGATATTCCTGAAACCCCACAAAAAATAAGAAATGAAATTAATAATGTCTTTTTAGAAAAAGGTATTATATGGTTACAAGAAAAAGTTAAAAAAATTGATTTAGATTTTTATAAAAATTCAGATACTAATAATCCTCAAAGATTAAAACGATGTTTAGAAGTTTATCTAAACACTGGACAAAAAATATCATCCTTTTACAAAAAAAATAAAATAAAAAGAGATTTTAAAATTATAAAAATTGGAATTTCAACAGAAAGAGAAGCATTATACAACAAAATCAATCATAGAGTAGATCAGATGATAAAAAATGGCCTAATAAATGAAGCTAAAGAACTATTTCAATATCAAAAATATAATGCTTTAAATACTGTTGGCTATAAAGAATTATTTAGTTTTTTTGAGAAAAAAATTGATAAAGAAATAGCTATTGAAGAAATCAAAAAAAATAGTAGAAGATTAGCTAAAAGACAAATAACTTGGTTTAAAAGAGATAAAGAAATAAATTGGTTTAATATAAATAAGCAAAATGAAATAATAAAATTTATCTTAAAATCGTAACTGTTCCCTGAATTGGATCATATCCGTTACCAAGCTCAATATGATAAAAATATACTCCGTCAGGAGCATCATTACCACTTTCATTTTTCCCATCCCAAGGATCATCATATCCAATTGATTCATAAACCTTATTACCATATCTACCCCAAATTGTAATCTCAGAATTAGTATATAAAAAAGCTTGTTCGAGATTCCATATATCGTTTACTTGATCATTATTTGGTGTAAATACATTAGGAACACACTCAGATGTCATAGCAGCAATTCTAAAGACTGTATCTAATATACATCCATTATTATCCATAATAGTTATCGCTAATTTACCAGGACTTAAACCTAAATTAATTGTACTATCTGTACTTCCATTGGCCCATGAATATGTATATGGGTCTGTTCCACCACTGGGTGAAACAGATAATTCGATATCAAGATTCTCTAAATCACATTCTATTAATTCATTTGCAGGATCTAAATTAACAGTTATATCATCAATAGTGAAAAATGTATCAATCTTACATCCATCTCTATCAGAAACCTCAACCCAATGATCTCCAGGACAGATATTTGCTTTTTGAGTTGCAAAGCCACTTGTAGGCCCCCAAAGATAAGTATATGGTCCAAATCCCCATAAATTAGAGTCTGGCAAAACAGTTGTAATCTCAAGATTGACTATGTCTGAAAGTAAATACCAATTAACTATTAATGTGTCTTCAGAAAAGCATCCATTGCTTAAATCAGAGGTCCTAATAACATATGTGCCTTCACATAAATTATAGACTTCAGCTCCAGTTGCCACAATATTGGTTGAGTCATAAATAAAAAACCATTCATAGCCAAAAGATGATCCAGAAGAAATAGAATCGACTATCACCTGAGACAAATGATTTGTATCATTATAATTAACAGAAGTCACTAAATCATATGGCATTAAGTTAAATCCAACAGAATCAGTATTTCCACATGAATCTGTTGCAATCACCCAGCAACTATTTGACATAATGTTACTAACTGACTGTGTTATTTCTCCAGTACTCCATAAATATGATATTGGAGTTGTTCCTCCAGAAGTTTGTATACTTGCAGAACCCCCGTCAGAACATAAAGGATTATTAGAGCTTGAATCTGAAATAAAAAATTCATCTGGTTGAGTTATTATAATATTCTCTGAAATTAAGCAACCATTATTGTCTGTTAAATCACATGACCATATTCCTGCTCCTAAAACTGTTTGGGAATTAGTTGAGTTGTTGCTCCATGAGAAGCTGAACGGACCAGTGCCACCAGAAACTATTGCAGAAATTGGAGTTAAACCACCGTAACATAACAATGGTGTTGTAAAATTATTAAAAGATAATGCTAATGAATCAGGCTCATTCAATACAAATGTTGTAATGAACTCACATAAATTATCATCAACAATATTTAGTATATAAATTCCTGAAGATAGTCCAAATAATGAATCGCTAAAACTTGTTACGTTTGACCAGCTAAGAGAATATGGAGATTCACCGCCACTTACATTCACTTGTATAACTCCATCGCTAAGACCATTACATGAAGGAGAGCTTAAAATACTATTAACTGAAATTGGATCATTTTGTTCAACATTAAAATCAAAAAACTGAGAACAACCTATTGAATCTTCAATTTGCAAAAAATAACTTCCAGCAAATAGACTATCTGCTAACATATTTGTGCCTATATTTCCACCCCATATATAAGTATATGGAATATTACCACCCCATGTACTGTCTATATTAATAGTTCCACTTGGTGTATTGTAGCATAGAGCATTAACTATTGTATTACTAATTTTAATTTCAAAATCAGCTTGAATTGTATCAATAAATATAGTATCAGAACATTGAAAAACTGTATCTAAAATTACAATATTATAACCGTTACCAGTAGAAAGCTCGAAACACCAATTTGAATCAGACATATTATTTGACTCAAGCCAATAGTAATGCTCTAATCCATTACCTCCAGCTATTGAGTCAATAAAAAATAAACCTGAGTCAGAAATACATTGGATTGGAATAATTTCTGACACAAAAGCTTCATATGGTTGGGGCTCAAATAAAGTGAAAAAGGTATCTATTATACATCCAAAACTATCTTCAATTATAACTGTATATGTTCCAGCAGCTAGATTATTGAATGAAATACTATCAATTACTAATGAAGAATCACTTAAAGCTGCAAGCTGATTAAAATTTTGTGAAACAACTAATTCATCACTTCTAGAAATCGTATCGTTATTAAAATCAACTATATAATAATTATAGTTTCTACTAGAGTGAAATTTTCTACCGCCATTTACTACAACATTTACATTACCATCCTGACCTTGATAACAACTAATATCTTTTCTATTAAAACTATCAATTAAAAGAGGATAAGGATTATTAACAAACTCCCAACCCAATGTGTCCTTACAACCAATAGCATCTGTAACAACTATATTATAAAAACGAGAATAAACATTATTTAATACATTCGTTGAATCACCAATTAAAGTCCAATTTAGTGTAGAAGTGTCGTTTGGACCTACATACCATTCATAATTATAATACTCATCTCCAGTAGTATCATTAGGAAAATAAACTAGTAGTGAATCATATGTACTCGAATCTGGATCAAAAACTATTCCGCCAAATGTTGGTGCAGTTAAAACTCCTGAGGAATCTCCAAAACATTTTATTTTTTCTTCTTGACCAAGACCAATAGTAACAGCACATGGCACGAAAAATATTACCGTATCGGGAACTAATCCTGTATTAGAATCAAAAAGGGTAACTCTATATTTACCACAAGTTGTAGTATGTAGAGTGTCATAATTTAAACTTAAAAAAGAATTAGAATCAATCGGTAACCATGAAGTAGAATCATATGGCTGGTACTCCCACTCATCTGATTCAATTACAAATACTCCTGGAGAAAGATTTAATTTAACATATCCTGTGTCATTATAGCAATTTATTCCTTGAACCGAAACAGAATCTATCTGACAAAAAACAGAAAAATTAAAACAAAATAAGACAAGAAATAATAGAGAGATTCTTCTCATTAAAAAAAAATTTAAAGCAAATATACCGAAATATTATTTGTTTTTTAAAAGGAGTCAAAATCAAACACATCCCCTTCTTTTGTAAGAAATGTATTATGAAAAAATTGTTTAGATTCATCAAGTAACATATTCAAATCTTTATATCTTTTCGAATAATGACCTATTAACAGTTTTTTTACATTGGCTTCTTTAGCAATATTAGCTGCATCTTTAGTTGTAGAGTGTCCTGTTTCATTAGCTCTTTCATCTAACTCCTTAGAAAATGTAGCTTCATGATATAATATATCTACATTGCTAATTATTGGAATAATTCTTGACGAAAACCTAGTATCAGAACAATATGCATATGAATGGAGATTTGAGATTAGTGTAGTTAACTCATTATTATTTATAATCTGATTATTTTCATTAATATAATTAGCACCTTTCTTAATTTCATGAATTTTATCAAATGGAATTTTATGCTCATCAATCTTTTTTTGAATAATTTCTCGTTTGGATGATATTTCTTTAAATAAGAAACCTGAACAATCAATTGTATGATCAAGCAAGAAATTAGATATTTCTATATTGTCATCTTTAAACAAAATCTTTTCCTCATTTGCAGGTAAAACATGAAAAAAAAGAGGGTAATTTAAATTTGTATTTGAAGCAGATAATTGAACATTAATTATTTCTTTTAAAATTTCATGAGCATAAATATGAAGTTCTTTCTTTCTTCCAAGTAGATGCATTGAGGTTATTAGACCTATTAAACCGTAATAATGATCTCCATGTAAATGGCTAATTAAAATATGACTAATTCTCTGAAAACTAAGCTGATATTTTCTGAGCTGGACTTGTGTATTTTCTCCACAGTCAATTAAGAAAAACCTCTCATTGACATTTAACAATTGAGCAGTTTGTTGTTTATCAACTGTAGGAATAGCAGAATCACATCCTAAGATTGTTAATTTAAAAGACATTAATGATTAGAAACAATAAGTTTTTTTGAAATTAGATTATTAGAATTCTTAAAACAATAAGTATACATTCCAGAAGATAATTTAGAAATATCAATATCAAATTTGTTTACACCATAATTTGAATTTATTTTTTTCTCATTAACGATATTACCAAGAATATCTAAAATATAAAAAGAAACATTTTCACTTTTACCAATTACAAACTGAAAACTTACATTTTTAGAAGCAGGATTTGGAAAAACATCTAAAATCTTAAAAGTAGAAGCATTTACTTGTTCCAAAGTAGCTGTTGTATTTGAAATATCTATGAAAAAATAATCTACGGTATCTTCTTGAGTATAAGTGCCAAATAGTGGCACATTAATTGCTAATGTAGAAGTTGTCATAACTAAAGGATAATATCCTATATCAGCCTGTGTAGGATTAATCGTAGAATAAATTTCAGCACAAGCGTATGTTCCACCTGCAAATGAACAGTTTGGAGGATTACAAGAATATGTGAAATTATTTGGTAGACCCGTAATACTTGTTAAATCTATACTACTGATAGTTACGTTAAGATTTAGACCACTTAGTGAAACTGATGTGTCTAATGGAGTTAAAACATCAATTTGAGAAGAATATGCTTGACCGACAAAACCTTCGTTTAAATTAGTAATTTCATCAGGGAAAATTCCTGGTGATGTAATTGAAAGATTAGGAGTACATTGAGAATATGATAGTAAAGCTATACAAATAGCTAAAAAAGTAAGTAATAATTGTTTCATTTTTAAATTTTTAATTAAATATTTAATTGTCTTTCCATTTCTTCCATATCAATAAAGTCGTATGCCTCCTGTAATGTTGGAACAATGTTTAAATTATCATCAAAATTAACATTACTAACTATAACAAATGATCCATTATTAGCACGTACATACTTTTCAAATTTAGTGAAATTATTTATCAAAAGTTTATGCAAACCATTTTCAAGCGTTGATAAATCAGCAATAAAATTTGTAACTTTTTGAGATTTATTTAATTTTGAAAAATCATTTTGATCCGAAATCTTAAAAACTAAAGTGTTCTTCATATATTAATTTTTATTTGAAAGTAAGTATAAAACAGCCATCCTAATTGCAACTCCATTTTCAACTTGATCTAAAATTAATGAATGATCTGAATCCGCAACATCGCTTGACAACTCTACTCCTCTATTAATTGGTCCAGGGTGCATAATTGTAATTTCATTTGATAAGCTGTTAAGAAGATCCAAATCTATCCCATATACGTTAGAATATTCTCTTAATGACGGAAAAAGATTAACATCTTGTCTTTCAAGCTGAATTCTTAAAATATTTGCTATTTCACACCAATTTAATGCTTCATTTATATTTGAGAAATATTTTATTCCTAAATCATTTAAGTATTTTGGCATTAATGTTAATGGTCCACAAACAGCAACTTGCGCACCTAACATTTTTAAACAATAAATATTAGACAAAGCAACCCTTGAATGAAGAATATCACCAATAATAACCACTTTCTTTGATTCAACATTTCCATATTTTTCTTTAATAGAGTATGAATCTAAAAGTGCTTGAGTAGGATGTTCATGAGTACCATCTCCAGCATTAACTATATTAGCATTAATATTTTGAGAAAGAAAAACAGATGCACCTGGATTAGGGTGTCGCATAACAACCATATCAACTTTCATAGCAAGTATATTATTAACAGTATCTAATAAAGTCTCTCCCTTTTTTACAGATGAAGCTCCAGATGAAAAATTTATTACATCTGCTGACAACCTTTTTTCTGCAATTTCAAAAGATAATTTTGTTCTTGTAGAGTTTTCAAAAAACAAATTAGCTATTGTAATATCCCTTAATGATGGAACTTTTTTTATTGGTTGATTAATTATTTTTTTGAAATTATCCGCAGTATTAAAAATAAGTTGAATATCATTTCTATTTAAATATTTAATACCTAATAAATGATTTACAGATAATTTATTCATTATTAGATTTTAAAATTAAAATATTTTTAATCTCATTATTTTTTTCAATATTTACAACAACCTTTTCAGAATCAATAGAGTCAATAGTCTTTCCTGTATAATCTGGTTGAATTGGCAAATGTCGACTTAATCTCCTATCAACAAAAACAAGTAATTCAACAGATTTAGGCCTTCCAAAAGGCATTAAAGCATCAATTGCTGATCTTACTGATCTTCCTGTATAAAGCACATCATCAATAATTACAACATTTTTATTATCTACTGATAAATTCATATCCATTTTATGAGGAATTATTGGTTCATTCTGATTTCTCAGATCGTCACGATAAAATGAAATATCAAGCTCACCATAAACAATATTATTATTTATAATTTTTTCAAGTTTATTACAAATAATTTTTCCAATATATTTTCCTCTTGGAAGGAGAGATATTAAAACTGTATTTGAAAAATCTTTATGATTTTCAATTAATTGATGACACAACCTATTAAATATAATTTCAATCTTTTTATTATCTAATATTAATCTTTCATTAGTCATATGTCACAAATATATTCAAAAAAAAACCCCGATAACGGGGTCTTTAATTATTTTTTTTCTTTATCCAGATCATCTTTCAAAGACGATAGTCCTTCAATATCACCCAATGTTGATTGTTGTTGTGATTGTTGAATTTCCTTAACAGCCTTATTTGTATTTGAGGCTGTTCTTTTCTTTTCTTTAATTAAATCATCTTTAAAAGAAGCTGTATGAGAAACCAATATCTTTTTATTCTCTTTTGAAAACTCTAAGATTTTAAACTTTAGTTTTTCATTTAATTTAACTTTTGACCCATCTTCTTTATCTAAATGACGCTTAGGAGCAAATGCTTCCACATCATCATTTAACATCACTAATGAACCTTTGTCATATTCTTCTGTAATAATACCATCAAATTCATTACCTACTAAATATATTTGTTCATGTTTATCCCAAGGATTTTCCTCAGTCTGCTTATGCCCTAAACTAATCTTTCTATTTTTCTGATCAATATCTAGCACAATTACATCTAGACTAGCATCTACTTTAGTAAATTCAGCTGGATGTTTTATTTTTTTATGCCAAGATAAATCTGAAATATGCACTAATCCATCAACACCTTCCTCAAGTTCAACAAATATTCCAAAATTTGTAAAGTTTCTTACTTTTACAGTCAATTTAGAATTCAAAGGATATTTAGTTTCAATATCACCCCAAGGATCTGGTAACATTTGTTTTAATCCTAGAGACATTTTTCTTTGTTCTCTATCTAAAGTTAGAATTTTAGCTTCTAAACTATCTCCTTTACTAAAGAAATCATTTGCACTTCTTAAATGAGTTGACCAAGACATTTCAGAAACATGTAATAATGCTTCAATACCAGCTTGTAGCTCAACAAAAACTCCATAATCTGCAACAACAACTACTTTTCCCTTAACAACATCACCAACTTTTAAATTTTCATCAAGATCTTGCCATGGGTGAGAGCCTAATTGTTTTAGACCTAACTGAATCCTACTTTTTCCTTCATCAAAATCAAGAATAACTACATTAATTGTTTCATCAAGTGATACAATTTCTTCAGGATGAGAAACTCGTCCCCATGATAAATCAGTGATATGAATTAAACCGTCTATTCCTCCAAGGTCGACAAAAACACCGTAAGACGTAATATTTTTAACTGTTCCTTCGATTACCTGTCCTTTTTCTAATTTAGACATAATCTCTTTAGTTTGAACTGCTAAATCTGCTTCGATCAAAGCTTTGTGAGAAACAACAACATTTCTGAAAGACTCATTAACTTTAACAACTTTAAACTCCATTTTTCTTCCAACATATTCATCATAATCTCTTATTGGCTTTACATCAATTTGAGAACCAGGTAAGAAGCACTCAATTCCAAAAACATCAACAATCATACCTCCTTTAGTTCTACTTTTAATTTGCCCATTAACAACCTCGCCTGTTCCAAGAGCAACGTTTACTTTTTCCCAAGCTCTAAGAACTCGAGCACGTCTGTGTGATAAAACTAATTGACCATTTTTATCCTCTTGCTTCTCAACTAAAACCTCTACAGTATCACCCACTTTTAAACCTTCGTTATACTTAAATTCGGAACTAGAAATTACACCATCAGATTTAAAGTTAATATCAACAATAACCTCTCTATCAGAAACACCTACTACTTTACCATCTATTACTTGCTTTGATTCAACAACAGGTAATGTTGCAGAATAAGTTTTAACAAGTTCTATTCTTTCTTTATCACTGTATATTTCATTTTTTGTAATTGAATCCCATTTAAATTCTTCAGATGATTCAACTACTTCTTCTGTAGATGATTCAACTACTTCTTCTGTAGATGATTCAACTACTTCTTCTGAAGATGATTCAACTACTTCTTCTGTAGATGATTCAACTACTTCTTCTGAAGATGATTCAACTACTTCTTCTGAAGATGATTCA
>MDTB01012434.1_pt1 | contig 14745 bp, 19 predicted proteins | sample 811161 | NCBI WGS metagenome assembly MDTB01 (sample SAMN05326650, study PRJNA326480) | marine metagenome | isolation source: seawater | place: Mediterranean Sea | collected 2009
TGAAGAAACCACAATACCACAAATTATTAATATAAACGATATTGAGTGGTTTGAATATTTTCTTAAAATGGCTAAGTCGAGCAAAGTAAGAGGTTTGAAAGGTGCTATTGCTAAACTAGAAAAACAAATTATGAATAAAAAAGGAGCAAGTATCGGTACTAGTGAAGCTGAGTTGGATCTAAGTCATAGAGAAATAGTTGGTAATACTCTAAAAGAAGTATATAACTTCTAAGGAATACGAAATGTTACCGTTTAAAGAAAAAATTATTGACGAAACTGAGACATATATACTTGTCCAACGTGATTTTATGTCAACTTTAGATTCAAAAGAATTAAGTTGGCATATGGACAAAGAAGATCGTGATGTATTTGTTGTTAAAGGCGATGGGTGGTATCTCCAAATAGAAAATGAGCTGCCTCAATTGATGCAGAAAGAATCTATATTTAAAATACCTAAGGAAACATGGCATCGCATAATTAATAAAAACGGAACAAATTTAATAATTAATGTGAGAAAATACAAATGAATATCTTACTTAAAGAACTTATATATGAAATAATAATGCTTGAAGGAAACAAGCCACCTAAGTGGCTTAAAAAGGCAAAAAAAGCAACTTATAAAGGCAAACTGGTTAAAGTTGTAGAAGCCGATGGTCCCGGGCCTATGTCTATAATAAAGCTTAAAAATGGAAAAGGAAAAACAAAGCAAGTCTTAACTAAACATCTTAGCAAGGTCAAATAATGAATTTGCTAGAATTTTTTATAAAAGAAACTTTACTAAGAGAAAGAAAAAAAAAGAAAGACCCTAAAGTAGGAACAGGAAAAAAACCTAAGGGTAGTGGAAGACGTTTATATACAGACGAAAATCCTAAAGATACTGTAAGTGTAAAGTTTAGAACTGTTACTGATATTCGGAATACTCTTGCAAAAAAGACTTTTAAATCTAAATCTCATGCTAGACAATCACAAATAATTAACTTAATTCATCAAAGAGTAAGAGCTGCTTATAAAAATGCAAAAGATCCAAAAGTAAAAGTAAGACTTAAAAAAGCATATGACTATGCAAAAAAAAGAAAAGAAGCTTCAAAAAGAAAAACGAAAAGAATGAATAAAAGTAAGAGTAAGAAATAATTATTAAAGTTAAGAGGTTGTCATGAATAATTTATTTTTATTAGAGAAATTTATCAAAGAAGCTTTAATAGATGAAGCACGTAAAAAGTCTAAGAAAAAAAGTACAAAATACCCAAGTCAGTATAAAGCAAAAGGTAAAAGAAAAAAGAAGCTAGACGCCGCGACAAAGCTTGCTAAAAGTGACAATGAAGCTGATCGTCAAAGAGCCTATAGAATGCGTGCCAGAGATGAAAAAGCTGAACGCAATAAAAAAGGCTACAAAAACGTACCAAGACATGATACTAAAAAATAGGATAAGAAAATGAATGATTTAATTTTGCTAGAAGAATTTATTAGAGAAGCCTTATTAGATGAAGCAAAGCGCGGTAGAAAAAAAGGAAAAAAGAAAAGAACTGCAAAAAAAAGAGCGGCTAAAAAAGGAAAGAAAAAAGCAGCTAGAAGAAAATCTTCAGCTGGAGGTTTATCAGCTGCAACTAAAGAAACTTTAAAAAAGAAAGCAAATAAAAGAGGTTTAACTCCCGCTTCTGTTTATGCAGAATTTAGAAAAGGTTTGGCAGCTTGGGCAACTAGTGGTAGTAGAAAAGGTATGTCACAACATCAATGGGCACATGCTCGAGTTAATTCTGCAACTCCTTCAAAGCCTTGGGCTGTCGTTAAAAAAGCAAAAACTAAAAAGAAAAAATGAATAATTTACTACTAGAAAACAAATCAATATTATCTGAAGGCTTGCAGTTTCATTTAATAGAAAATATTGGCATAGAAAATAATGTGTATAGGCCTGGATCATCTAAATACTTTAGTTTATTTAGAGAAGTTAGAGACTTAAGTGAATTAGGATTATATAAATTAAGCCCAGCAGAAAAATACTTTATTAATGAAACTAGAATTGGTGATTGGGACTTTTATCATGGTGAAATAGTACCTTTAGACTATCCTATTATAGAGGGTGATGAATCTTTAAAAGCTAGCATTCCGCTAGAAATAATAGAAGAGAAGCGAAAAAGAAAGAGTAAAAAGAAAAAATCACGTAAAGGAAAAAATACTACAAAAAGTGGTAACATGTATAAAGGAAGAAAGGTTCAGCTTAATAAACCTAAAAGAGGAGGATCCAAAAAGTTCTATGTATATGTTAAAAATCCTAAAACAGGTAATGTTAAAAAAGTACAGTGGGGTGCAAAAGGAATGTCTGTAGGCATTAGTGATCCTAAAAGAAGAAAGTCGTTTGCTGCCAGACATCGATGTCATCTAACAAAAGATAAAACAACTGCTAGCTATTGGGCATGTAGAACAGGTAGATATCCACATTTAACAGGAAGTAAAAAGAAATATACTTGGTGGTAATAATAATTACATTTATATAAAGAGGAAAATTAAATGAAACCATACTATTACATTGCTGAAGTCGTATCTGTTTATGATGGTGACACTTGCACATGTGTTGTTGATTTAGGTTTTAAAACATCTACAAGGATCAAAGTAAGACTTGTAGGAATTGATACGCCTGAAGTGAGAACAAGAGACCTAAATGAAAAAGAAAAAGGCATAGCTACACGAGACTGGTTGCGAGAAAGAATTCTTGGTAAAAAAATATTATTACATACAGCTAAGCGTGGAAAGTTTGGCAGATGGCTTGGTACGATTTGGGAGATAGAGCAATGTAAACCTGAGTTTGAAAATAGTTATAATAAACAATTGATAAACGAAGGTTTAGCTAAAGAATATTGGGGTGGTAAACGATGAAGTATAGTCTTAAAAAAGAATACACTAATCTTTTTGAATTTAAAGATACCAGTATAAAAAACATACCATATAACATTAGTGTCAATAACAGAAATTTAAGTATACAACCCACAAAAGAAGAGCCTAAAATAAAAACTATTACACCAGATGATACTCTTGAAGATCCCAAGTTTTTTGCTAGATTATCTGCTAATGTAAATAGTTTTTTAAACAACAATAACACAATACCTTTTAAAATAAACAACACAAAAACTCAAGAAGTTAACTTAACTAATAGACAAGTATTTGAGGTATACTTCGTATTGTTAAGAGAGGGAATTGAAAAATTACAACAAAATAATGAAATTAGAAATATTTTAAATGAAGGTGATTATACGCCAGAAGACTTTGCGAAAAATTTATTTGTCTTAAGCGATGAATCAGGTGGAGGTGATAGTCTTCTTATAAATGTAATAGAATCAGAAAACGCAAAAGACTTTATATTAAATATTATTGTCTTGCTATATAGAAAATTAATAGACAAAAAGAAAATGATTCCAAGGCAATCACAAGATTTAATTGATTTGGAAGAAAATTTAAATAATTATTTTATAAGCTACTTGACTAAAGTAGTTAATGTTTTTAAAAACGCTATTATTAAATATCAATCTAGTTTATCAACAACTTTTGGAACAACTTTTGAAGTAATTGCATTAAATAGAATAAAAGAAAAACTTCAAGAACATGAAAACCCAGACTGGACACCAAGAGACTTAGGTATTGACAAGTCTGTTCTTCTTCGATCTGATCTTAATCTAGCTTCTAAAAAAGCAACAATATTAATATTATTAATAATAAAAAATAAATTTGATAGTAATAATGAATTTTACAATAAATTAGTAGATAAAAGAATTGTATTAAGTGATGACTTTTGGGTAAATTGTTTTTATGAAGTCTTTGAAGATGTTGAAACAAAAAACTTAGAAAAACTAGATAAGATTATTGACAAATACACAAAGCTTTTAGGACATCAAAATTTAAATGATATAGAATGTATGGAATATGAAGACGATCCATTATTAACAAAAGGTGCAGCTAAAAATCCGGATATTATTCTTCCTACAGCTAATGCTTACTTTGATTTTATTATAAGAACTAAATCAGTAAATAGTAACATAAATATTGGTTTGTTTGATTTAAAATGTACAAACACAAATGTTCCTGCAAATTCTCAGCCAATATCAGTAGGAGTAACAGGTAATAATAAAAACAATAGAGCAATTAAAAATATTTACAATACTGCTCAGGCTCTCCAAAGTTTGACAAAAGGAGGAGATGCAAATGTTTGTTTTATTGGTCTAGTTCAAGCCAAATATCAGCTTGGATTAAATACATCTAACAGTAACATTAATATCGAAATATTAGACGTAACAGATATTTTTAATAAGCCCACTGATGTCGTAAATAATAATATTGGTCAAACTAAACTTAACATAAAAAGCAATGCGAATACAAAACATGGAACACACACAAATCCACAGAGTCTAGAAAATGGTTTTATAAATAGAACTAATACAAATAACTTTAAAAGTAATACAGTAGGTAAGACAATAGACTTTGGAAAGTATGTGCCAGAACTTGAAAAGATATTTAACTTTTTACAAGCTTTAATAGATTGTGGATATACTGGAAGCTTTAGTAGTGATTTAAATGGTAGTAATTATATAGACATGCTTAAAAATTCTTTTGCTAATGCAGAAGAATTTTATAAAGTAAAAAACTTTCAAACAACTATTCTTGATACAATAAAATCACAATATAGAGATGATGCAGAGTTTCAGCAAATATCTGGTGATTTTTATAATGTAATTAGACAAGTTGCAAGTGACGATAGCTATAACCTGGAAACAATTGTTAGAGATTCAATTCTAGCTTTGACATTTAATGAATCAAACTACATTTCTTCTTCGTTCTCTAGCAATAGACAAAAGTCCAAGAGCAATATATCACGTTATATTTTATCTGTTTTTGGTGGAAATTCAAAAAAAACAAATTATCAAATTTACATAAACAATCCTGAAATTGGAAAATTTATAAATCCGGCTCGAAGCCCAAGTGACTTTCAGTTTTCTCTGCTTCCAGACAGCAATGCTAGTGCATCTGACGTTATTGCTATTGAGAAACCTATTATAGACAAACTGTCAGAAAAACTAATATCTGCTAGAAATAGTCTAAACGCTTCTACTGACTATGAAAATGCATCGTGGCGCGATGAAGTTAAATTAAGAGGAGGTTTGTCAAAAGATGCATTTCGTTCACAAGGACACAAGGTAGATCATAAAATAATTTTTGGTAGTGTCTTGAAAGAAGTTTATTCTCACTTGTTTAAAAAAAAAATAATTATCGAAGGAGGATTAGCTGGTCATATGATGCATCCTTACGAAGCATTAGATATGACGCCAAGGCAGATTATAGACAGAATTAAAGATTACAATACTTCACAACGTATTATAGAAAAAGTCGATGGACAGAATTTATTTTTTACAGTCGAACAAGACGGAACGCTTATGTTTGCTCGTAATAAAGAGGATATGACACATGATGATCTCGTCACAAAGTTTACTGGCCATCCAGCTGAACTGCCTTTTGTAGAAGGCGGCAATGCAATTAAGCGTGGCGTTGAACAATGGTTAAGCTCAGCAGGCGATGCAGGAGAAATGGAAATAAGAGAAATCTTTCATCAAGACGGAGAAACAAAGTCTTTTATTAACTTTGAAATAATGCATCCAGATAAGCCAAATCAAATAATATATGATAAAAAATATATTGTATTTCATAGTATTGTTGACTTTGTAAATAGTAGAGAAACAACTTACTCTACAAACAAAGGGCAAAGATTAGAAAAACTAATAAGACTAATGACAACAGGAGTAGCTTCAGCTGGTTTTACTTTAGCTTCTAACAGAACAATTAATTTAAATCAATTGACAAATGTTCAAATACAAGATTATGTAAATAGAATAAAAGAAGTTACTCAACAACTAGATATATCTGAAAGTCAATTTTTAGGTGACGGTATTGAAAATCAAATAAAGTTCGAAATAGAAAGAGAAGGAATTAGAATAAGTGACGAAGCAGCAAGACTTATTTATGACTTTGCTCTTTACGGTGAATCTAAGTCTGGCAATAAAATTAAAAGTAAAGACTTTATATCAATGATGTCTAAGGAAGATGCAGCTAAACTACGTAGCATTGGACTCACAAATGCTACAAAAGCTTTAAAAAAAGTCCAACGTATAATTTCACCTTTTAAAGAAATATTTGTAGACTTAGGTATAGACTTATTGCAAGGTGTAAAATCAGCTTATATGTCAGAAGAGACAAATCAAATAAATATTAATATATTAAAAGACAAATTGCAAACTGCTGTTGATGACTTAATAACTTATATGAAAGAAAATTCAGACGACATGTGGGAACCTGAAGTTCATAGGCTTATGCCTCATGTTAATAAGGTTATAGATAAAGATATTGATCTAATTGTTTCTACAGCAGTAGAAGGTGGCGTTTATGATAATCAAGGTGACCTTTTAAAAGTAACAGGCGGTTTCGCACCTTTAAATCAGATTTTAGGTGCAGCATACAGAGATAGAAAAGGTATATTTCCTACCTTTAAACAAAAGTTTATGCAACAGGAATCAAACAGAAGATCTCTAAAGGCCGTTTTTAATTTAATCTACTAAACAATATGTTGAATATCTCTTCTTTATCATCATCTAATATTTCTCTTGGTAGACCATCTAAAAATAAAAACTTATCTTCTGATGCATTTGATAAATAAGAGCGCATCAATGTTCCGCTAATAGGCATTGTATCTTCACCTCTAGACATTGTTCTTAAATAAACTCTGTCTACTATTGATGTGTAGTATTTTGAAGAGTATCTTTTTACATCTTCAAGTCCTGTATATATTCCGTAAGTAGTTTCATCATTTATTTGAGATGCTTCTTCAAGTTTTTTATACACATTACCTACAGGTGAGCCACCAAAAATGCACGATACATTTTGAGGTAAATAGTTTATAATTATTGATTCCCAAATAAGTTGCATGTCTTCACCAAATATAGTAATCTCACCTTTTCTTTTTCTATCAGACGTAGAAACATAAACTATAACTTGTTTACACTCGTCGCTAGCTTTTCTTATTAAAGACATATGTCCTTCATGAAAAGGTTTAGCTGACATTGGAACCAAACCTATATCATACTGTCCTTCAAAATATTCGCTATCTACTAATTCTTCTTGTGTCTCTTTAAGAAATGCTCTCCAGTTTTCTAATAATATATTTGATTTCATTTAATAAGTCCAATTGATTTTAAATACTGTTTAGTCCACTCTCTATCTTCACTATAAGTTACAATGCCTTCTTTGTCAAATTCTTTTTCGTCAAACTCAGGCCAGCCATATTTCATAGATTCTTTTAAAAGTCTAATTAAAACTTTTTCTAATACAAAGTTATTCATTTTAGTGATTCCTTAATCTTGTTGACTAATTTTTCAAGAGTTTCATATCTTATTTCATGATTTCCCTCATAAACTTTGCTATAAAAGATTGAAATTATTCCTTCTAAAGGAGATTCTTTTGCTATTTGTTTGATTTTATTTGACTTAGGAAGTTCTAGAACATGAGTCAAAAACCACAAATTATATGAGTATGTATTTTTACATCTACCTTTGTTTTGCTCTGCCCATAATTCTCTTTGATGCGTCATCTGAGCATAATGATTATCTTTATATATTTTTTTAAGCTCTATCATTTTTCTTAAAATATTCATTATTGTTTGTTCTTCATGTCTCTTTAACAAATCAACAAGTGTTCTTACAATAGCATTACTATATTCTATACCTTCATTTTTTCTATAATCATAAGTCGCATCTGCTTCTTCTTTGCCTTGCCTATGTTTTTTAATTTGCATTCGTGAATCAAACCCTAAAACATATTTACCATCATAAGTAGTCTCAAGCCATTCACCTTCTAAGGTAAGATAATAATTAAAAACATCACTTAAATGTTCAGGAATATCCTCTTTTGCAATTCCGCTATCAGAAAATTTTGAGCCACCGTTTTCATTAAAAAACTTTAAAAATTGATAAGTTTTTTCTCTCCACACACGATCTTCATCTAAATGAATAAGATGACCAAATTCATGAGCAAAAGTATAATAATTAATGCTACTTCCAACAACCATAATATTACCATAAACAAATGCTGCAAGTTGTGTAGCTGAGTTTTTACTCATAGTATTTTTTATAGCTTCTATTATTGGAATTTTATTTTGCTTATCTACTTTTAATCTAGTTAGTATTTTTTTTATTGTCCTAATATTAATAGAACCTTTTATTATATAAAAGTCTTTTCCTGCAATTGTTAACTTAGCGTAAGCCTTCTTAAGTTTCCCTTCACCATACTTGTTAACTCTAAAATATTTCTTAAATTTATTCTTAAGACCTTGATCATTGTCAAGCTTTTTTATTTCTCTAATGGTATCTTCTGATATTTCTATATTAAAAATTTTTACGCCTTCATCATTAACAATAGTAATATCTTCATTTTCTGTATTACTTGCATTACTATCTTGGCTAGTTAGCGCTGGGCTTGTTTGTTCGACTTTGTCTATAACGTATTGAGGACTTTCACAACCTGTATTTATAGCAAAAGAATTAAGAGCTATTGGCACTAATATGCTTCTATTAATAAAATTAAAAAACTTGTTTTTACCAATTACTTTTTTTATATTTTTGTTTTCAAAAAACAAGTTTTCTTTATTATAAAGTTCATAATAAATGACTTCTTTAATTAGTCTAGTCAGCAAGTCTTCTTTTTTCATAATTTTATATTTTTCTAATCTTCAAACAGACTATGCTTCATAGACTCTTTTATATAGTTTCTAAGCTGATTTTGACTTATGTTTTTATCTAAACACAGTTTAGTAATTTTTGAAGTTAAGTAGTCAGTTACAGTCGAAAGATCTGCACTACTTTTTGCAAGTTTATAATGACACCATTGCGGCAAATCATCTTGATCATTAAGTAAAGTGTATAAATTATATAAGTCTCGACCCATTGTAAGCAAAGTTGTCTTTGCCATTTTGCCTTCACCAGAGTCTGACTTTACATGCCCGTAGTCTAAATTTATTCCGCTCATTTTAATTTCCTTTAATACTAATTATTATTCACATGGAGATATTATACATTCTGCATTTGGTAAATTTGAAACAACAGCTTCATCACAGTTTTCTCCAATAGTTAACTCTGGTGCCCAAGCCCAAGAACTCATCATTATAAACCCTGCATGACTAGGAAAGCCGTTTGTATTGTATGAAATAATTTCTGATAGCTTAACATATCTACTAGTTTGTCTAAAAAATACACCAAATCTTCCTCTTGGAATATAACCTGAATAACTAAATGTTGTAGAGCTACTGCTAGAATTAACAATTGTTTGTGAAATACTTTCGCTATTTCCTTCTGTAACAACACTTCCACTTGAAATACTCTCAGACATATTCCAAACTCTACCAGATGATAACGAAGATGATTCAGAAAGTAAACTTGATGTTGAACTTGATAAAACATATGTACCGCTCAAAGAGTGACTTCTAGCGTCATTCTGTATACTCCCATAAGACCTCCCACTTTGGGAAGACCCGCCTGTTGAGTAGCCTCTAGATGTACCACTAGTTTCGCTAGAAGACGAAGCATTAGATTCACCCCAGCCTCTAGCTATTCCTGCACTGACCTCCACCTTTCCGCTAGCTTTAGCAAGAAAAGGTAGCGATCCTTCACCACTCGCTCCAACAGTTGTCGAACCGTTTACAGACGTATTTGTGTTTGCGCCTTGTGTTTCACCCTGAGTCTCAGAGTTAGACTCATCTAATGACCATGACCAGTTTTCTCCGTCAGAAGTGTTAAAAGATATATTGTTGCTTTCTCCTTCTGAAATTGTATTTGAATATGACTCTGATTGAGTTTCTGAAGATGAAATCGAAGAAGAGTTTACAGTTCCTTTTGTCTCACCAACAGTAATCCCTTCAGAATTTGCCATTGACTCTGTCAAAGAAAAACTATCACTCCAGCTTCTATTAATTGTTGTTGATATACTATTTTGCCTTGTTTCAGACTCAGACTCAGAGTATTGAACATTACTACCAATAGCACCTGGTATACAACCTGTGACAGGTATAGGCTCATAAACTTCAGCTAACTCATGCTTTCCAAAATGTTTAACTTCAATTGGTCTTACAACCTTAAAAGGCAAAGAAGTTTCTACGTAATAACCTTCAGAGTCATAAGCTTTTATATCAATCTTAGCAATATAAAAGCTTATATCTTCTGGGACAACTTGAAAACGAATGCCATTTAACCAATCTCTATTTGTCGGTGTATTGTATTTATTTTCTTTTTTAATCGTTTGATAAGGTGTTGTAATAGTATAAATAAACTTAACAGGCCTTATTTTAAATGTGCTAACTGTAATTGTATTTGCAATACCTTCTAATACGTTACCAGACAATACACTACAATTAATTTCTCCACAAAAGCTTTCAACAATAACTGAAGGCATTATTTGTATAGGAATTTCTTGACTTGACTCGTTTGTTTTTATTAAAATACTATAATTTTCTAAACTATTGATTTTATGATTTAAAAATCTATTGACAATAAAGTAGTTATCATAGATTATAGGAAAATAAGATTCAATTACTTTTTTTTGTGAATTAACAAGCTCTATTACATAGTCTTTGTTAGAATCAATTTCTTCATGTGAATTTATTTTTAATATTTCACCTGATGTCAGCTTTGATTCACTAATAAAAAATTGTCTATTATTGTTATTAATTGATTCTGCGCAGCTTAAAAGCAAACTAAGAAGAAGCAGCGTGCGAATGCACTTCAAGTGAAGACTCACTTTTAACGATTTTAAAAATTTCATTGTGTAACTCTCTAATATATTTTTTTGCTGCAAGTATAACACTTATTTTTTCTTTATTACTTGTTGGTACAACAAGATCATTCATAAATTTAATAAATTCTTTTACTAGTACTTGCCTTTTAATGTGGTCTGAAGGTTTGCCAATTGCATTCTTGTACATTGGATTGTCAACTAAATGTATAAGATCTGATATTTGCTTTTTAGTTCTAGGCTCTCTTCTGTCTAAATCTTTTGCACTTAATGCGAACATTTCGTTTTTTGCGCTTCTTGGAAGTGGCATATTATCTAGTGCAATATATAAAGCTTTAGTCTTACTTAATAATTGTTGTAAGCCTTTTAGATAACCTGGTGATATAACTTTGTTATGACTAAAATCTTTTTTATCTATTGCCATATCAATCATTGCATCATAATCATCAGCTTTTCTTGTTGGTTTCTGAGCAACTCTGTGCAAACCTTCTGTTTCAAGTTTGCTTTTAAAGTTATTTGTCTTATTAAGAAAAGAACATAAAATATTATCATCAAAATTAGATGAAAGTTCTATTTGACGTTTTACTAAGTCATCTATTTCTTGCTGTGATCTATTATTTTTTTTCTTGTTTCTTTTAAAAATATTTCCAAAAAAACTTTCCTCTAAAACTTCTTTTTCTAAAAATTGTCTTTCTGCTGACAAGGAAGCACAGCTTAAGACACATTGTCTAATTACTTCTTGTGCTTGGATGTCATTTAATCCGTAGTCTTTAACTAAAGTTGCAATAGTCAACTCTCTGCTTATTGTAGTTTCTTCTTTAGTAAATCTTTGTTTTGAAAAAGCTTTAGCAATAATCAATGTAATATCGTCTTTTTTTGCCATAATAATTTTTACCTTTTATAGACTTAAAGTCATATGTATCTTTTTTATAATTATTATGATCAAATGAATTAAGATCAACAGGTTGAACTTGTTTTAAAATAATGTTAGACTTGCCTATATCATCTAGATTGTAGTCGTAATGAAGCATTTCGTTAATTAGCATTTGTTTTTCTTTTTCTACGTCTTCGAGGTGTAGGCTTTTTTTCTTCTTTACTTTTATTTTCTGATTGATTTGTTTTTGTAGTAACTTTCTTTTTTTGAACTTCTTGTTTAACCTCGTTATCTTTTTTAATCTCTTCTTTTAATAAGTCAAATTGTATTTCTTCAGGAGGTTGTGTTTTATTGTTATAAAAATAATTCTGTATATCTGTATAACTTAAAGTAGCGTTTTTTAACAAGAAGTCTTTCAGAGAAAACTTTTTTCTTTGACAAAAAATTTCGTATTTAATCAGATATCTATCTTTCATTTTGCTTTCTTTCTAACAGTTCTACTACAGACTCTTGAAAAGCTGGGGACTTAGCAATCTTAAATATTTGATCATCTGAATAATTTAGTTCATAGCTTTTTGACATATTTTTGGCAACTTTTACAAAAGATCTATTTATAATATTTCTGACAGTTGAGTGATTCATTTTATCACCACTATCTGACATGATTTTTGCAATTGCATTTAGTCCTAAACCTTGACCATTAACTGTTACATACTTTTTATTTTTCATTTTAAGTAATTCTCCATCTCAGACGTTACAGGAAATTTTTCTATATCAAAACTGTCTTCTGTAATTCCAAATCTTAGTCTAATTATTTTTTCTTCTTTTGGCGTTAAGAGTGACAAGCTTTCTCTTATAAGCATCTCTAACTCTTTTGCCATTAAATTGCTTTCTGGATTTGAGTATATACTTTCGTCTTTAAAAGAATTTTTAAGACTAAACTTCGTATCTTCATTTTCTTTATCTAAAGAAGTAATAGAAGCGTTAGCTTTTAAAGTATACCTTATTTTTTTAACAGGCTCATCTAAAATCTTAGATATATCTTCGTAAGTCGGCTTTTTCCCTGTTGAGTTTTCAAATGCTAAAGTTGCTTTTTTAATCTTTGCATTGAGCATTCTAGAGTGTGTAGGCACTTTTATATCAGTCATGTTTTCATTGATATACTGTAATGCTGCTTGTTTAATCCACCATGATGCGTAAGTACTAAACTTATAACCTAAGTCAGGATTAAACTTATCTACTGCCTTTAATAATCCAATACTACTTTCCTGTAATAAATCTTCAAAGTTTATGTCAGTCCTGTGATACTTTTTTGCTATCGATATTACGAGTCTATAGTTTGATTCAATTAACTTTTCTCTGGCTTTCTTGTCACCTTTCTTTGCTTGTTTTGATAGTTTTATTTCTTCTTGTCTTGTTAAGAGCGGGTTATTTTTAATTCTATTTGAAAATGAACTATTTAGCATAACTTCCTTTTAAGTTTTTATTTATTATAATTAAATGTCAATAATTATTACACGCTTAGGCTCATCTTTAGATTTGTCTTTACCTAAGTCTCTTTCTATGTAGTAGTCATATGAAGGAACTTCTAACTGTATTTGTCGTGTGTCTTCTAAGCTGTTGTCGCTTTCTTTCTTTATTTTTTCGTATATAATCAAGTCAATTGCAGTCATGTTAAAAACCTTTGTCCATATTAATACATATCATCAGATAATTGAACTAGTTGCACTCCTTGATCATAATTTTGATTTTCTAATATTACACATCCTACTGACAGTAGAGAATTGCAAACACTTGCAGCATTACTAAGTGCTGTTGCTGTTACTTTTTGAGGATCAATAATACCAGACTCAATCATGTCAACATGCTCTTCAGACCTTACATCATAACCAAAATTAAATCTTACATCTTTCTTAACCATTTCTATGATATAGTCAACTGGTAAATCAGCATTTTTTAAAATTTGTCTTAAAGGTGACAAACAAGCATCAGCAACTATTTTTTTAACTGTATTATCAAGCAAACTATCTTCTGTAGATTCTTTGTCTAAGAGGTTTAGTCCAGCTTTAGCTAGCGCAATCCCTCCTCCCGGCAAAAATCCACTTTCAATTGCTGCTTTTGTAGCATGTAAAGCATCATCGATCCTGTCAACTAATTCTAAAAGCTCAGACTCAGTATGTGCTCCAATTGACAAGACAGCAACAACACCTTTGTTGATAACTAAGCGTTGCTTATAGAATGCTTCTTCTTCTTTTGAAATATTCTTATCATTTAGTAGATTTTCAATTTCAATTGAAATCTCATCGTTACTAGAAATTGTTTCACACTCAACAAAAAGAGTTTCATCGTGAACTGTTTCAATCTTTTTGCATGATCCTAAATCAGACAATAATAAATCTGACATTACTTTTTCGTCTAAGTCTAGAAAAACTTTTGTATTTAATGCTTTTGAAAGATCGTTTAGTATTTGTGTTCTCTTTTCTCCATAAAAAGGAGATCTAATAGCACAAATTTGTAACAGCCCTTTACTGACATTTGCGATTAATGCTTGTATTGCTTCTTGATCATAATCATTAGCAATAATAAATAGTGGTTTATTGCTTTGATGACATTTCTCTAATACAGGTAATATTTGTGTTAGAGAGTTAAGTTTACAAGACAAGATTAAAATTAGAGGATCGTCTAGTATAGTTTTTGACTTTTCAGCATCATTAATAAAATAAGGTGAGATATAGCCTCTGTCAATCTTAACACCTCGAACAAGCTTAAGTTCAGTATTTGTAGTCTTAGACTTTTCAACTGTAACTAGACCAGATGTTCCTACTTCGTTCATTGCATTAGATATTAACTCACCAATATAAGAGTCACCATTTGCGCTAATAGTTGCAACTTGTTTTATCTCTTCATTAGAAGAAACTTTTTTTGAATTTTTTTCTAAAAAGTCTATAAGCTTAGCTACGTGATTAGACATTAAATTAGTGAGTTCAGAAGGAGAACCTACGCCTGTTTGAAGTGCTTGTGATGCTCTAAAATATAATTCTTTAGCTAAAACTGTAGAA
>MDTB01075441.1_pt1 | contig 14742 bp, 12 predicted proteins | sample 811161 | NCBI WGS metagenome assembly MDTB01 (sample SAMN05326650, study PRJNA326480) | marine metagenome | isolation source: seawater | place: Mediterranean Sea | collected 2009
ATTAAATTTTATTTTTGTCTCTGTTTCGTAATCTGGATAAGAATCACAATCTTTATTATATAAATTATAAAACAACCAAAACATTGTATCTTTAACATTTTTGTGTTCTTGTTCGATTCTAGTATTTACTATAGGTTTTTTGTATAAAAGTAGTTCTATTTGTTTGTTGTCTAAACTAAACTTTTCTAATGTTTGCATTAATTAATTAAAAAAATCCTTTTTATATTGTTCTTTTATTTCTTCATCCTTACTTAATATTTTTTTTTGATTTTTTTTGTATTCAATATACTTTTCTAATTTTTCAAGGATTTTTACATCAACATTTGTTAAATTAAAAAATATACCGTTTCTATTTGAATCGTAAGGTATATTTTGATTTTTTAAAATATTAAATACTTCTAGATGATTTACTTGTTCTAATTTTTCAATATCATCTTTTATTTCATTTATTTTTTCAATATTCATTATATTAATTAAAGTAATCGTAGTTTTATATTTCTTTTTTTATTAACTAAAGAACCTATTATAGATATTTTTGCGTCTTTTAATTCATATCTAAATCCTATAATCTTTACATTTATAGAATCTCCTTCTTGAACGCTATTAAAGTAATCATTATTATATGAATGATCTTTAGCTATAAATATTACTGCTGGTGACAAAGTTTCGTTTGTGCTAGCTTTTATTCCAGCTCTGCTTGTATTATTAACAATACAATTAAATATTATCATACCCTCAACTGGTTTAAATATTGAACATTCAAACATAACATTATATTCAATATTCCCATTTTCGATATTTCCTGAAGAATAAGTTATTATATTTATTGAATCTTTTTTTATATATCCATCTACACTACATGAATTTTCATAATTTAATTTAGTTTTTTTTTCAATGATTTGCGTTATATTCTTCCCTATTTCCCCAATATGCAATACTATCTTTTTGGTAATTATTTCTCTAGAGTAAATGCTGGTTTTTTTAGCAGGAGCTTTTTTATCAATATTAATTTCTTCACCAACTTCAAGTACAGGCTTTTCTGGTTCTGGTTCTGGATCGGCCGGAGGTTCTGGTTCCGGATCGGCCGGAGGTTCTGGTTCCGGATCGACCGGAGGTTCTGGTTCTTCTGTTTGTGTCGCAAGTTTCGGCATTTCTACCGGAAGTGATTCTTCTACATTATCTGGAATAAGTGCCTTTTCAGGTTTAGCTTCTGGGGGTGGAGACGGTTCCTCTTTAGCTTCTGGGGATGGAGACGGTTCCGGATCTTTACTAAATTTATCGTAGGTTTCTTTCCACATAACACCAAGAAGATTTTTACCAATTATTTTCCCTTCTTTATCAATTTTGGCACTCCATTGATTTTCCTTTTTTGTATTATTTATATGAACTAAAGTTTTATTTTTATTTTTCTCTAATATATCTCTTACTTGACTATAATTTTTATACTTATATTCGATAATTTCTCTTTGTATTCTAATACTGTTTTCATCCCATATATTACGTTCTTTTTGAGTTAAAGGCATTTTTGAAGTTCCACCCGCCTTTCTTGCCTTTGCTGGTGTATCATATAGTGTATCTGTTCCAATAAATCCATTAGCGTAATCTATCAATTTTTGTTTTTTTTTCTCATTTGTAGATGCCTGTGAGGCAATAATATACTTGCTCCCATAAAAAGCATGTTCGCCCGATTTGAATAGATTTTCACCATCTGTATCGGGTTTTGTTAGTTTAACTTCTAGTTCCGCAGAATTAGATAATGGTAATCCTCTCATGGTGTTTGCAGAAAATCTGAAATAACTCATTATTTTTTAATTAGAATATAAATAAAAATTTATATCAATTTTGTAAATAAATAATCTTCTAAACTCAGAAACCAAATTTTACCATCAGATTGTTTTTCATTATAATAACGGAAAAACAACTCCTGATCGACACAAAGTTCACGCGAATTCTCTATATTTTTTGTTGATTCATATGTAAAACTATCCGATACACCACCACTTTCTTCAATAGTTTCATTTAATATACGCAAAATATCTATCTTACCTTTTTGATCACATCTAAATCCCAAATCGCGTTTTTTTGTTGTATCCTTAATTTTAAATATAGCATATTGTTTTTTAAATGGAGCCATAAAACCAAGTGTTTTACTTAATTTAATTTTTTTTATTTGACTTTTTTTTGCTTTAATAAGTTTTTTAATATCAACCGGTTGTGCCTCTTGAATATTTCTATCAACAATTTGATAATATTCCAATTTATTATCTTCATAAGATCCCAATATTAAAAATGTTTTATCATTTAATTCAACCATCATATTAGCATATCTTTTAAATAAATTATCTCTAAATAAAACCGTATCTTCAGACAACATATCGTCATCCATGATTGAAAATATATATTCTAATAATTTAATTTTATTTTCGTGAGCCATAACATCTATCATATGACTAATAAAAAATAATGAAATCATATCTTCATCGATACTATCAATTATATTAATAAAACGCGTTCTGTTTTCATGATACTCATTATTAATAGCGTTTCCTGCTGCTTTATACCAATCAATATCTTCCGTACCTTTCAAAATTGTTGTAGTCTTATTTCTATATTTAAATTTATGCTTAAGTGTTTTAAAAATATTCGAGCCTAAATCATGTGGTTTTTCAATTTTTTCAGGTAATATAACTCTTATATTTCCGATTTTATAGTCTAGCGGTTTTATACGATCATAAATAGATATAGTTTTATTATTCATACTTAAAGGTTGATATATGTAAAATTTACCTACATTTATAAGATTACCTGGTCTTTTTAAAATATCAAAAATAATAATGCTTTTATCTCCTATCATTCTTTCTAAAGCAGCATTTATTTGAATGAGAGGGTATACATTAGTTTGATTTACATATTTTATTATATCTATCTTATCAAATACATAACCTTCACGAAATAAATCCTTAATCTTTATTATAATACCATCAATATTAACATTGATAAAATATTCATTATATGTATATGATGTAAGTTCTCCGGCGAGAGGTTTTACGGAACACTCATATTTACAATTACTCATATAATCACAAACCGAAGAATAAGGCTTGTCTCCAATTTTATATTTAATAATTGATTTACTACCAAGTTCTATTTCTTTTTCTGTATCAAATTTGTCTTCTGTCAATATATTTTTATTCAATATACAATCAATCGCATTTTCTTTTAAAATTCTTGATATAAGACCCATTTTTACAGCTTTTCTTTCAGCCAATCTATAAACGTACATATCAGCCGATTCTGTGGTATTGTCTCTTAATATTGTTCCATACATAAATATTTGAACATTTCTTTTATGGAAAGGTAATAATTTATGACTGCATGTTCTTACTCCTCTCCCTATAATTTGTTCTAAACGATTAAGATTATACCACGGTTCCATTATATGTATTTGACGAATGTTCTTAAGATCGATACCTTCTGAACCGGCTTCACTTATGATTATAACCTTTATTTTTTCGCCATTTATATTTTCATCACCTGTTGCTATTTTAATTTCTTGTAAATTATTTGGAGACAAATTTATGTCTCCTGTTATCATTGAATAAGAACCGATATTTGGTTTATCATTATTAGCAAAAAGATTGCTTCTACCAACACGATTATATCCTGATTCTTCCAATGCTAACGCCAAAGGGACGCAACCACCATCTATAAACTGAGAATATATTAATATAATACCTTCAGATTGTTTTACTGATTCTACAATAGAATAAATTTTATGACTGTATCTTTGTATGTTTTCTGATTCAAAAATTCTACCATATTCTTTTAATATATTCTCTTTATATTTATACGATGTTTTTGATTTAGTAGAAGATATTATTCTGTTTAGACCTTTTTTTCCAATCAATGTATCATACGGTGGAGAATCCATTTCATCAAACTTTTTAGATGGGTACGCAATATTTAAACACTGTAATGGTGATCCTAATAGTTGATACCCAATACCTTTTTTACTTTTTTGGATAACATCTATATTTTGTTCTAATATATATTCATAAACCCTTTCTTGGTACTCTTGCATAGTGTTAACAAATAAATCTAAAAATTCGATGGGCTGAATAAGAGATTTTCCATTAAGTTGGTTTTCTGGATTTACATATGTTTCCATCGTATTGGTTTGCGAAAACATTTTAGGATATATTCTAAATGGATAAGTATACGGATTGTCTCCTCTAAGATATGATATATAGCCTCTTGATTTTTGTATGAGTATTTCCTTTCCTTGCGGAAGTAAATTACCATCAGAATCAAATATATCGCTTGGATTTATACTTGAACGTCCATCATTTTTATTAAATATATTCAATAACCATACTATTTCTTCTGGATTGTTAAACATAGGTGTAGCAGATAATGCTAGTAATTTTAAATTTTCAGCATGTTCAACAAGTTTTAATATGTTTTGAGTTGTTTTTTTTTCGGGTATATCCTTTGTTGTTTTAATATTATGAATTTCATCTATAACAACTAACCTATTCGAAAACTCCCTTTTAATATTTTTTACTTGCTCTTCTTCACTTAGCATTTTTCTTCCTGTACCACCTTCATTTTCTTTAGAAATAATTCTGTAAATATAATTTGAAAATTGCTCTGGGCCCATAAAGAGATAATTACGATTTATTATTCTCTTTATTAATATCTCTATTTTTTGTATTGTTAAACCTTTCATATTCATTGGATTTATCTCCTTCAAAAACTTATTACCTGTACAACTTTCTATATTCCATATTCCATCAGTTTCTACTAATTGCCTTTTATCGAACAACTGAAGCTTAAAGTTTTCTTGAACATTCGGTGAAGCGACTATAATTATTCTTTTATTTATTCCCATCTGTTTCATATAATCTCTCATTTCCTCTGAAATAGAAATTCCTGAACAAGTTTTTCCCGTTCCTAAACCATGATAAAGAAACAACCCATTATAAGGGGTTTGAGAAGATAAAAAATTCTTTACAAATTGCTGATGTGGTAATATTTCAAAATGAGATTTCTCACCACATAACAAATTTGATCTTTCTTCAACATCATATATTGTATTATCACTTTTAAGGTCATTAAATTCCTTCTTATTTATTAATTTACTATTAAATAATTCATCATCAAGGTGCGGATATAAAATGTTTACTTTATTTTCCTCGAATGATTTTTTATTCAAATCTTCCAATTTGTGAATAAGAGCATTATTAGAAACTTTATTTATCATTTCAATCAACTTTTCCGGTGCTATGTCTTGTTCCTCTCGAGGCTCGGGTTTTAATCTAATTCTTTTTTTTTTCTCACATTTACCTGTTCTTTTATTCATTCTTGTTCCATTTTTACAACGTTTACGTTTTTGTTTAGGACTTAACGTCATTAATATTTGGAGAGAAAAAGTTTAAAGTTTTTATTATATTATTTGTTATTTTTAAACATTCACGTTTTGATTTGTGATAATTTCTTATCTTTTTTAATGATTCACTATAAGTGTATAATGATACGTTATTAACTTCTTCTTTTTGAAAATTAGTTAGATTTATATTTGATGCATCAATATATCCTATGTAATACTTGTGTTTATAATAATTTAAATTTGTTCCTATATAAATCTCCTCGAGTGGGTTTATGTTAAAAAGTATTTTTAGATATTTACTATTGATGCCTGTCTCCTCTTGAAATTCTCTTAATGCACAATCTAGATCCTTTTCTTGATATTCCTTTCGCCCTTTTGGAAACTCCCATTCAGTTTCATCCCAATATGTATCCCTACTTTTTAATGTTTTAAATAACAATTCTTTATTAGTGTTAAATATTTGTTCGCTATTAGAATCTACATTTTTTTTCCACATATATTTCCATATATCATGAAATGAATTATTTAAAATAATTTTAACTTCATTTTGTGTTAGGATTTCTGTAATATTTTTAAATGCTATATGAATGTTTTTTTTATCATAATTTCCTTTAACTATATCACAAAAACCTACAGTATTTTTTTTATTTATTAAAATGTATTTTACTTCGTTATTAATGAATGTGAAAGCTATAATACCATAACTTATTATAGGGTGTTTTATGTTAAATAAAACATTGTTTAATCTAATTTTCATTGTGTATTATTATTTATGTGTTTCTATATCAATTATATATGAAATACAACTACTCAAATTTTCGTGAATATTTTTGGAATACTATTTATCTTTTTACTAAATCATATCCTATTCATAATCCATCGAAATTAATGAAAAAAAAATATTATATTTTATTTTCAAGCATTAGTCAATTTATACCAAATGAAAAAATAAAACATGAATTAGAAACTTTAATTACTAAATATCCTATTACACCTTATTTAGACACTAGATTAAATCTTACTAATTGGGTTCACTTTATTAATAACAAAATAGACATTAAATATGGTTATAAAGCAATTCATTTAAAAGAACGACAGAAAAATCTTAATATTATTTTTTTTCCACCAATAAAAAAAACATTTAAGAAAAAATTATCAATCGATCGTAAAAATATTATTCATATTTTAATAATGCTTTTAACTATTTATATTGTCTATTCATTTATATAATATGAAATTCGAAATATTTCTATTTGTTATTTGTGCAGGTCTTATATATAATACCTATCACGACAATAAATATATTAAAATTATTAAAGGATGGAAAAAATACTTAAACATGGCGGGAATAGCATTTATTGGTATATCTATATATTTGTATGTTAAGAAAGATCCAAGTGGTTCATATGATATGTTTAGTCGTGCTGGAAAACTTATGAGCCATATGCCTGTCGATAAAAATTCAATAACGATGGCGCAAATGATGATGAATTCTCAACAACCTAAACCACACCAGAGACAAGTAAATCCACATACTAATCAAAAAAATAAAAGATGTGTAAGTGAAACAAAAAAAAAATACGTAGCATCTTCTCAGGATTGGAAATGTAAAAATTGTTTAAATAAATTAGAAGCGACCTTTGAGGTTGATCATGTTGTTGAATTACAAGATGGTGGAACAAATGATATTAGTAATTTAGTTGCTCTTTGTAGAAACTGTCATGGAAAAAAGGGAATGTTTAGAAAAATATTAAACTAAGCATAATATATGGCTAAAATACCAAAACATTTCAAATCATTATCCTTGATTGTATCATTTATTTCTGTTATAATTGTCATCTTTATTGGTTTAAAAAAATTACAGGATGAAATTAAAGTATCAAATAAAGGTAAAACATACGAATTAGATAGTATAAAATGGAGTGAAGACCCATTAGTTGGGTTTCAACCGCAATTTATTGAAGAATATTTAAATGAAGAACAAAAAAATAAAGTAAAAGATTTAATTTATGATTTAAATAAAGTGAAGGAAAACGGTGAAAGTGAAACAGTTCAAAAGATACAACAAAACATTATTTTAAAAATACATGAATTTATTTCTAATGGTAATAGACTTGAAAAGGAAGTAAACAACATGAGAGATATTGGTAAAATTAATTTTAAAAAATATTGGTTTATGGAAGATACTGCTTATAAATTAAATTCTAAAGAAATATCCCAAAGCGCCGAATCATTAGAAAAACTCGAAAATTATGATATTAGTATTGACGATGGTAGAGCTAACGCTAGATATATAAATTTTCAAAACAACGAAGAACAAGTTAAAGAAGGAAAAAAATTTTATAATGCAGCCAGAATAGGTTGGATCGATACAGAACGACCACGATCTGCAGAATACAAAGTATTATCTGGTGGAGTACTGGCCGGGAAACGGAGGAGGGGTGCAACGGTACCATCTCGGATGATATCAGCGACGCTCTCTGGTCCACCAGTTGATAGGACAGTTGCTGGACCCGTTCTTACAGCTCCTGGTATCTCAAGAGGTGGTAAAGTAAAGGTTTATATTCCAACAAAAAATGATAATTATTTAAAACAGGATGGTCATCATAATAGATTACTACCCAATAGAACAAATTTGTATTTAAAAAATACAGAAAATTGGGAAGATCAAACCAGAACCGACTATGATTTTAAAATGATAAACAAAAAACCAGATATTGATCATTATTATTATTCCCGTAATGATGATGTACCAATAGGTGGCGAGACAGCGAGACCCACATCTCCTTCCCGTGCAACACTTTTAACAGGAAGTGATCGCCGTGGGGATAATGATCAAAAAATTCCGCTTGAATATAACGATACTGTTAAAAACAGGATTTATATAAAAACTAATGTACATTCTGATACATCTCAAAAAATTTATGATGTAATAAATGAAATAAATAAATATTCTAATATTTCATTCACTGACGATGAAATAAAAAATATGTATAATTTATTGTATTCTGATTTAAGAAATTCCAATAAGCATAATGGACAATACCTAGATAATATACCCTATCCACCTTGGTTGGAAACAATCGACAAGTATCAAAGATATAGATACACCAGAGAATATAATCAAGATCCATATTTTAGAATATTACAAAAATGGAATGGTATTGATGATTCATTAAAAAAATTTCCTTTTAAACCTAGTTCTGTTGAAGTAGGAGAAGGAGCTTTAAATATATTTCCTAATTTAAACAAAAATAATACTAATAAAAATATTCATTATACATTAAACAAATCAGATAAAAAAATGTTTAAATATTTTGGTTTTTTTTCAAGATTCCAATCTTATAGATAAAAATCCAATATGGCCTTTGTTAAATCAAAGAGAGAAATTACATAAATCAAAAGGACCTATATTAACTAAAAATAATGGTTCCTTCGAATTAGATAATTTAACATCTGATATTATAACTAAAAATATTAAATCAGGTATTTTGATGACTGTACTTTCATTGGTTAGTAAAAAAAAAAAGACTAGTTATTGGAGGCATTATTATTTATGTTATTTTAACATTATATCTTCTATATTTCATACATAAAAAATCAAAAACTAAGAAAAAATATGATGATACTGGTATGCTTATATCAAATACAGATGAAGAAAAAAGGAAAAAAAAGAAAATATCAAAAATAAAAAAAATACTACTAATTGTATTACCAATTACCTACTATTTTATTTCACTTATAATGATTGTTAGTTTTTCACGTTTCAAATATGGTAAATTAAAGGAAATTACACCACAAATAAGATTACAAAAGATATTAGAAAATGCAGAAACAAATATGGGAGATTATCTCTACACAACTCCTCACGTAAACCTATTAAAGAAAATAATAAGTGAACGAGATAAATCAAATATGCCTGCTATGAGTGCTAAGGCTTACTTAGTGTCTGGTGTTTTAATATTTGTTTTAAGTGTCATAATATATTTCCTTATAAAATATATTAAAAAATATCCATTAGAAAGTAAACTGTCATTGTTTATTATTTTAGTATTAGGTATAACATATGGTATAGTTTACATATTTACAAGATACAAAGAAGTAATATATTTATTTTCACCATCAGGAACTTCACTTTTTGGAACAGGTAATAAGGTTCACATGCTTATCATGACGTGTATATTATTGTTTTTAACATTTATATATATAGTATTAGTAGATAAAAAACTATTTGGTCGTAAGTTTAAATTACAGATTGATACAAATGGTCAGACAATTATTAGAGACAAACGAGATATACAAAATACTTATTCACAGACAATAAACGATAATACTGATTCTAATTCATTCGCTATTTCGTCATGGTTTTATTTTAATGTAGGAGAAGACAGTAAACTCGAATATATTCCAGTATTAAATTTAAAAAATAAATTATACTTATCTTTTAACAATTCTAATTCATCTATTAAAATTTTAGCACTTTCAAATGATACGGGTTTGTATCAACAAATATATCAAGGTTCTATAAAAACACAAGTTTGGAATAATTTCTTAATAAATTACAATGGCTCCCATATAGATGTTTTTGTGAATTCTGAATTTGTAGGAACTTTAGGTATTTCATTGAAAGATTCAAATTCAAATACAATTAATATCGGCAGTGGCATAAAACCACCGTCAGAACAATCAGAAAATACATGCCTAAATAAAGATAGTGTAAACGGTGGTATGGCGCAAGTTGTTTACTATAGTAATATATTAAATATTGATGAAATTAAGAGAAATTATTTGATATTTAAAAATACCTTATAATATATATAATGGACTACAAAAATATTATTGGAGGTGTTATACTAATTTTATTATTGTATTTAGTTTATAAATATGTTTTTAATAAAAGTTTTAATAGTTTAATTAAAATTACGGATGCTAGAAAAGGAAATGATTCTGTAGATCTTAAAAATACTATAAGTAAAAATTGTGCATATTCAATATGGTTGATAGTTAATGACTGGAGCTCACCTCCTGCTACTGTGGGTGGCGACTATTCGAAAGGGATGAATATCGAACAAGATAACAGTAGTTATAATATTATAACAACATTTGATACTAATAAAAAACCTGTTATGAAAGTAGAACTTGATAGTAAAGCAAATTTAACTATATCATTATCCAATGAACAATATCCGATTAAAATAAATGATTTTCCCATACAAGCATGGACAAATCTTATTATTTCCTTCCAAACACTAACTTTAGATATTTATATAGATGGAAAATTAGTTAGAAGTGTAGCGTTGGCTTTTACAAATCCCCAGAATCAAGATTCTAAAAATGTAAAAGTTGGAGGAAGTACAACTGATGCCTTAGTCTCCATGAATGATGGAGGTTTTCAAGGATATTTAAGCACATTTCGGTTTTTTTCAAGTAATCTTACACCGAAGGATGCGTGGAATATATACACAAAAGGATATATGAGTCAATCAACTTCCGGAAATTTAGGAAAATATAGCTTAAGATTAAGTATATTAGATAATAATAATACAATTAATAGCATAAAAATATAGTATAAATATATATGAAACAAATCATTTTAATAATTTTAGTTGTAATAATTGTTTATTTTTTAATTAAGGCATTATTTAGTAAAAATAAGTTATTATCCATCGGCTCGGCAATAAGTGCTAAGTCAATAGATAAGAGAAAAATTAAAACATCTACAGATAATTACTATTTTTCATTTTGGTACAATATCAATGACTTCCATCCTGATACAACTTTACTTGAATGGGTAGGAAATACACCAAAAGGAGGTGTAAAACCAAATAAAAAAACAGAATGTTCAGGTGCGAGTGATACTAAATTATCATTAAAACTAAATGGAAAAACTGCTGAATTAAAAGTAACTACTGATTCAAAAATGAATAATCCCCATTCTATACCTGATATACCATTAGGAGGATGGAATAATATTATTGTTTCTGCTAGTAACAATTACATAGACGTTTATATAAATGGTGAATTATATGATACATTACCAGGTCAATTGGAGCACACAAAAGGTTGTAGATTAAGAATTGGACCATATCATGGACATTATGGTAATATTAAATTTGATAAAATATCTTTATCAATGAATGATGTTAGAAAAATATATTATGAAGGTTTAGGTCAAAATCCTATAAAAAAACTGGCGAATAGATATAGATTAGAATTATCGATAAATGATTCTCCTTATGAAAAAAATATACAACTATAGTATATATAATGAGTGAAATAAAAAATTTTAAAAAATCATCATTTGTAAAAAAATATTTATTAGCCGATAGTTTAGTTTCTAAATTAATTTTTCTTATTTTAGTAGCAGTTATATTTGTCTTGTTATTAAGGGTAGCAACAAGTGTTATTGGTTATTTATTTGGTCCTAAAAATAAACCTTATATTGTTAAAGGATTACAAGAAGGAAACATTAGAAGATTATATTCACAAGATCCAAATAAAAGTAATTCAATTTCAATTTTGAGATCTAAAAATCAAGAAAGCGGAATTGAATTCACGTATAGCGTTTGGTTAAATGTGAATTATAAACAACCAAATAATACTACATATTACAATCATGTATTTAGTAAAGGAAGTACAGAACAAATGAACATTGACATGAATGGAATATATTATCCCAACAATGCTCCTGGTATGTATTTAGATATGACTAGCAGTGATAATAACTTGGTTATTATTATGAATACTATGTCTGGAACTGATGAAAGAATCGTTATTAACAGAATACCTTTACAAAAATGGTTATGTGTTGTATTAAGGGTGAAGGGTAAAATATTAGATGTTTATATTAATGGAATCATTACGAAGAGACAAATTCTCAATGACGTTCCGAAACAAAATTATGAAGATATTATTGTAGCAGGTGGGCAGTTAAATGGGTTTAATGGTCAATTATCGTCTCTAAGATATTATAATTATGCATTAAGTATCAATGAAATTAATAGTATTTTAAGGAAAGGACCTAACTTGAAAGCTGATATCAAGACAGCGCTTAGTTCAAGACCACCTTATTTATCCACTGATTGGTATTTTTACAATGATAAAATTTAATATTATAAATATATAATATGAGTTTACATAAATATTTAAATTACCATAAAAGGGATTTAATAAGTTTAGATAAATTATTAAGAAATCATGTTAGCAAAAAAAATAGTGAAAAATATGATTCCTTAAAAAACATTTTAATATTGTCGAATGATCAGGTTAAAGGAATAAATTTTAAAGGAGACAAATCACTATATAATTTAATACCTTTTAATGTAGATAAAATAACATCACATACATATAATTATTACAAAAAGGAAACTAAAAGACTAAATAAAGTGTTAAATATTATTGATGATACTATTAAGATCATAAAAAAATGGGAAAAAGAAAATAAAACATCCTTACCTGAAACAAAAGCACCTAAGAAAAAAATTGTATTAAAATACGATGTTAAAAAACTCCCGAAATTAATAAACGATGATGAAAAATATAAAGAATATATTAAAAGCGAATCTTTCAAAAAATTATCCGAACATGAACAAAAAATATATATTGAATTAGCTAATACACATAAATACTTAAATTGCACACCTAAGCAAGAACTTGTTTGTTCTGTTGTTCCACAAAAAAAAGTACCCTCGCCCAAAAAGAAAAATATATTTTATATTCCTAAAAAATCGAATCCAGAATATAAAAAAAAACTTTTGTCAAAGAAAAAAACAAGTAATTATACAGAGGAAATATCATGGTTGTCTGATAATGAAATAAAACATTATCTTGAAGAACGCGGAAAAATGGGTAAATACAAAATTAATGATAAGGCATTTGAATCTATGATTTTTGATACCAGTGAATTTGTTCCCCCTTCTCCCAAACCCCAAGACCAGCCTCCTCCTCCTCCTTCTCCAAAAAAAATAGAAGACATACAAAATGCCATGATGGGAATTGTAGCCATTGTTAAAGCAGATAAATCTCGATTAAAAAACAAAGAAATTGTAAAAGAATATAATCATTTAAGAAAAAAACTCAATGAACACCGTAAACAAGCATTATTAAAATATCCTGATTTTTACTCTAAGGGCGGTTTCAATGCCCTATTTGAATTATTAACAAAACATACACTAAATTATATAGTAAATAATGATCCATCAAAAACATTAAAACAAGCACCTAAACCTAAAAAATCAACATTAAAAAAACCTTCTCCCAAGAAACATTCTCCAAAAAAAATAGAAGAGATACAAAATGCCATGATGGGAATTGTAGCCATTGTTAAAGCAAATAAATCTAAATTAAAAGACAAAGAAATAGTAAAAGAATATAATCATTTAAGAAAAAAACTAATTGCACATCGCAAAAGTGCGTTGTTAAAATATCCTGATTTTTACTCTAAGGGTGGTTTCAACGCCCTATTTGAATTATTAACAAAACATACACTAAATTACGTAGTTAATCATGATTCACCAAAATCAGTAAAAAAGACACGTAAACCTAAAAAATCAACATTAAAAGTTAAAAAGGATAAATATCAGCAAAGTCTTGCGAATTATATACAGAAAATAGGTCAGACATATGCGCCAGCCGAACCAGTTATTGGAGAAGTATCACCTATTTATAAAGTTAAAGGAGGGCAAACACTACAACAATTGGAAAAGAATGCTATAGATTCAGTTAAATCTAAAACTGTTGAAATTAGAACACCAACTATTAATAAATTGTTAGAAACAGTAAGAGAACAATCGCCTTATGAAGTGAAACCATTTTTAGCATTTAAATCAGATAAGCAATACAGACAAAAAATCAGCAAAATGTGTAGTGGGGGAATTGGACACCAAACAAAAATATATGTTAAAGGAAAGGGTTCTGAACCCGATAAATGTTTCGTATACAATAGCCCAGAACTGAAAAAAATATTATTACATAATTTTAAATCTGCAAGAAAAGTTGATTGTGACAAAATAATAGGACCAAAGCAATATCTAAGCAATTGTTGGTTCAACACATTCTTTATGTCCTTCTTTATTAGTGAAGCCGGACAAAAAATGACTAGATTTTTGAGAGAAACTATGATTACAGGAAAACTTAAAAATGGAAATAAAATTGATAGAAGATTAATAAAACCAATGATTTATTTAAATTCGCTTATAGATGCTTGTCTCAATGGTGATGTAGTAAATGCTATGAATACAAATGCAATTATTGATTTACTTTATAACAAAGGACTTAGAGGTGATTTTGTTTCAGGTAAGGATGTTTTATTTTCTTTTTCCCATTTTTTTATGATCTTAATAGTATCATCAATA
>MDTB01119306.1_pt1 | contig 14742 bp, 9 predicted proteins | sample 811161 | NCBI WGS metagenome assembly MDTB01 (sample SAMN05326650, study PRJNA326480) | marine metagenome | isolation source: seawater | place: Mediterranean Sea | collected 2009
ATGGGACCACCACCAGAGGGCGATATGGGACCACTACCAGAGGGCGATATGGGACCACCACCAGAAGGTGTTATGCCTCCAGGAGGACCTGGGTTTGAACCTGGTACGCCACCGACTGATGCGGGTTCAGAAACAATTCCACCTAACGTTGATATGGATGGTGATGGTGCGCCTCCTCCAACTGAGGGTGATATGAGCATAAGCGATCCATTATTTGGTGATACTGGACCACAAACTGGTCCAATAGAGGGTGATATTCCTCCAAGTGATGCCATGATGGAACAAGGTTCTGAAACGGCACCCCCAATGTCAGGCGATATGCCTCCACCAATGGACAATGACATGGGGACTATGGCTGCTGACATGGATGCTGAAGCTGGAAATATTCCATCAGATCTGCCGCCAGAGGGTGATATGCCTCAAGATCCTGGAGACATGCCAGATATGCCTCCTCCTGTGGACGATCCAGGAACTGATGATATTGTCTAAAAAAATTATTTTATAATTTTTAAACCCTCAAAGCTTTTTGAAGTTTTGAGGGTTTTCTTTTTGATTAAATATTTAATTTATATATTATTAAACTGTAAGGATATTTTATGAGAGGTTCTCAGAAATCGTTAATTTTAATTGCAAGACAGCTTGGAGTTCATATTGGACCCAATGATATTCCAGAGCATTTAAAACTTGATAACAGAGAATTAAATTTAAAAGAAATGTGTGAGCTAGCTCAGCATTTTGATTTAAAAGCAAAGACCACTAAAATTAATCAAGCTGAATTAACTAGACTTTTAAAAAAAAGACAGCAGATTTTAAGATTAAAAAATGGAAGATACATAATTTCCTTGAGGGAAGTTGTAACTGAAAAAAATGAAAAATCTATTATTTGTTTAGATCCTGGAATTTCAAATCCAAAACCGCAACAAATAACAATAAAGGAATTAGAAAAAGTTTGGGAAGGCGAGATAATACTTCTCAAACCTAAATTGAAATTATTTGAAGAAACTAGTGAATTAAAACTAGGATGGCTAATAGGGGAAACTTTCAGGAATAAAACAGTTTTAACACAAATCATTATAGTAGCCTTTATTTTGAATATTTTTGCCGTTGTTCCTGCCGTTTTCATGATGCTTGTTTTGGATAAAGTTGTAAATTATGAGGCATATTCTACACTTTATGTAATTACATCTGGTGTTGTAGTAGCATATATTTTTAATGGAATCTTAGGGTATTTAAAAATATATTTACTAGATTTTTTTTCACAAAAAGTGGAGGCAAAATTATCGGTCAAAGCATTCGAGAAACTACTTTCTCTCCCAATGCAAAGGTTTCATAGAGAATCATCAATATTTGCTAAATTTACAAGTCAAATATCTCAAATAAGGAATTTATTAACTCAAAAAATTTTTTCAACTGGGTTAGACTCAATAAGCCTATTGGTTTTTGTTCCAATTCTTTTTTTTTACAGTCCTATTTTATTTGTAGTTGTTTTTACCTTTAGTATAACTGGGGCACTAGCATCAATGTATTACTCAAAACAACAAAGAGAAGCAATGTCTAGTCTTGCAAAAGCAGATGGAGTCAGGCAAGAGTTTATATCTTTGACGGTAAATGGAATAGAAAATGTAAAAGGTTTAGCTCTTGAACCTGGACTTAGAGAGGCTTGGAGAGATATTGAAGCCAAATATATATTAGCTTCTGAAAATATGCAAAAAAAAACAGGAATTCTTCAAAATATTTCTTCAACAATAAATCAACTAATGACAGCTATGGTTATTTTTGTAGGAGTTCATCTTGTATTTACAGGAGGTCTGTCTGCAGGTATTCTTGTTGGATTTAACATGTTAGCTGGAAGAGTTTCAAGACCAATAATAGATTTAGTAACTTTAAAGAGCGAAATAAATAAGTTAAGACAATCTCTGCAGATTATATCTGGAATAGTAGATGCAAATTCTGAAAATACTATCAGAGGACAGAAACCACAACTTATGGGTCAAATAAGTTTTAAGAATGTTGATTTTAGTTATGAAGATCATACTAAGATAATCAATAATGTTAATATTGAAATTAATCCAAGACAAATAGTAGGCTTAACTGGAAAAAGTGGATGTGGAAAAAGCACGCTGGCAAAACTAATTCAAGGTTTGTACAGACCTCAATCTGGAATTATAGCATTAGATAATACTGATTTAAGATTGATGGAATTGAGTCATGTAAGATCACAAGTTTCGCTTGTTGGTGCAGAAAGTTATTTTTTTCCAGGAACTATTAGAGAAAATATTGCTCGCCCCATGCCGAATTCCTCTATGGACAGAATTACATGGGCAGCAAAAAAAGTATTTGCCCATGATGAAATCGAATCATTTGTCGACGGATATGAAACTTATTTAGAAGAAAATGCCTCAAATATTTCAACTGGACTTAGACAAAAGTTTGCAATTGCTCGAGCGTTAATAAGGAATCCAAGAATTTTAATTTTAGATGATGCGATCAGTGGTTTTGATGTTGACAGTGAAATTAAATTATATGATGCTTTAAGTGATATTGCTGTCGGTAGAACTGTCATAATAATTTCCAATCGTCTCTGGCATCTTAGGCTATGTAATAAAATTCTTGTCCTTGAGCATGGAAAAATATCTCAAGAGGGTTCTTTTGAAGATTTAAAAAAAATACCAGGGTTTTTTGGTGAAACTTATTCAAAACAAATGTCTATTTTGGGTATAGATTCCCCTACAAAACATATAAAAAAAGCAGTTTAAAAATAAAGAATAAATTAAATGGTAGAAAAAAATCCAGCCAAACATACACTCAGAAACTTAGCCTCTGGTGATGTGTTATTTAGAGAGGGAGAAGTAGGCGATTTTGCTTTTCAAATTGTTAGCGGAAAAATAGAAATTTGTAAGTTCAATGGTGATGATTATGTTACACTTGCTATCCTTGAAAAAGGTGCTCTTTTTGGAGAGATGGCTCTCATAGATAAACAACCAAGAAGTGCAATGGCGAGAGCAATTAAGGAATCTGTGGTAAGAGAAATTGACCAAACTGCCCTAATTGGATATTTGAAAAATTCACCTCAAACAGCTTTTAATATGATGCAACAACTCGCAAGTTATGCTCGGAATGCTAACGAGAAACTTTCTGTGGATGCATTCAATTCTGAGGATGATGAAAAGAATACTAATAATCAAGAAGAAAAAAAAACAACAGATGAGGAAATAAATAAACTCAAAAGAAAAAAATTAATGAATGAGCTTCTTGACGATTTTGAGGATGATATTGATAAAATTAGAGAAAAAAAATTACCTAAATCAGTAAAATATACTGTCTATGCATTCGGCTTTTTAATTTTATTTTTAATCTTTTGGGGCACAATATCCGAAGTAGACACAACAATTACAGCTTCAGGAAAAATAACTACAGTTGTACCGAACGTTGAAGTACAATCTAATTACGATTCAGTTGTAAAAGAAATTTATGTAAAAAAAGGTCAAGAAGTTAAAAAAGGTGAATCATTGATAAAATTTGATGCTACTTTACAGAAAGCAGATAAAATGAAACTTAATTATCAATTATCCGTTCTAGAATCAAAAATTGACAGATTAAAAAAACAATCCCTTTTAAGAACTTCTAACTCTGTTAAGAATCCACTTGATGAGAGACAAAGTAGAATTTTTAATGATAAGAAAGACCAATACCTAGCAAAAACAGCGTCTTTAAATCAACAAATTTCTTCAACCGAAGATGATTTAAGATTTATTAAAGAACAACTTGATATTCAAAAAAAACTCGAGGAATCAAAAATTGAATTATTTAAACTGGATTTAGTTGCGGAGTCTCAAGTTTTAGCTGAAAAAAATAAAAGGTTATCCCTAGAGAAAGAATTTACAAAAACTAGTAACAAATTAAGTGAATTAAAATCAAATCGGGAAGAATACAACAGTCAGTGGTTTGGTGGTATTAATGATGAATTGGTCTCTCTTGAGGACCAAAAAATAACTCTTAATGAAGATCTTAAAAAGCTTGAAAGACAACAAACTGATGTTACTGTTAGAGCTCCAACAGATGGAATGATACTTACTCTTCATTCATTATATTCAGGTGCAGTTATTTCAAAAGGTAAAAGTGTAGTAACTCTTGTTCCTACTGGAGTAGAATTATTAAGTGTTTTTGATGTAGATCCATCAGATATAAGTAAATTAATACCCGACACCTCAGTAAAAATACAATTAAATGCCCTCCCAGCGCAAAAACATGGTGAACTTAAAGGAAAACTAATTTATGTTTCTGCCGATACTGTTGATAAAGATGTAGATGGCAAATCAGGAAATTTTTATAGAGCAAGAGCACAAATTATAGAAAGTGATTTAAAAGATACTCCTCCTGGTTTTAATTTAATGCCTGGGATGAAAGTATCCGGAAAATTTAGAGTTGGTAAACGCAGATTAATAACTTACTTTATTTATCCTCTAGTAAGAACAATTGGTAACAGTTTCGAGGAGCCATGAAGTGATTTTAAGATTGAAATTTAGAATAATTGTTACAATTCTTGCAATATTATTTTCTTTTTTATTTGGATTATTAAGAGTAATTGATCCTGAAATTATTGAGATCACTCGATTGAAATACTTTGATATTCTTCAAAAAAAAAACCCTAGAATAACAGATGGACAAACTTATTCAGTAATAGTTGATATTGACGAAAAATCTCTAAAAGAAATTGGTCAATGGCCCTGGCCTAGAACTATTTTAGCAGAACTTTTTAAAAAAGCAGGTGAATCTGGAATGCTAGTGCTTGGATTAGATGTTTTATTTGCTGAAAAAGATAGAACCTCGCCATCAATAATTGCTGAAAATCTAAAAAATACATATCCAGATTTATCTCAAAAATTAAAAAAATTACCCTCAAATGAACAAGTAGCTGTTGGTTCAATGTCAAAAATACCTATAGTTCTTGGTCATTCCGCATTAAATGTTAGAAATAATACTAATAATAAGTTCGTAAAAGATAGTTCTGTCAAAGCAAATATTGGCATAGATCCAAAAAATAAATGGTTGAAAGAATATCCAGATATTTTAGCAAATGTTGAAGAATTTGAGAAATCTGCTGCAGGAGCTGGAACAATATCACTTGCTCAAGAGCCAGATGGCGTTATACGAAGAATACCCATTGTATCTAACATAGCAGGTAAAATTAGACCTACTTTGGCACTTGAGATGGTAAGAATAGCATTTCAAGGAAATAGCATTGCTACGAAAACTAGTATTAACGGAATTGAAGAGATTCTTATACAAACTAAAACTATTGGCAAAGCTGCTATTCCAACTGATTCTAAAGGAAGAGTTTGGGTGCATTTTGGTAAATCAGATACCACTAATTTTAAAAATTCAAGATATTATGTAAGCGCATCTGATATAATAAAAGGTCGAATTAACAAAGAAAGGCTTAAAGGTAAATTAGGCATTTTAGGTACCTCAGCGACTGGGCTGAAGGATATTAAGCCAACACCAGTTGATGAGAGAATGCCTGGAGTTGAAATTCATGCTAACCTAATCGATACGATTATTTCTGCAATTTTGTACTATTCAAGTAACAAACAGTATAATGATGTTTACAACTCTGAAATAAAAAAAGGTAAATCCAAAGAACAGGCTTTGATAAAAGCAAAGCAAATAAAAATATCCGGTGCACCTTTCCTTTCCTCTGGAGTAAACATGCCTTTCTACGAGGCTATCTTTGTTTTAGTTTTAGGATTGCTTTTTACAGTTACAGCACTAAAATTTGGTCCAGTTCTTAATATATCTTTTTTAGGTTTTATATTAGCTAGCGGTTTTTACCTAAGCTATACATTATATCTACAGAAAAATATTTTATTTGATCCAACATTTGCGGGATTTTCAACTTTTTTAATTTATTTTGGAACTACATTTGCTAATTATTTGAGAGATGCCAATGAAAAAAAACAAATTAGGGGCGCATTCTCTCAATACCTATCTCCAGCTTTAGTTGAGCAGCTAGCAGCTGATCCAGATAAATTGGTACTTGGAGGTGAAACAAAAAAAATGACTTTTTTATTTTGTGATGTGAGAGGTTTTACAACTATTTCTGAATCCTTTAAATCTGACCCACAGGGACTGACAAAACTTATAAATAGATTTCTAACTCCTCTTACCAATGAAATAATTAATAAAAATGGAACAATTGATAAATATATGGGAGATTGCATAATGGCTTTTTGGAATGCTCCAATAATTGTGAAGACGCATGAAAAAATGGCATGTGAAGCTGCGCTTGAAATGCATAAAGCTCTCGCCAAGCTAAATAATTTAAGAGAACAAGAGGCCAAAGTGAATGAAGTTGATTTTCTAGAACTTAAAATTGGTATCGGAGTAAATACAGGTGGTTGTGTTGTTGGAAATATGGGTTCAGATCAAAGATTTGATTATTCAGTCTTAGGAGACGCAGTGAATCTTGCTTCAAGATTAGAGGGACAATCAAAAGGTTATGGTGTTAAGACTGTGATAGGACAGGAAACATATGAAAACATTAAAAATAATTTTGCAAGTCTCCAACTAGATAAAATAGCTGTGAAAGGAAAAAAAGAATCTGTTTCTATATTTGCATTAATTGGAGATAGTTCTATGCTTAAAAGTGAAGATTTTTTAAAATTAAAGTCAAAGCATAGAAAAATTTTGAAAAATTATTTTGATCAAAATTGGGATAAAGCAATAAATGAAATGAACGGTGCTAAAAGTCTTTGTAATAATTTAATGGAAGAATATTATAAGATGATGATAGATAGAATTCACGAATTTAAAAATACTCCACCGAAATCAAATTGGGATGGAGTCTATATTGCACAGAGCAAATAATTATGTTAAAAGAAAAAAAAAATGTCTCTTAAAAAAATAAGAATTTTACCAGATCAATATGTTTTTAAACAAGATGAAAAAGGCGACTCTGCTTATTTAATAATCTCTGGAACATTTATAGTTGAGAGAGATAAAATTAGCGCAGGTAATATATCTGAGGGAGAGATTTTTGGTGAGTTATCATTAATTCTTAATGCTAACAGGACTGCAAGCATTAGAGCAGTTACCCCTTGTGAAATAGTTGAAATTAAACCTAGAGCCCTTGATCAGCTTTTGCTTTCTTCAAAGTTTGAGTTACACAAAGTAATTAAAAATCTTGCTGAAGAAATTGCAAAAAAGTCAAATCAAAAGCTACCAATAAGATTAGATGAACTTAACAAATTAATTGAAGATGAACCACCAGTTATAAGCAAATTGGCAATACAATTACATCATAGATTATCTCAAATGTTGTATTCATAAATTTTTAGCTAAAGTTTATATTTTTTTTTAGAATAATTTATGTTATTTTAATCTATGAAATTTTCTGATTATTTACATGAATCTGGAATACAACACAATTCTATTAGCTATGACCTGTTAACGCCTAAACCAGATAAAAATAATCCAGAAGCTCTTATTCCAAAAAAGATTAAAGTTGGTCCGGTTAAAGCACTTAAGCTGATAGGACCATACACTTACATTAGGATTGCAGAACAAGTTAAGGCTGTTTTACCTTTAGCTGTTTATTTATTTTTATTCCAATTATTGATATTAAGACAACCTATTTCTGAAGCTTCAACTATTTGTTTAGGATTGATAGCCGTAATAGTAGGACTTGCAATTTTTATGGAGGGATTAAAAGTTGGGCTAATGCCATTTGGAAATATAATCGGAGATAATTTACCAAAGAAAGCCACTATGCCGACTGTACTGGTAATTATTGCAATTCTAGGAGTAGGAGTTACCTTTGCAGAACCTGCTATTGGAGCACTTCAAGCTTTTGGCGGTGGAATAAATCCAGAAAAAGCCCCATATTTGTATGAAATTCTCAATAATTGGACGCAACCCCTTGTTTTAATTGTAGGAGCTGGTGTGGGTTTGGCAGCAGTTTTAGGTACACTGAGATTTGTCAAGGGATGGTCTTTAAAACCAATGATATATTTATCATTAACTCCAGCAATTTTACTAACAATTTATATATGGACAAATCCTGACTTAAAAACAATTTTGGGACTCGCTTGGGATTGTGGAGCAGTAACAACCGGTCCTGTAACAGTGCCATTAGTTTTATCTTTGGGAATTGGAATTGCTGCATCAGCTGGTAAAGGTGATTCATCTTTATCTGGCTTTGGAGTTGTAACTCTAGCATCTATTTTTCCTATAATTGCAGTTTTAAGTTTAGCATTATTTGTTTCTTTTCAAATTTCTCCAGATCAAATAATTGAGCTAGCGAAAGAAAACTCTCTAGAAACGACTAGAACATCTGATGAAATATCGTATTGGAGCAAAACCCCTTTTATTGAAATATTAGCTGGAATACAATCAATACTGCCACTTGTCATTTTTCTAATGATTGTATTATTTGGTGTATTAAAATCAAAACTTCCTGACAATTTAGTTACCTCTTATGGACTAGTGCTTTCAATAATAGGAATGTGTATATTTAATGTTGGGCTAACTTACGGTCTTGGAGCGATTGGAGAGCAAACTGGAACAGTTTTACCTGCTGCTTTCATGAATATAAATATTAGTGAGGTTTCTCCTATATATTCTCCTAAAATAGGGATGTTTTTGGTCATCTTATTTGCATGGATTTTAGGATTTGGCTCTACTTTAGCTGAACCTGCTTTAAATGCATTAGGCGCAACTGTTCAAGAACTAACAAATGGAGCTTTCAAAAAATCTATGCTAATGTACAGCGTTGCTGGAGGTGTTGCTTTCGGGATAGCTCTGGGTGTTGGTAAAATAGTATTTTCACTTGACTTGGTCAGTATTCTAATTCCTTTGTACCTTTTGGCTATTGTATTAACATACTTTTCGACTGAGGAATTTGTAAATGTTGCTTGGGATAGCGCGGGAGTAACAACTGGACCTGTAACTGTTCCTTTAGTTTTGGCTATGGGTTTAGGACTTGGTAATGCAGTTTCGGCGACAGAAGGTTTTGGAATTTTGTCGATGGCTAGTATCTGTCCTATTCTGGCTGTTCTTTGTATGGGACTGTTTATAAGGTTAAGTCAGCAATTTAAAAAAAAAAAGTGAAGATAAAATGACATCACTAAATAAAAGTTGTATCATTAAATGATGGCTAGAAAAATAACATATTTAACTGACGTTTTACTGATAACATGTGTTGTTCAAAATGGTCTAGCTGATAAAATAGTACAAGCAGCATCTAAGTCGGGTTCACAGGGAGCAACAATAAATTATGCAAAAGGAACTGGCGTTAGAGATAGAATGGGTTTAGTAGGTGTAACTATCGATGAACAAAAAGAAGTAATAAGAATAATTGTTTCAAAAGAACAGTCGAATAGAATATTTGAAGCTATGTTTCTAGCAGGAGAACTTGATACACCTGGCAAAGGTATTATGTGGATGAGTAAATTAGATAGAGTTGCTACACACATACCTAAAGATGTTTTAAAGAGAGTAAAAAGCTAATGTTCATTGAAATTGGAGGTCTGATTAAAAAAGGATTAGGACACGATATTATTAAAAAGTTTTCAAAATATAAGCATGTAAAAACTGTTGGTATTGCAAATGGAAGAACAAATGATCTTTTTGATATTCAAGATTTTGGTGATTCGAGCGAGTCGGAGATTCTTACTTTGATAGTAGACGAAAAATATAGTGATAAAACTTTTGATGAACTTTATAAATACCTAGAATTGGATAAAAAAAAACAAGGTATTATTTATAAACAATTTCCGATTGTTAAAGGAAAGTTTTAATTATCTTTCCGATAACGCAAAACTTAAATTTTTCTGAAAAGGAGTAAAAAAATAATCAAAAAAACTTCTTTTTCCAGTTATAATACCCACCATAACTGGGACACCCGAAGATAATTTATAATTTTCACCATCTCTGGAAAATGAATTTTCAGATGTTTCAACCTTTACTAGATAAAAACCTTCTTCATCTTTTGAAGAAATTCTATCTGCACCCACAAAAATTACTTTTCCTTTAATAGAACGAAATCTTGAACCTTCAGGTGTATTTAATCTAATTTTTGCCTCTAAATTTTTTTTTACATAACCAATTTCAGATAAAGGTAGTTTTGCCTCAATTATTAATTTTTCATTTTCAGGAACAATTTCTACGACAGTTACACCAGGTGCTACTATTGCACCTTTGGAGTTTACGGATATAAGTTTAACCGTTCCTGATACAGGACTTTTTAAAACTGTTCTATTTAAGCTATCAGAAAACTTTTGAATTCTTTTATTTAATTCCTCTTTTTCTTTTTTAAGAGAAGATATTTCACTATTAAGTTGTTCGAGATAATTATTTCTAACCTTTTCCAGTTCATTTTTACTCAAAAGAATAACTGACTTTTGCTCGTCTATTTGACTTTCAACTTCTTGGCGCTCTCTCAGAATCTCAATATGTTTAAGCCTACTTGTAGCTTCAACTTCTAACAATTTTTGGCTAATTGATTCTTGTTCTTTAACAAGTTTTAATCTTTTTTTTAAATTATTTAAATTTTTATTTCCTTTATCAATACTACCCTCTTTTGATTTAATTTCAGAATTAATTGCCTCTCTCCTACTCTTAAGTAGCTCATTTTCTGATTTTACGAGTTCTTTTTTAAACAAACTTTTATTTTCATCATTTATATAAATTAAATTTTCAGACTTCTTTTCTGCATACACTCTTAAAAGTGACAGTTCTATTGATTTTAATCGAGAGTAAAGTTCTTCATATTCTGAGGAAGCTTTTTTTTTTGATAAAACTACTAAGGGTTGGTTTATTTCAACAATTTCACCCTCGTTTATAAGAATCTCTTCTACAATTCCACCCTCAAGGTGTTGAACAAATTTTATTCTTCCCTGCGGTATAATTTTTCCATCAGCTAAACTTAATACCTCTATAATTTTTAAATTTACAATTATGAAGAAAAAAATAAAAAAAATTAACAAAAACATTTTTAAACTTTTACTCACTAATCTATTTTTTTCAAAATGACTGTTATTTTCAAAGCTCCATTTTGTCCAGTTTTTATGCACTATATCATCCTAATTTTATGTAATTATCAGATAATTTTATAATATCATCATCCTCAGAGAAACAGATAATAGTTTTTTCTGATCGTTTTAAAGACGTGATTAATTTTATGACCATCTCTCTCCCTTTGTTATCTAAGTACAGTGTTGGATCATCGAAAATATAGATTTTAAAATTTCTTGCTATTCCACGCGCTATGTGAATTTTTTTTAAAATTCCCTTAGAAATATTATTGTTTAAAGGATCAAGTAATGTTAAATTAGACGTTTTCAGTTCTTCATCTAATCCTACGTTCTGAAGTAATCTACTTACTTCTGGTTCAGTTAATTCTAAATTAGATAAAAGAATATTATTCATGATTGATGAATTTAAAACACTCACATTTTGAGGTATATAAGCTATCATTTTTCTATACCAAATAAGAGATAGTTTTTTTAAATTTGTATCGTCTAAAATTATGTCTCCCGAATCTGGCTTTAAAATTCCTGCTAATATTTTTGCTACTACTGTTTTTCCAGCACCATTTTTTCCAGAAATAACAGAGACTTCTGAAGGTTTAAAAGTTGCCGAAAAATTCTTAATTAAATATTCTTTATTATCTTGAAATAAATGATTGATATTAATTATTTTTAAAATACCAAATACTTTACTTAATTGCATTCCTTTTGCTCTATTTTCTGAATTTTTGAAATATTCTGAACACTCTTTTAAATACAATTTTGTTTTTTCTATGGTTGAATAAGAGTTTTGGACTGACGATATGGTTCCTAAAGCTCTCGTTGAAAAAATATTAAATCCTATCAAACTTCCGATTGATAAATTCCCACTTACAACGAAAATGCTTCCTAAACCGATTATTACAATAGAAGAAATCAAAACAAAAAAACTAGTAGTTGAAAATTGCTGAGCCGTGTTCATAGCTATAAAGGAATCAATTTTCATTTTTTTATTAAAATATTCGTCAACAAAAAAACCTGTGTATTGAAAAGCAAATGAGGTTTTTAATAAATCTTCATTAATACCAATTTCTTTAATAATTAGTTTTTCACTATTTGATATTTTGAAATTTTTCAAATAGTAATCTTTTTTTCTTATTAAATTTTGTTGGGTTAATAAAAAAATAATAATAATAAATAAAAATGTAATACCTAAAATAAGATCGAGAAAGAAAAGTACAATAATTATTAAAACTGCAAATAATGAATCTAATAAATTAGATTGAATTTTTGGAGATAAAAATTGAAAAAAGTTATTATTGAAATCGAGCAACTCAAAAAGAGGAGTTTTTTTTATTTTTATTTCTTTTTCAAAAAACTTTTGTATTAGTTCTAATTTTAAATTTTTTATTGGAACAGTAATAATTTTATTTAAAATTTTATCTCTTAAATTTCTAAAACCATATTCAAAAACTGAAACAGCTAATGCCCCTGTAAGCAAAAAAATTAGTGTCCCCTGCAGTCCAAAAGCTATGTATCGATTAAAGATATGTATGATGAAAATAGGACTTAATAATCCCATCACAGTGATAAAAAAAGTTAAAAATAAGATAATTCCAAGAGAATTGCTTTTTTTTAATATCTCAAACCAATAATTCATTATAACTTTCTACAAGCAAAAAAAGTTTAAATCCAAGAAATGATCATGTATTAGCATACATTAGAAATTTCCAAGACGCCAGAAGTGGTTTGAAATCAAAACACACTAAGGTCTAGACTGACAATATTATTATTACTAAATATTAAAAAAATTTGTTTAAATACATAGGTTTATAATAAATATCTAATTCAGATGCTTAAGGTTTCGTTTGTAAAGTGAGTATCAGTGAGATCTGAATTATCAACATTTAATAAATTTGCAATTGATGAAAGCTCTGAACTTTCAATGGATCCATTTCCGGTGTCTTCCCATAACCAAATATTTGAATCTGTTCCATCACTCGTTATAATCATTAGAGCTTCTCCTGAAGCTGGGGCTGTCGATCCATCTGTTGTAATTTTAAATGAACTTAATGTGTTTGCAACATTTGATGCTGTGTCATAATTTTGGTTTGATGTTGTAAAATTAAATACATACGGTAACTTATTTGAATTACTTGATAAGTTATATCCCGTTCCTTGGGGGGCATTATCATTTTTTATTTCTACAGAAGTTCTAGAATAATTTGTATTCAAGGTCGGTTGAAAAACAAGTGTGTCTGCATCTGTAGTAGAAAAATCTGTTATAGAGTCACCTCCGTCACCACTAGTATAATAAAACTTATCTGCTCCTGCATTACCTGTCAAAGTGTCTGCACCTAATCCACCGAATAATATATCATTTGCAGAACCGCCAACAAGTGTATCTGCCCCTGAAGCTGACTTAAGAATATATGAAGTAGTTTTTGATGAATAATCTAAAGTATCAGCAGTATTTGTTCCGGTAATAGTGGTAGAATTACCCGATGAGGTGGAATTATTTGTATTTGAGCTATTATTCGAGCTGGTGTTTTCATAAACAGATGAATCTTCATAATAATATGTATCATTATATGATTGAGAATTACCCCCATAATTTGGACCAACTGGCGCACCGAAACTTGAACCGATTGGGCCTCCTCCTGGTCCGCCCGCAAAACCTCCAGAGGGACCAATTGGTAATCCTCCTGGTCCACCTATAAAACTACCAGAACTCATCGGGCCTATTCCAGATCCACCTGCAACGAAACCTGCAGAGCCCAACGGACCTCCTCCTGCACCACCAAAACCCCCGGGACCAACTGGAACTCCCGGATTTCCTGCAAATGTATTAGAGATACCTACGCCAGAATCAATTGAATTTACTCCCTGTCCTCCATGAAATCCTCCGCCATCGTCAGCAGAAAAACCAGAACCTATTACCGGTGATGAAGTTACCGGTGCAATTGGTGCAAATCCTACTTGTGCTGGGATATAGGCTCCTGGTTGTTGTATAGTTCCAGGTGGTTGAAAAGAACCAGGTGGTAAAAAAGTACCTGGTGTTACTTGATTACTGATAGCCATTTCTATATTTGTGTTTTCCAATCCTCCTGTAGTAAAATCACCTGTATCTCCAGGACCTCCTGAACTAAAATCAACTGGACCATTTGACCCAAAATCACTTGGCCCCCTAGAAACAGTTCCTCCCGCAAAATTTTCACCACCAATAGTTGCAGATAGTGGATCATCTATAAAACCGCCAGGTGGTGGAGGTTGAGTACCAGCTACAGATGCTGCTTCCGCCATAGCCTCTTCAGGCGTCAAACCGTCTGCGAGAGCTGTTTCAAAAGCTTCGCGAGCTGCTGAATCTTGTTCTACAGTTAAATCACCTCCAGGACCAAAATCACTAGGAGGCAATGATTCTTCGTCTGGTCCAATTGGTGGATCGCCAACTACTGGACTTCCCTCCTCATTAATAAGTTCTCCGTCTTGACCAACTACCTGACTCAATTCGTCTAGTGGCGCTACTTCTTCATCATCTTGCGTTAAAACCTCTTCGCTTGAACCCTCAGACAATTGTTCCTCATCCTCTAGTAGCCCACCTTCAGGGCTAAAAGCTCCCTCCTCTTCTCCATCAGGAGGTTCCTCTTGACCATCAGGGGGTTCCTCTTCACCATCTGGAGGTCCCTCTTCACCATCTGGAGGTCCCTCTTCACCATCTGGAGGTCCCTCTTCACCA
>MDTB01034058.1_pt1 | contig 14740 bp, 13 predicted proteins | sample 811161 | NCBI WGS metagenome assembly MDTB01 (sample SAMN05326650, study PRJNA326480) | marine metagenome | isolation source: seawater | place: Mediterranean Sea | collected 2009
TGTTAGAATTACTGCTTCTTCCAAAAAGCGAAGATATTTATGAATGTCAGTAAAAAAGTTATCCAAGTCTAATATCGGGTAAGCAACAATTTGTCCAGGCCCATGAAAAGTTATATCTCCACCTCGGTTGGTATGAAAATACTCTACCTTTTTATTCTTTAATTGCTTTTCATCTAAAAGTAAATGGCCCTTTTTCCCACTTTTCCCTAAAGTAATTACTGGATTATGCTCAACCCATATTAGGTAATTATCAGTTTGAATTAGATTTTCTCCTTTTCGATTGGCTTTTTTTAATTCAATTGTTTTATTAAAAAATAATTCTTGAATCTTAAGTGTATCCTGATAGCCTTTTTTTCCTAGCTCTATGATTTGAATACTTTTATTTTTTTTATTCATAAAATTTATAATTTAAGGCCCCAGCGTTCAGGATTATTTAAAATCACTAAAGCAGCTATTACTCCGGGAACCCAGCCACAAACAGTTAGAATAAAAACAATCAATATTGATCCACAACCCTGGTCTATGACTGCTAATGGAGGAAAAATAATAGACAATAATACTCGGAAAAAACTCATGGATATGGTTTAGGGAGTAAAGATATAAAATTTGATTCCTTAGATTTTTTTTAGTCTCCGTATCTTTGATTTAAATTTAAGTTTATGGCAAAGCTTTCCGAACAGGAATTAATTCGTAGAGAAAAATTACAAAGTTTAAGAAAACTTGGAATAGATCCTTACCCTGCTGCACAATTTGATGTTAATTTTTATGCTAAAGATCTTCCAACTAAATACAGCGAAGAAAAAAAAGTAATACTTGCTGGGCGCTTAATGTCCAGAAGAATTCAAGGAAATGCGAGTTTTGCTGAGCTACTTGACAGTAGTGGAAGAGTACAACTATATTTCAATAGAGATGGAATTTGTCCAGGAGAAGATAAAAGTCTTTACAATGATATATATAAAAAACTGCTTGATATCGGCGATTTAATTGGAGTTGTAGGTACCCTTTTTACTACTAAGGTAGGACAACAAACTGTAAAAGTTAAACATTTTACTTTGCTTAATAAATCATTACGCCCATTACCACTTCCAAAGACTGATGCCAAGGGTAATCTATATGATGCATTTAATGATGTTGAACTTCGCTACCGACAGCGTTATATTGATCTTATTGTGAATCCTGAAGTAAAGCAAACTTTTATACAACGTTCTAAAATTATTACTACTATTCGTGATTTCTTGTTAAGAAAAAGTTATTTGGAAGTAGAAACTCCAATACTTCAACCTATACCTGGTGGAGCTGCTGCTCGTCCCTTTGAGACTCATCATAATGCTCTAAATACAAAATTATATTTGCGTATAGCAAATGAACTCTATCTAAAACGTTTAATAGTTGGAGGTTTTGAGGGTGTCTTCGAGTTTGCCAAAGACTTTAGAAATGAAGGTATGGATCGAACTCACAATCCAGAATTTACAGTACTGGAGTTGTATGTAGCCTACAAGGACTATTTCTGGATGATGAATACAACAGAAGCTCTATTAGAAGATATAGCTATTCAAGTGCATCAAACGACAAAAATTCAAGTTGGAAAACATAAAATCGATCTTAAGGCGCCTTATCCTCGTGTACCTATATTTGAAGCAATCAAAATTCACACAGGAATTGATATTTCAGAAATGAATGAAGACAAATTAAGAAAAACAGCTCAAGAACTTGGCTTAGAAATTGACAAAACTATGGGGGAGGGAAAATTGATCGATGAGATTTTTAGTGTAAAATGTGAGCATCATTATATTCAACCGACCTTTATTACTGATTATCCTAAATCCATGAGCCCTCTTACAAAGGAACATAGAGCTAATCCAAAACTCACTGAGCGTTTTGAACTACTAGTTAACGGGAAAGAACTTGCTAATGCATACTCAGAACTAAACGATCCTATTGATCAAAGGAAACGATTTGAAGCCCAACTTAGCTTGAGTGAAAAAGGCGATGACGAGGCTATGTTTATCGATCAAGACTTTTTACGTGCCCTTGAGTATGGTATGCCTCCTACATCAGGAATTGGAATTGGAATTGATCGATTAGTTATGTTAATGACTAATAAAAATTCAATCCAAGAAGTCTTATTTTTTCCTCAAATGAAACCTGAGCAGAAAAAAATTCATTTAACAGAAGAAGAAAAAAATATATTGAATATAATAAAGCAAAATATACCTTCACTAATGACAGAAGTTAAGGAAAAAGTAAACTTAAGTAATAAAAAATGGGATAAATCCATTAAAGGACTAGTGGAAAAAAAGATCGCTAAAGTCATCAAAAATGATAAGGGGTTGTTTATTGAGGTTATAAAATAATTTTCCATTAATTAAATATCAAATTGAATCTTCGAAAAGCAATTAATTGTTTCATCTATATCTTCATTAGTTAGTGCATCATTTAAAAAATAACTCTCAAATGAGCTGGGTGGAAGATAAATCCCTTGATCTAACATTCCATGAAAATAATTATTGAAACGTTTAAAATTTCCTTGAGCAGCTGTTTCAAAATCAATTACTGGTTTTTCAGTGAAATGAATAGAAATCATTGATCCTAATCGATTTATTTGAAAAGGTATTTTTTTATCCCTTAAGACCATTTTAAAACCATCTTCTAGACGTTTAGTTTTTTTTGCTAGTCGAAAGTAGATTTCTTCGTCTGCATCTAAAGCTTTAAGCATTTCTAAACCCGCAGACATTGCTAGAGGATTACCACTTAAAGTCCCAGCTTGATAAACTGGCCCTTCAGGTGATAAGTATTCCATTATTTCATTATTTGCTGCAAAAGCTCCCACTGGGAGACCACCTCCCAAAACTTTCCCATAAGTAGCAATATCTGCCTTTACCTCTAAAAGTTCTTGTGCACCACCCTTAGCCAAACGAAAGCCTGTCATTACTTCATCAAAAATAAGTAGACTCCCATTCTGATCACACAATTTACGTAAACCTTCTAAAAATCCCTGTTTAGGGGGAATACAACCCATATTTCCTGCTACAGGCTCAATTATTATAGCAGCAAATTCATCTGGGTATTTTTTAAAAAGCAATTCTACCTCATTGAGGTTATTATAAGATGCTAGTAAAGTATCTTTTGCTGTTCCTTGCGTGACTCCAGGACTACTTGGACTTCCATACGTCATTGCTCCACTCCCTGCTTGAATTAAAAAAGCATCTGAATGTCCATGATAACACCCTTTGAATTTGATAATTTTTTCTCTTTGTGTAAATCCGCGTGCCAAGCGAACTGCACTCATACATGCCTCTGTCCCAGAATTAACAAAACGAATTTTATTCATATTAGGAATCATTTTTATTGCCAAGTTTGCAATTTCAGTTTCCAGAGCGGTTGGAATTCCAAAGGAGGTCCCTTTGTTTGCTGTTTCTTTTATCGCTTTGATTACTGGAGTATAGGCATGTCCAAAAATCATAGGACCCCAACTGGAAATATAATCCAAATAGATATTGCCATCAACATCATAAAGATTAGCTCCCTTTGCTCGTTCTACAAAGATTGGTGTTCCGCCTACCGATTTAAATGCTCTCACCGGTGAATTAACCCCTCCTGGAATAACACCTTTAGCATCTTTAAACAACATACTACTTCTTTGATAACGCATAAGCTAATTTTTAACTGGAATTTTTAACTCCTGTCCTAAATAAATAGTTTTATCTATTATTTGATTAATCTCAACAATATTAATTAAAGGAATGTTATACTGCTTTGACAATGAGTAAAGTGTATCTCCCTTTTTGACAGTATGTATAACACTAGGTAATTCATTATTTTTTATTTTTTTTACAATAGATCGCTTTGAATTTTTAACATCATAACGAGTTAAATCAAATCTTTCTATTAAACTAATTAATTTTTTCGGATACGATGGGTCTGTTGCATAACCGGCTTTTTTAAGTCCTTTTGCCCAAGACTTATAATCTTTTGGATTTATATTAAAAAGAAATTTATAACGCTCCCTTTCTATTAAAAAAAGAGAGTGATCTCTATATGAAGTTAAAGGATCCTTGTACACCCTAAAACATTCACCCTTACTATCATCATCATGATAAATACGTTTCCCTTCCCAATTTATGTGACACTTGATACCAAAATGGTTATTTGCCTCCACAGCTAAACGTCCATAACCCATCCCTGATTCTAAAATTCCTTGGGCTAAAGTGATGCTCGCTGGTATTCCATAAGTTTTCATTTCTTGAGTAGCAAAAGACCCATATTGGGCAACATATTTTTGAATTTTTTCAAAGTTTGTTAAAGTTTCTTTCCTTATTGTAAAATCCTTTTTCTCAGAATTAACAACTAACTTTTGTTCTACGATTTTTTTTGTTTGATTTTGAACTATCACTTTTCTACTTCCACAGGAACACAAAAAAAGCAGATAAATACTTAAAAGAAATCCTTTTCGTAAGATAATAATTGGGCGCTTTTTTTTTGAAGACGGCGATTCATTCCAACAATTCCCTGCATTCCTCCAGTATGAATTACCAAGATGTTTTTCCCATATTTCCATTTATTTTTCTTTATCATATCAAAAATAGCAAAAAGCATTTTTCCAGTATAGACTGGATCCAATGGAATTTTATATTGTTGATAAAATGTATTCATAAATGAAATTAAAGAAGGATTTATTTTAGCATAACCTCCAAAAGTATAGTCTAAATTAATTTCCCAGTTATTTTTGTTCGTGTGGGATAAAATAAAATCGTTTGTAGATGGGTTTTTCAGCGCATTAAAACCAATTATTTTTTGAATATTTGAGGATGATTGGATTATACCCGCAAATGTACTACCGGTAGCAACACTACAACATATTACATCAAAATCAATGTCTGATTTCTCTATTATTTCAGAGCATCCATTAATTGCTAAAGATTCTGTAGCACCCTCTGCTATTAATCTATATATTGGATAATTATTTAAAATTTTTTTTACCTCCATTGAACGATCTTTTTGAGCATAAGCTTCTCTTGAGATACATATCAAATGCATTCCTTCTGTCTTACAAAATGAAAGTGTTGAACTATCTGAAATTTTACTTTGCCATTCATTCCCACGAACTATCCCCAGTGTTTTAATTCCTAATGAATTTCCTACTTTGGCAGTAGCGGCAAGATGATTAGAAAATGCCCCACCGAATGTTATTATTTGAGGAATATTATTATCAATTACCTCTCTTAAAATATATTTTAACTTACGAAACTTATTCCCTGAAACAATTGGATGAATTAGATCTTCTCTTTTTATTACAATTGAATGCCCTTTAATAATGTCAAGCGGTTGATTTATACTACTTTTGAAAGTATCGAAAATATGCATATTTAAAAGTAAGTAAAATGGCTTTTCATTCAGTTAATACTTCGGAAGAATATAATATTTGTTATGCTGCCAAAAGATGTAAAATTTTTAAAAATATACCAAATAAGACGAGGATATTAATGTAAAAGGAGTTATCGCCTTTGTCCATACAACTTTAATAATGAGGTATATCAATTTTTTTGCGGCATTATTTTTGATTATTATTTAAAAACTTTCTGATTATGAAAAACACGATTCTTCTTATATTTTTATTAATTTTTATTTCTTGTTCTTCTGTTAAAGTTTACTCTGATTACGACCAAAGTGTTGATTTCTCAAAATATAAAACCTTTGCTTATTTCAAACCAGAAATTGACAAAGTAGATATTTCTGACTTGGATAAACGCCGAATTCTTAAAGCTCTTGACAATGAAATGAACATAAAAGGTCTTACAAAATCTGAAACCCCTGATCTTTTAATCGGATTTACTACAAAAGCCAAAGAACAAATTTACGTCAATTCAGGAAATAATCTTGGTTGGGGCTGGGGCTGGGGTTGGAATCCTTGGTTTTGGGGTGGTGGAGGATATAATTCAGTCAGTACAAGGACTGAAGGCACCCTTTACATCAACATAATTGATGCTTTAACAAAGCAACTCGTCTGGCAAGGAAAAGGAAAAGGAGGTATTAGTGAGTTTATGAAAAATCGTGACGAACGTATTGCTCTATTTGTTGAAGAAATTGTTCAAAATTATCCTCCTGAAATAGATTAATTCTTAGAAAAACATATGTCCTGAGCGGCTTTTATAGCTTCTGGAATACCATCTAATTTTTTTCCTCCCGCAGTAGAATAGAAAGATTGTCCTCCTCCCCCTCCTTGTATGTATTTTCCAAGTTCTATAATAATTTTACTAGCATCTTTACCTTCATTAACTACCAAGGTTTTTGAAATGTAACAACTTAAAAGTGGCTTTCCTGTCTTTTTTGATCCAAAAACTAAAATTACTTTACCTAACTGGTCTGCTATTTCAAAAGAAAGATCTTTCATTCCTCGAGCATTTAAGTCAACCTCTTTGGCAATGAAATAGATTCCCGAAATTATTTGCAACTCATCAATTATTTCCTCTTTTATAACTTTTGCTTTCAGTTTTGAAAGGCTAACCAATTCCTTTTTTAAATTTGAGTTTTCAGAAAGTAAATCTTGTATTGTCTTCAACGGATCTTGAGCTTGCTTTAGTAGAATGTTTATATTTTCCAACATGGCTGTTTGATCTTCAAAATATTTTTTAGTAGCATCTCCTGTTATAGCCTCTATCCTTCTAATTCCAGATGCAACTGCGCTTTCAGATATAATTTTAAAATGCCATATTTCAGCGGTATTAGAAACATGAGTTCCTCCACAAAGCTCTATGGACTGACCAAAGCGGATAGTCCTAACCTCATCGCCATATTTTTCTCCAAAAAGAGCTATTGCGCCTTCCTTTAATGCTTCACTGTAAGGGATATTTCTGCCCTCTTCTAATGGGATTTTTTCTTGAATTCTAGCATTTACAAATTGTTCCACTGCCTTTAATTCGTCTGAAGTTACTTTAGCAAAGTGTGAAAAATCAAAACGAAACATTCCTGAGTGAACCATTGAACCTTTTTGTTCAACGTGAGAGCCTAAAACCAAACGGAGAGCCTGATGCATTATGTGAGTGGCAGTATGATTTGAAGAAGATCTTCGACGCTGTTTAATGTCTACAACTGCATTAAAGTAAATATCAAAATTATCGGGAATATTTTTACAATAATGAATGATTACATTATTTTCTTTCTTGGTATCTAAGATATAAAAAACATCACCATTATCTGATTCTAAATATCCTTTATCTCCTACCTGACCTCCTCCCTCAGGATAAAAGGGAGTTTTATTGAAAACTAATTGGTAAAAATCCCCGTCTTTTTTAGTTATGATTCTAAACTGAATAACTTTAACTCTAGCAGTCAAATGATGATACCCAATAAAAGGTTCAGATTTATTTTTACCTAATAAAACCCAATCTCCAGCCTTAGATACTGCTGCAACTTTTGATCTTAATTTTTGTTCCTCCATAGCCTCACTAAAACTTGAATGATCTATTTTATATCCTCGTTCATTTGCAATTAAAGCAGTTAAGTCATAAGGGAATCCAAAGGTGTCATATAACTCAAAAGCCTTTTTCCCATCTATTTTTTTTGATTTATTCTCTTTTAAAATAGAATCTAAAAGAATCAAGCCTTGGTCTAAGGTTTTAAGAAAAGAATTCTCTTCTTCCTTTATAACATTAAAAGCCAATTGCTGCTCTTTTATTAATTCAGGAAAAGTTTTGCCCATTTGTTGAGATAATATTTTTACTAAAAGATGAATAAAAGGTTCTTTTTGATTTAGAAATGTAAAGCCATAGCGAATAGCCCTTCTCAAAATTCTTCGGATTACATAACCAGCTCCATTGTTACTCGGTAATTGACCGTCAGTAATAGCAAAATAGACTGTTCTCAGATGATCAGCTATGACTCTTATGGTAATGTCAGTTTTTTCTAACTTACCATAAATTGAATTTGTCAAAGCTTCAATCTCTCGAACAAGGGGCGTAAAAATATCAGTATCATAATTAGACTTTTTGTTTTGTAAAACCATACAAAGCCTTTCAAAGCCCATTCCTGTATCAATATGCTTGTTAGGTAGTTTTTCAAGAGTCCCATTAGCTTTTCTATTAAATTCGATAAATACCAAATTCCATAATTCAATTACATGAGGATGGTCCTTATTTACCAATTCAGATCCAGGAACTTTAAGTTTTTCATAATCTGATCGAATATCGATATGGATTTCAGAGCAGGGTCCACAAGGTCCTTGCTCACCCATCTCCCAAAAATTATCTTTTTTGTTCCCCATTAAAATTCTTTGTTCCGGTAGAATTTGTTTCCAAATACCGTATGCTTCGTCATCTCTCTTAATTCCTTCTTCCGGCGAACCTTCAAAAATGGTGATATAAAGTTTATCTGGATCTATTTTATAAACCTTTGTCAACAATTCCCACGCCCAAAAAATAGCTTCCTTTTTAAAATAATCTCCAAAACTCCAATTTCCAAGCATTTCGAAAAAAGTATGATGATATGTATCAATCCCTACCTCTTCTAAATCGTTATGTTTCCCTGAAACACGTAAACACTTTTGGGTATTAGACACACGGCTTGAACTTGGAGTGGCATTCCCTAAAAAATATTCTTTAAAGGGATTCATCCCTGCATTAGTAAACATTAAAGTAGGGTCATCTTTTATGACCATTGGTGCAGATGGAACTACCTTGTGTATTTTAGAAGTAAAAAAATCTAAAAACTTTTGTCTAACTTCAGTAGCCTTCATTATCTGTTTTATTTAAATTAATAGCTGTTTCATGACTGTAGAGATGGTGAGAAACTATGAATCTTTCCAAATTTTATATATTTGATTAATTGTTTAGTATTTAATAATGCAAAAGAAACAAAAATTTATAACACTTTATGAGTAAAATTAAATACTATTACGACCAAGAGACACTTTCTTATCGTCCAATTAAGGTTACAAATAAAAATCGTATCTCTAATATCTTTCTTTTTATAGTTGCTTCATTTTTTTTTGGTACTATTAGTTTACTGATTTTACTTAATTCAAATGTGATAAACACTCCATCAGAAATAGCTCAAAAAAGATCGTTGAGGAATTACGAGTTGCAGTTTGACATACTCAATAAAAAATTGAGTCAATTAGAAGCAGTTATAAGCAATGTTGAAAATAGGGATAATAATTTGTATAGAGTCTACTTTGAGGCCAGTACTATTCCAGAGGAACAGAGACGTGCTGGTTTTGGTGGTGTTAATAGATATAGTGATTTAGAAGGTTATGAAAATTCTGATCTTATTATAAATACCTCTAAACGTCTAGACATATTGACCAAACAAACTGTTGTTCAATCTCGTTCACTTGATGAAATAGAGAAATTAGCAGAAAATAAAGAAGCTCTTATCGAAGCTATCCCAACAATACAACCAATTAAAAATAAAGATTTGACCCGAATAGCTTCTGGATACGGTTATCGAATTGACCCATTTACAAAAAAACGTCGTTTTCATTATGGAATGGACTTTACTGCAAAAACAGGGACTCCTATTTATGCAACTGGCAATGGAGTTGTAAAGCGTGCTGACAATCGTTCTGCAGGATATGGGAATCATCTTCGTATAGATCACGGTTTTGGATATGTAAGTCTTTATGCACATCTATCTAAATTCAATGTACGGAGGGGGCAAAAAGTAAAACGTGGAGATATTATTGGTTATGTAGGTAACTCAGGAAGGTCTGCTGGGCCACATTTACACTATGAGATCTTCAAGGACAATAAAAAAATTAATCCATTAAATTTTTATTACGGAAATCTTTCTCCTGGAGAATTTGAAGCATTATTGACACAGTCAAAACAAGAAAATCAATCTATGGATTAATTATGCATGTTAACCTACCAGAGAAAAGATACTACTCCATAGGTGAGGTTGCAAAAGCATTCTATGTGAAACCCTCTTTACTTCGTTTTTGGGAAAAAGAATTCAAAGAAATTCAACCTAAAAAAAAACAGAATGGTATTAGAAAATATACCCCTGAAAATGTGTTAACAATTCAGTTTATTTATCACTTAATCAAAGAGAAAGGGATGACACTGGAGGGTGCTAAAAAACATTTAAAAATTAAATCTGATGACAATTCCAAGGAAAAACTTTTGACAAAACTTGAACTAATCAAGGCATCTTTGGAGCAACTTAAAAAAAATCTATAAGTTTATTTTTTTCGAAAAAAGATTTGAATTGGTATTCCTTTGAAATCGTATTCAATTCGAAGTTTATTCTCTAGAAACCGGCGATATGGCTCTCTGATATACTGAGGCAAATTACAGAAAAAAGCAAATTGAGGGTATTTGGTTGGGAGTTGGGTACAAAACTTAATCTTTACATATTTTCCTTTAAATGCTGGAGGAGATGTTTTTTCTATAATTGGAAGCATTGTATTATTTAGAGCTTTAGTTTGAATCCTTCGCGAACGATTTTTATACACTTCAACAGCAGTTTCAATTGCCTTAAAGATTCGTTGTTTAGTTAATGATGATATAAAAATAATGGGAACATCAATAAATGGTTCTATCTCTTTTCTAATTTTAGCTTCGTATTTTTTAGATTCATTTGTACCCTTATCTAGGAGATCCCATTTATTTACTAAAATTACTATACCTTTATTATTTCTGTGGGCTAACCAAAAGATATTCTGTACTTGTCCATCAAAACCTCTATTACCATCAACTAATAATAGACATACATCAGAATGCTCAATAGCACGTACTGAGCGCATGACTGAATAAAATTCAATGTCTTGTTTAACTTTTGACTTTCTTCTTATTCCAGCTGTATCAACTAGGTTAAAGTCAAATCCAAAAAGTTTGTATTTGCTATCAGTGCTGTCCCTAGTTGTTCCTGCTAAATCTGTAACAATATAACGATCTTCCCCAATCAAAGCATTTATAAAAGAAGACTTTCCAGCATTAGGTCGCCCAACTACAGCAAATCGAGGAAGATTATTTTCAACTTCCGTGCCTTCATGAGGCAGTTTTTTTACTAACTCATCTAACAATTCTCCTGTACCGCTTCCACTAGCACTTGAGATTGAAAAAAATTCTTTAAATCCAAGAGAATAGAATTCAGAAGTATCTTCAATTCGAATTGCATTGTCTACTTTATTAATAACTAAAAAAATTGGTTTTTGGGAACGTCGCAATAGTTTCGCAATAGTTTGATCCATACCTGTTACTCCATCAAGTACATCTACCATAAAAATAATTGCATCTGATTCTTCAATAGCTAGATTAACCTGTTTATCAATTTCTTTTTGAAAAACATCATCACTCCCCTCTAAATAGCCACCTGTGTCAATTATAGTGAAGACCCTTCCATTCCAATCAAACTTTCCATAATGGCGATCGCGCGTGACACCACTAATTGAATCAACGATAGCTTCTCGCTTTTGAATCATTCGATTAAAGAAGGTTGATTTTCCAACATTAGGTCGCCCTACAATGGCTACTATATTGCTCATTTTTTAAGTTTGTTTGTAAAAATAGGTCTTTTTTATTGTGCCACTAGATTTAAAAGTTTCTTCTTTTGATACTCAAGAAATGATAAATATTAAATTAGTTCTATACTTATTTAATAGAGCTTTTAAGTTTTTCTGTTGAATTGTTAAATCAAGTTAAATTAATTACATTTGCTTTTCATATCGCGAGGTAGAGCAGTGGTAGCTCGTCGGGCTCATAACCCGAAGGTCGCTGGTTCGAGTCCAGTCCTCGCTACTAGATAAAACGGATCTGTGTTTATACTGATCCGTTTTTTGTTTCTACCTTTATATAATCATTAGATTTTTTTGGAAGAAAAAAATAAACATAAATCTGGATTTATTTCAATCATTGGAAATCCTAACGTAGGGAAATCTACTTTAATGAATGCTTTGGTTGGAAAAGAGCTTTCTATTATAACGGCTAAGGCACAGACCACTCGACATAGAATTTTAGGCATAGTAAACGGCAAAAACTTTCAGATGGTACTATCAGATACACCAGGTGTAATTAAACCATCCTATGAAATGCAAAACTCAATGATGAATTTTGTTAAAGAGTCCTTAGTGGATGCTGATGTATTAATCTATATGGTTACCGTAGGAGAAACTGAACTTAAAGATGAAAAGTTATTTAAAAGGATAAAGAAACTTAAAGCTCCTTTATTTTTAATCATAAATAAAATAGATCTCTCCAGCCAAGAAATGATTGAAAAAACTGTTAATTATTGGCAATCAATTTTTCCAACAGCTAAAGTATGTCCAATCTCTGCATTAAATGGTTTTTTCATTTCTGAATTACTCGACTTAATCATCGAAGTTATTCCCTTAAGTCCCCCTTATTTTCCGAAAGATCAGCTTACTGACAAACCTGAACGTTTTTTTGTTAATGAATCAATTCGAGAACAAATACTTAAACGTTATAATAAAGAAATCCCATATTCTGTTGAGGTAATTACAGAAGAATTTATAGAAGATTCAAAAATCATTAAGATTCGCTCAATAATTTTAGTTGAACGTGAAACTCAAAAAGGGATCCTTATTGGCCATAGGGGGAATGCCTTAAAACAAGTTGGAATTGGAGCACGAAAATCTTTACAAAATTTCTTTGGAAAAAAAATTCACTTGGAGTTAATTGTTAAAATTTCTAAAAATTGGCGCTCAAATAGTAAAGAGCTCAAAAGGTTTGGGTATAATTGTTAACTATCGATTCTGAAAAATATTTTATATTTAGTCAAACAAGATATTATGAAGATAAAAGCTTTATTGTTAGGATTGCTAATTGCAACTATTCTTTGTTGTGAATCAAAAGTTGAAAGCCGGCCAAATATCGTTTTTATTATGTCTGACGATCATGCTTACCAAGCTATAAGTGCTTACGGATACGGTCTAAACAACACTCCTAATATTGACAGAATCGCTAAAGAGGGAGCTCTATTTAAAAATAGTTTTGTAACAAATTCTATTTGTGCGCCAAGTAGAGCAGTAATGCTAACAGGAAAGCATAGTTTTATAAATGGTAAAGTAGATAATATTCAAGACTTTAATTGGGATCAAGACAATTTTGCCAAACACCTCCAAAAAAGAGGTTATGAAACAGCTATGATTGGAAAAATTCATCTTAGAGGACTTCCACAAGGTTTTGACTATTCGGCTGTTTTGCCTGGCCAGGGACATTATTATAATCCTGATTTCATAATTAATGGAGTTAAAGAGCAAATTAAAGGTTATGTTACTTCAATAACTACAAATTTGGCTTTAGACTGGCTTAAAAATAAACGTAAAAAAGATGAACCCTTTTTACTTTTATACCATCAAAAAGCACCTCACAGAAATTGGAAACCTGAAGAAAAATATCTAACACTTTTTGATGATAAAATATTCGATCCTCCAACAAACTTTTTTGATGATTATTCTAATCGTGGAACAGCAGCCAAAAAACAAGAAATGTTAATTGCAGCCTCCGAAAAACAAATTGAAATAGCTCACGGTAATGGAGGACACGCACGTTGGGGACATGATTTTAAAATGCTCACTGATCCATACGGAAATAATACTGGTTTCGAACGAGAATTAGCACGCTTTAGTCAAGAACAAAAAGCAGCTTGGCTAGATGCATATACTCCAAAAAATGATCTAATGAAATCTCAAAATTTAGAAGGTAATGAGCTTGCATTATGGAAATTCAATCGTTACATAAAAGACTATCTCAGAACAATTCAATCTGTTGATGATGGTGTCGGGGAAGTTTTAAATTATCTTGATAAAGAAGGGTTAACTGAAAATACAATTGTAGTTTACACATCTGATCAAGGTTTTTATCTAGGAGAGCACGGTTGGTTTGATAAACGTTTTATGTATGAGGAATCCCTACGCACTCCAATACTCATAAGGTATCCTAGAGAAATTCCTAAAGGATCAACTGTTGATAAAATGATTCAAAATCTTGATTTCGCCCCAACCTTTTTAGATTATGCAGGAGCTGAAAAGCCAGAAGATATGCAGGGAGAATCCTTTAGAAACATTGTAAATGAAAAAAGTGATGATTGGCGAGATGCAATATATTACACCTATTATGAATATCCCTCAGTTCACATGGTTAAGCGACATTATGGAATTCGCACTGATCGTTATAAGCTCATGCATTTTTATTATGATATTGATGAATGGGAACTTTATGATTTAGAGAAAGACCCTTCTGAAATGAATAACCTTTACAGTACACCTGAATACAATGATGTACAGAAACAACTGCATTTAAGACTTTCAGAATTAAGAACAAAATACGGTGATTCAGATTCACTTGATCAAATGCATATTGATCGGTATCTGACAGATCGTAAAAATCAATAATGATTTTCTTTGTAATTTTATATTTAAAATAAAGAGCTCCTATAAAAACAATAGATCTTCACTTTATTCGTCATAAACAAGCAATGGAAAAAGTTAAAGAAGCTTTGGCGGAAGAACAAACCAAAGGTTCTTTTTCTTTAACAATTATCACTGGTAATTCTAGTATTTTACAACAGCGTATTTTCGATGAAATTCTTGAGGATTCACCATTTACCTATTATATTCCTAGCTGGAATTTAGGACAAATTATTGTAGACTGGGTAGAGCTTTAAATCAGATGAGATTTTTATTAAATCACAGGCATATCCTCTTCATTAAGTTCAGGAAGAAAAACACGGAGTAGAAATATTGTAGAGTTTTATATATTTATAGCTATTAATCATAAATCAA
>MDTB01050255.1_pt1 | contig 14738 bp, 12 predicted proteins | sample 811161 | NCBI WGS metagenome assembly MDTB01 (sample SAMN05326650, study PRJNA326480) | marine metagenome | isolation source: seawater | place: Mediterranean Sea | collected 2009
AAAAATTTTTGATAACTCATTTTCTAATTCGGAATGAATAATTGAATGACCTGAAATTAAATGAGAAGCACCACTGCCAACGCCAAATTTTGTGATTCCTTCAATAAAAATGTTTTTAAGTCTTTGGTCATTTGAAAGACCTAAATAATCATTACTGCAAAAAGATAAATAATCTTTATCATTAATAAAATATTTATTTTTGATACGATTAGAAACTATGAATCTTTTTCTTTTAAGTTTTTTTAATTCTAAATTACAAAGATTTTCTTCTATTTTTTTTATAAAAGTGGATTTAAGGCTCATATAGAGTTAAGACTTAATTTTAATTATAATTTTTCCCGTAGCATTTCGAGATGACATATTTAACAATGCTTTTGGTGTTTCTTTTAATTCATATTTTTTTGAAATAAACGGCTTTATTTTACCATGTTCATACCAATTCATTAATTGCTCCATGGCTTGAAGATGAATCATTGGTTGCCTTTTTATAAATTCTCCCCAAAAAACACCAACAACAGAAGCGCCTTTTAAAAGTGGAAGATTAAGAGGTAATTTTGGAATTTCACCATTTGCAAAGCCAATGACAAGAAATCTTCCTTTCCAAGAAATTGAGCGAAAAGCTAATTCAGTTAAACTCCCACCTACAGGATCAAAAATAACATCTATGCCTTCTTTATACTTTTCTTTAAGAGTGTTTCTTAAGTTATCTTTATTATAATTTATTAATTCATCAGCTCCATGTTCTGAACATAATTCAAGTTTTTCATTCGTTGATGCAGCTGCAATAACTCTTGCTCCAAGTTCTTTACCTATTTGTATTGCTGCAAGTCCAACACCTCCAGCAGCTCCTAAAACTAACAAACTTTCATTTTTCTTTAATTGAGCCCTATGAACTAAAGAATGGTAAGAAGTTCCAAAAGCAAGCGTCAAAGCTGCAGCTGAATCAAAATCCATATTTCTTCGCATTAATATTAAAGAATCTTCACTCAAAATAACATTTTCAGCAAAAGCACCATGCGGAACATACGCAAAAACTCTATCTCCTAAGTTAAATTTACTAACTTTTGTACCAATGGCAATAACAACACCAGATAGCTCATTTCCAGGAATAAAAGGCAATTTTGGTGTAAATTGATATTTATTTTGTATTATCAGTACGTCAGGAAAGTTGACCCCAGCAGAATGAGTATCTATCATCACTTCAAAATCTTTGAGAGGTGATAAGGATGTTTTTTTAAACTTTAACTTTTCTGGGGATCCAAATTGTTCGCATATGATGGCATACATAATTTTAGAATTTTGATTTAATAATTTAATTACTGAGGATTTTAATGAATAACTTTAATTATTTCAAACAACTTGTGTTTATTTCAATTATTGTATCCTTAAATGGTTTTGCTCAAAATGATTCGGATGATCAAGTTTTACCTGAAGTTGAAGTAGTAGGAACCTCGCCTCTGCCAGGTATTGGTATTGAAAAAAACAAATTGCCATCTGAAATTTATTCCATAAGTGATGAAGAACTTTACAGAACAAAGTCTCTAAATTTACCTGAATTTATTGCTAATGAAATTCCAGGAGTTAATATTAATGAAGTTCAAGGTAGTCCTTACCAAGCAGATATTACTTATAGAGGTTTTAGAGCATCAGGCATATTAGGATCTCCTCAGGGTTTATCCATTTTCATGGACGGAGTAAGAATGAATGAACCTTTTGGAGATGTTGTGAATTGGGATATGCTTCCAGAATTTGCTTTTTCAAATGTTTCTCTAATTTCAGGTTCAAACCCAATTTATGGATTAAATACACTTGGAGGAGCTCTAGCTTTTACAACAAAATCAGGTTTAACAGACCCAGGCTCGGATATAAAATACACTATTGGAAGCTATGGTAGGAGTAAAGCAGATATTTCTTTCGGACATAAATCTAAAGATGGATGGCATAGATTTGTATCAGGCACACATTTTAATGAGGATGGGTGGAGAGATTTCTCTCAAGGAAAATTAAGTAATATTTTCTTTAAATTAGGTAAAGTAGATACTGATTTTAGATGGAATGTGTCACTTTTAAGCGGTTACAGCAATCTTCTTGGTAATGGTTTGCTTCCAAGTTTTGGTTACGGAACATCTGGAAATGGATCTGAAACAGCAGGAATGTATGAAAATAATCGAAGAGCTGTCTATACACACCCTGACATAACCCAAAATCAACTAACTATGGTTATACTAAATTTTCAAAAAATTATAAATAATAACTCTGAACTAGCTTTTAATTTCTACGTTAAAGATAGTTCAAGACTTTCTAATGGTGGAGACGCAGAAATAGAAGAAGAGGATGATGGCTCATCAGAATTTGAGGCTGTTATCAACACTAATATAACAAAACAAAAAAGTAATGGAGCAAGTGTTAACCTAACAAAAATAATCAATGAACACCAACTTACACTTGGAGCAAGTTTAGACTCAACCGAAATTGATTATGGTGCAAGTGAGACTGAAGATTGTGAGTTAGATGCTTTTAGAGGAGTTACTAATTGTGAAAGTGAACCTGAATCTACTGCAGCTGTTAGTGGTAGTTCTTTTGCTTTTGGTCTTTATGCATCTGATACAATGAAATATACTGAAAAAACTTTTTTTACTGTTGCGGCTAGATATAATCACTCAAATGTATCAAACACGATTACAAACTTTGATGATGGAGTTGGTTCAGAACAACCAAAAGAAAGCTTTAATTATAATAGTCTAAATCCTTCAGTTGGTTTTAGCTCTAACATCACTAATAATCTGAATTTTTTTGGAAATATAAGTCAAAGTAATCGCGTTCCTACCGTAATTGAATTAGGTTGTGCGGACAAAGATAACCCTTGCAGACTACCTACCGGTCTTCAAGCAGATCCATATTTAGAACAAGTTAAAGCTCAAACTATAGAAACTGGGATAAGGGTAAAATTATCAAAAAATACAAGTATTGTCTCAACAGTTTACAGAACTCAAAACAAAAACGACATCTTGTTTAGAGCTCTTAGTAATACCGGACAAGGATTTTTCAGTAATTTTGATAAAACGCTCAGGGAGGGATTAGATTTTTCGGCTAAAAGTTCATATAAAAATTTTGTTAACAGTTTTAACTATAGTTACTTAAAGGCAACATATCAAAGTTCAGGTGAATTATTTGGTGGAGATAGGAATATTGATATTATACCTGGTACTAAAATTGCTGGATTACCAGAACACACCGTCAAATTAAAAAGCATCTGGATTCCAAATGAAAAATTAAATATTGGGGGTACATTAATTACAACTTCCAGCATTGTTACTCAAGGAAATGAAGATGGGAAGATTGGTTTGGATGATGATACTTATAACGTCGATACAAAAATAGATGGTTATAGTATTTTAAATTTATTTTTAAATTATAAACCTAAAAAAAAACTTGATTATTTCATAAGAATATCTAACGTATTTGATACTCGGTTTAAAACATACGGTTTAATGGCAACAAGTCTTTTTAACAGTTCAGGAAATTTGCTTTCTACTGACCCAACAGTAAATGTATTTGCTGCTCCTGGAATGCCTAGATTGATTACACTTGGTTTCAGGTATAAATATTAAAATTTTATAGTTATTTCTAACTCAACTGATTGTTTAATTTTTTGTTTATTTAGATTATCAAAACCATTGGTGTACCTAAATTCGACGTCTAATTTATCATTAATCTCCCACCCTGGACCAAGTCTGAAAAGATCATAATCTCTATTTTTTGTTCCGTCTATAGATTTTATTATTCTATACCCCACATAAAATTCAAATGGCTTTATATTTTTAAAAGCATTTATATTATATGTAAAAGCAGGTTCGATGTATCCAAAATTATAACTTATTGATTGATTGACTTGTCTTCCTACTAACACTCTGAAAAAACCTCCAAAATTTTCTGAAATACTAAAATTTTTTTTTATCCTTATTCCAAAATCTTTATTATTTTCATAAACAACTAATTTATTTGAATTTTCAATTTCTCGCTCGTACGAATACCTTAGTTCCAAAATATTTATATATCCTTTTTCCCATCTAATTCCAGGATATACAGCTATAGAATTTCCATCAGAACTATCTAAACTATCTTTCTCTTTTTCAAATTCAAAATTTAGCTGTGGCCTTCCACCTCTTAAAAAATTTTCAGCCAAACAATATTGTTTTAAGAAAAAAAAAGAAAATATTAATAAAAATATTTTATTTAAATTCATAATTTCTTCTGATGTTAGAAAAAATATTATAAATATGATTTTTTGAAAAATCTGGCATTAAAAACTCTATAAAATTATAAATATAATTCCTTAAAAAAGCTCCGTTTCTAACTGCCAAAAAAGATACATTCGTACCAAATAAATGCCCTGCAGAAATCGAACTTAATTTTTTATCCTCATTACAATCAAATGCTAAGCTTGAAATAATTCCTATCCCCATTTCTAGTTCGACGTATGTTTTAATTACATCAGCATCCATTGCCTCTAAGAAAATATTTGGTTCAAGTAAATTTTCAGAAAAAGCTAAATCAATTTTTTTTCTTCCCGCAAAAGCTTTGTCATATGTAATTATTGGGAATGAAATAATATCTTTTAATGTAATTTTTTTTAGCTCAAGTAAATCATGCTTTTTAGGTACTATAATCACATGCTCCCAGTTAAAACATGGAATTGAAACTAATTCTTCAAAATCTGTAATTGTTTCTGTTGCAATAGCTACGTCTGCACGACCTGACAAAACCATTTCACCTATTTGTTTAGGATTACCTTGTAATAAAGTTAATTTAACATTGGGAAAATTTTCCGAAAAATTTTTAATTACTTTTGGAAGGGAATATCTTGCTTGTGTGTGAGTTGTGCCTATAGTAAAACTGCCTTCTTCACTTGAGGCATACTCAAGACCTAAATTTTTTAGTTTTTCAATTTCAAAAAGTATTTGCTCTACTAATTTATATACTATTAAACCAGGTTCAGTTAAGCCAGTAATTCTTTTTCCGTGCCTTAAAAAAACCTTAATTCCAAGTTCTTGTTCAAATTCAATGATACTTTTTGAAACGCCAGGTTGAGATGTTAATAATTTTTTTGAGGCAGATGTTAAATTAAAATTTTGCTTAACTATTTCTCGAATAAAACGAAATTGGTGAATATTCATAATATTGAAAGTAATGTAAGAAGATAATTAAAAATTATTAAAAAACACTTCATATTGTTGTAAATTTGTTATTTAATTGTAATATAATTAATTTTTTATAATAATTATTATATTACTATAAGTCTCTATTATTTTTTTTTTATGACTTTTTCTTATATTATCTGCGGATTTTTTGTTGGTATTCTCATTGGATTAACAGGAGTAGGAGGTGGTTCTTTGATGACCCCATTACTAACAATTATTTTTGGAATAAATCCTTCAGTTGCGATTGGAACAGATTTAGTTTTTTCAACCATAACAAAGTCGGCAGGCACTTTTGTTCATAAACTTAAGAGCACAGTTCATTGGGAAATAGTTAAACTATTTTGTATTGGTGCTATTCCATCATCTATAATTACCATATTTTTAATAAAATATTATATTTCTATTTCAGATCAAATAAATTTAATTCTGAGTTATCTTATTTCGTTTTCAGTTTTATTGACAGCATTCTCTGTCATATTCAGAAATAAAATTAAAGTTTTAGTGGGCAAAAATAAAAGTTACCAGCTTTCAGGAAAGAACTTAACTATAATGACAATAATTTCTGGTATTTTTTTAGGTTTTCTTGTAACAATTTCCTCTATAGGAGCTGGTGCAATTGGTGCAACAGTATTAATAATTTTGTATCCAAAACTTACTGCATCTGAAATTGCTGGAACAGATTTGGCTTATGCTGTACCTTTAACTGCTGTAGCTTCTGTTGGACATTGGTGGATCGGAACAATAAACTGGTCCTTATTAATTTTACTTTTGTTTGGATCTATTCCAGGTATTATCTTAGGATCTTTGATGTCAAAGTCCATACCTGAAAATTTTCTAAGAACAATTCTTGCAGCAGTCCTAGTAATTGTTGCTGTAAAAGTAGTTTATGTATGATTATTGAATATATGATTTTGAAAATATAAACTTAAAAAATTATTTACTTTTAAGAAATTAATTAAAATTTAATATTGAAATGAAATTATCAAACTATAATGAATCAGTTAATGATTTAAAAAAAAATTTAATTAAAATTTATCAAAATTTTTCTCCTACAATATATGCATCTAGTCTAGCTGCTGAGGATATGGTAATAACTGATTTAATCCTAATTAACAAAATTCCAATTCAAATTTTTACCCTTGATACTGGACGACTTCACAATGAAACTATTGAAATGATTGAATTAATCAAAAAAAAATATGACTATGAAATTATAATATGCAAGCCTGATTTAAAAAAAATAAATAATTTCGTGAATATTTATGGATTAAATGCTTTTTATAAATCTATTTCATTAAGAAAAGAATGTTGCAATATCAGAAAAGTTGAACCATTAAATTTCGTATTAAAAGATTATTATTCTTGGATTACTGGCCAGCGTAGAGAACAGTCTGAGTCAAGAAGAGAAATTCAATTAAAAGAATATGATGAAACAAAAAAAATTTTTAAGTTTAATCCTATTTTTAATTGGTCAGATAATTTTGTTTGGAATTATTTAAATAAAAATAACGTGCCATATAATTCTTTGTATAAAAAAGGTTTTTCATCAATAGGATGTAAACCATGCACTAGACCAATAATTAAAGGAGAGGAAAAAAGAGCTGGAAGATGGTGGTGGGAAAATAATGAAACAAAAGAATGTGGTTTGCATTCGAATAATATATAAATTAACTATAATTTTTAAAATTTATGGGAAACCAGAATAATAATATTTTGTTAGATAGAAAAAAAAATACCTATCTTGATTGGCTTGAGTCAGAATCAGTTTATATAATGAGGGAAGTTGCTGCTGAGTGTAAAAATGCTGTAATTCTTTTTTCAGGAGGAAAAGACTCTGTTGTTTTATTAAGAATAGCAGAAAAAGCATTTCGTCCAGACAAATTTCCTTTTCCATTATTACATATTGATACAGGACATAACTTTGAAGAGGTTATACTTTTTCGTGATACTCACATAAATAAATTACAAGAAAAACTTATAGTTTCTTATGTTCAAGATTCAATTAAAAAGGGCTCAGTTAGATTAAAAAATCCCGAAAATGATTCAAGAAATGCAGCTCAAGCTGTTACATTACTTGAAACTATATATAAGTATAATTTTGAAGCATGTATTGGTGGAGCGAGAAGAGATGAAGAAAAATCAAGAGCAAAAGAAAGAATTTTTTCATTTAGAGATGAATTTGGGAGTTGGAATCCTAAATCACAAAGACCTGAAGTTTGGAATATTTTTAATGCTCGAATAAATCCTGGTGAAAATATTAGAGTTTTTCCAATCTCAAATTGGACTGAACTTGACATTTGGCAATATATAAAAAGAGAAAACTTATCAATTCCTTCTATCTATTTTTCACATAAAAGACAAGTATTTAAAAGAAATAATTTGTTAATTCCTTTAACAAGTTTAACCAAACCAAAAAGTAACGAAATTGTTAAAACAATGAGCGTCCGCTTTAGAACAGTTGGAGATATATCATGTACATGTCCAGTTGAGTCAAACGCAAAAAATATAGATGAAATTATTTATGAAACCTCTATTACTCAAATTACTGAACGAGGAGAGACAAGAATGGATGATTTAACCTCAGAAACTTCAATGGAAAAAAGAAAAAAAGAAGGATATTTTTAGTGATTGAAAAATCATATGAAAAACTCTCTGACAATAATTTAAATAGCTCTTATACTGATCTTTTCAGATTTATTACTGCAGGGTCAGTTGATGATGGGAAAAGTACTTTAATTGGAAGATTACTATACGATAGTAAAGTAATTTTTATGGATCAATTAAAGACTTTGTCAAATGATAATGCAAATCCGTTGTCTGAGAATAATCTTGATTTTTCTCTAATAACTGATGGACTAGAAGCAGAGCGAGAACAAGGCATTACTATCGACGTAGCATATAGATACTTTTCTACACCTAAAAGAAAATTTATTATTGCTGATACTCCAGGCCACGAACAATACACAAGAAATATGGTAACTGGAGCCTCAACTGCTGACGCAGCTATAGTACTAATAGATATAACAAAAATTAAAACTGATAAAACAGAAAAAATTGAGCTTCTCGAACAAACAAAACGTCATTGTTTTTTAGCATCATTGCTAAACCTCAAATATTTAATAATAGCTGTTAACAAGATGGATCTTGTAAATTTTGATAAAACTTTGTATCAAAAAATCACAGATTCTTTTACTAATTTTGCGGAAAATATTGAAATTACAAATATTTACTATATTCCTATTTCAGCTTTAAATGGGGATAACGTTGTTAATAAAAGTAAATTCATGAATTGGTATAAAGGTCCCTCATTAATTAATCTTTTAGATTCTCTTCCTGCAAAAAAAAGAGATCCTTTGAATACTTTTCGTTTTCCTGTACAAATGGTATGTAAATATAAAAGTAATGAAATTAGCGGTTTTAGATCTTATATGGGAAGAGTTGAATCTGGAAATATTAGTATAAATGATAAAGTTTTAGTACAACCTAAAGGTTTAATTGGGACAATTAAATCTCTAAAAAAATATAACAGCAATGTTAAAACTGCATTTAATGGTCAATGTATTACGATTCAACTTGAAGAAGAATTAGATATTTCAAGAGGAGATTTTTTTGTTTTAAATAATAAAAAACCTTCAATTACAAAAGATATTTTAGCTGAAATATGTTGGCTGTCTGAAGAACCACTTATATTAAATAGGAAATATCTCTTAAAACACACAACAAAAACAGTTTTTGTTAAAGTTATTGATATAGTCTATATAATAAATATCAGTAATCTCTTGAAAGAAAAAAATAAAATTATAAATTTGAATTCTATTGCTAAGGTAAAAATTAAAACTCAACATGAACTAGTATTTGATACTTATAAATTATCTAGATCAATGGGGAGCTTTATTTTAATTGACGAATATTCTCATCAAACTGTTGCCGCAGGAATGATTCGCTAAAAAAAAATATTTATTTAATATTTGTTAACCCACCAAAGCGCAAAAATCACTACAAAAATGAATGTCAAGCTTGGACTAATAACTGTAATAATTGGAGGCCAAAAATTAAGCATGCCTAAATGAGAAAATAAATTATTTGATAAATGAAAGGCAATCCCAATCATAATCCCGATAAAAATTTTTAGTGAAATACCTCCACTTCTAGTATTTAAATATGCAAAAGGCAAAGCTATTATCATCATAACAATAACAACAAATGGATAAATTATTTTTTTCCATAAAGCAATTTCATATCTATCACTTCTTTGTTTAGTATCTTGTAAATGTTTACTGAAAACAGCAAGATCATAAGCTGACATTCTGTTTGGGTCACCCACCATTACAGCCATTATTTCTGGTGTAATTTCTGAATTCATAACAATAGTTGCTAAATGACGACTATCAAAAGCTGAGTTTTTATATTCATTTAATTTTGAAATATTCTTACTAAACTGCATTTTTTTTACATTATTGAGTAACCATTGTCCTGCCCCGGTAAAATTAGCTTCTCCAGCCGTAATTAATGCGATCATTTGCATTTCAAGATCAAATTCATATATTTTTAAATCTCTCAAAGTGCCATTATTCTCTATCTTTCTTGCATTTAAAAAACGAGACCCTATAATTTTTTTTCCATTTGTGGAATAAATTTTATCTTTTGCCCATAGACCAGATTTAAACTCAGAAGAAACAGTTGCTCCAAAAATTTGTCTTTTAAAATCTTTTGCTAGTGCGGTAGCTTTTGGTGCTATAAATTCTCCAAGAACAAAAGTAATTATAACTAGAACCAAACCTATTCGAATCAAAATTTTTATAGAGTCAAACATAGATAGGGTTGATGCTCGCATAACTGAAAATTCAGATCTGGCAGCAAATTGTGATAAAACATAAATTGTTCCAATTAAAGCCGCGATTGGCATTAACTCATAAGCAAATGTAGGCATACCTAATGTGACATACAAAAATGCATGCTCTATCTTGTAAGGACCAATTCCTACAATTCTTACCTCGCCTAACATGTCAAAAAAAGCAAATAAAGCCAATAATGCTATCAATACAAAAAATACAGCATGATAAATTTCTTTAGCAAAATAATTTCTTAAAATTCTCATTTTTTATAATCTTTTAGAATCTTGAAATTTCTGTAAATTATTACTAGTCGAATTGGATGCCATCTGTTGTTAGAATTATTTCTCCAAAAAAATAGTAAAGTAATAATAATTATTGCTAACAAATGTAAGGGCCACCAACCCATCATAAACGAAATTTGTCCATGTCCAACTGCTGCTTTAAGAATTCCTATTGAATTACTGTAAGTTATTGCAAAAACTAAGGCTATCATTAAATTTAAAGAACGACCTCTTCGCGGATTAACAAATCCAAGAGGAATCGCAAGTAACATTTGTAATAAACACATTATTGGTAAAGAAATTCTCCACAATAATTCAGACATGTTTGCTGGTACAGGATTCAAAATTAAATTTTTTGTAGATAAAGCTCTAGCTGATATTTTATCTGAAAATTGCCGCATACTATTTCCAACAACCAAAACATAACGCTCAAAATCCATTTTTTGAAAATTTATAGAATTAGGTGTTCCATCATATCTTCTGCCAGTTCTCAATTCTAATAATTTAAAACCTTGTTCATCTAAAGAAATTGTTCCTTCTTGAGCCACAACTACACTACTTTCGCCTTTTTCAAATTGACTAATAAAAATATTCTTAATCTGGCGAGTATTTGAGGATAAGCCCTCTACAAAAAAAATACGATTACCAGAAGCAGATTCTTGGAATTTTCCCGGCGAAATTCTGGATATATCTTCCCTACTTCTGAAACGGTCTTTATATTTTGAAGATAAATCACTAGCCCAAGGAGCTAACCAAAGTGATAATAATGCCGTTATGGCAACCAAAATTATTCCTATCGACATTATAGGCTTTATCCATTGAATTAAAGAAACTCCTGACGAAAACCATATTGCCATTTCAGAATCTTGATATGATCTTGCTACAACTAGCAAAACCGATATAAAAGAAGTTAGCGATATGATAATGGGTAAATTAGTAATTGCTGAAAAACCAACTAAAGCTCCAACATCAGTGGTTGCTACTTTTCCACCAGCAGCATCACCTAGAATTCTTATAAGTATTATAGTTATAACTATGGTGAATAAAATAGCAAATACTGCGCAAGTCGTACTTAAAAGTTCACGACGAATAGCGTACCGGAAAATCATTTAGTAATATAATGATTAAAAAAAGGAGCATACATGAACTTTAGCATAAAATCTTTTAAGAATAAAAATGATATTAAAAATCAAAAAACTTCTTGTATAGTTGTCGGAGTTTATGAAGATGGGAAACTTTCTTCAGAGGTTAGAAGCTTTTCGACAATTAAATTAGTAAATGTAGCAATTAAAAGTGGTGACATAACTGGTAAGCCAGGATCGTGTTTACTTATACACATTAGTGATTCGCCAATCCAAAGAGTTTTAATAGTAGGTTTAGGCTCTTCTACAAAAATAACGAATAGAAATTTCCTTAAAGTTATTGAGGCTACTGCAAAAGTTTTTTCAACATTGGGATCAGATAATGGTATTTTCACAATACCGACAAATTTTATTAAAAATTTAAGCTTGAATAAATGCATTGAAACTGCAATAAAGATTTTTCGTGAAAGTAATTACAGTAGCGAGGAATTAAAAAGCAAAAAAGAAAAGTCAAATAAAGGTATAAAAAAAATATCTTTTGTTGTTCCTCAGGATCAAACTTTAATTGCAAAAAAAGCAATTTCAAGAGGTAATGCGATTTCAAATGGAATCGATTTAGCAAAAAATTTAGGAAACCTTCCACCGAATATTTGTACTCCTTCATACTTAGCTCAAGCAGCAAGAATGCTCTCAAAAAAATTTGATTTAAAAGTTGAGGTGTTAAATAGAAAACAAATTGAAACATTAAAAATGGGTAGTTTTTTATCCGTAACTAATGGAACACCGGAGCCCCCAAAATTTATAATTTTAAAACATCTAAATGGTAAACCTAAAGACTCACCTATTGTTTTGGTAGGTAAAGGCATAACATTTGATACAGGTGGTATTTCATTAAAATCGGGAAATGCAATGGATGAAATGAAATATGATATGTGTGGGGCATCATCAGTTATTGGCACAATGAGTGCAGTAGCGGAAATGAAATTAAAACTTAATGTAATTGGAGTGGTCCCATCATGTGAAAATATGCCTTCAGGAACTGCAACAAGACCAGGAGATATAGTTACATCTATGTCCGGACAGACAATTGAAATATTAAATACCGATGCTGAGGGGAGACTTATATTATGTGATGCTCTTACTTTTGTTGAAAAATATAATCCCGAATGTGTTATTGATATTGCAACGCTTACTGGAGCTTGCATTACTGCTTTAGGTCACCACAACACAGGGTTATTTACAAGACACGATAAACTGCATGATAATTTAGCCAATGAATTAATCAATGCTGGGAAAGAAACAAATGATACTGCTTGGAGACTTCCTATTGAAGGAAAATATCAAGATCAACTAAAATCAAATTTTGCTGATATTCCTAATATAGGTGGTGGGGGTGCTGGAAGTATTACTGCAGCATGCTTTTTAGAAAGATTCACAAAAAATTATACTTGGGTTCATTTAGATATTGCAGGAACAGCTTGGAAAAGTGGAGGCGCAAAAGGAGCGACAGGAAGACCAGTTCCAATGCTTACAAATTTTTTAATATCTAGAGAAAAAAAATATTCAGTATAATTTAATTAACTAATGATTTTAGAAAAAGAATTTACAATGAAAATTTTAAGGTATTTTTCTTTATTTTTAAGTATTTTTATGTTTTTTAAACTTGTTCATGCAGAAAAAAAATTTTACTCACTTTATTGTGGACCAATTAACAACTATTATTGTAATTCTGAAGAATTGTTCTATGAGCAAAGGCGACAGCAGTTAAACAGAACAAAAATTTTACCCTACCAACAAAGATCTTCTAAAAAAAATGCTGCTAAATTTTTTGAATATCAGCAAAGAAGGAAAATGATGATGGAAAACAAAGCCTTAAAACCGAACAAATGAATCTTTCGCCTAATATGACTTAATATATTTTGGTACAAAGATTTTAGTATTTAAAAATCTTTTAGTGATATAAATATGTCTAAATATTTAAGATCTTTAGCATTTTTTAGTGTTTTTTTTTCAGGATTATTATTTGCTCAAGATCAGATTCCATATGAAATCACTGATCAAACTCCAATAATATTTAGTGATAAAGAAAATATTCTAGTTTGGGAAGATCCAACGGGTAATTCTTCTATTAAAGAAATTGTTAAACGCTTAAGTGAATTTAAACCCGCCTCCGAAATAAAAAAAATTGATGCTGATAAAACTTATTGGGTTTCGCAAAAATTTATCAATAAATTAAATTTTGATGAAAATTTTTTTGTTGATTCTGGAGGAAATTGGACAAAAACAGAACATTATTCAATTAATAAAAGTGGCTCTATAACAAAACTAAAACCGAATGGTTGGTTTAGAGGAAGGTATAACTATTTAGTAGATAGAAATCCATATAAATATAGCATTGATAAGTATAAGACTAACAGTACTTTAATTTTACTTCCTAAAAATGAAATTATTCAGTTATTGTCTAAATTAGAATCTACACATTTTAGAACGGGTAAATCATTCTCGCTAAAAATAATGGAATCGACTAGTTTTTCCGAAATAAGAAGATATGGTCTTTATTTTCAAGGAATATTATTAGGTATTTTGTTAGCACTAGGTATATTTGGATGGTTTTCGGCATATCAAAATAAAGATAAAACAAACTTAACTTATGCTATTTGGATTACATTTGCTTTTTTTTCAAGTGGCTTTACTTATATCCATGATGGAAGAACATTTCCTGAACTTTTTTTAAATATTGAAGATGTTATTTTATTCAAAGATTTTACACTTTCTGGGATTGGAAATATGTTTTTTGGATATGGTCAAGCAATGATGTATGTTCTATTTGCAAAGTATTTTTTGGGTATCAAACAATATTTCCCTAAAATTAATAAGCTTATATATTTTTATTTTGGTTGGTCAATCATTCATGGTTTATTTTTATTTTTACCATTAAGTATATCCACTTCTCTTTTTTGGTTAATTTATTCCATACCAGTTTTTATAATTTTACTTTTTATTTACTTTGCTGCTTTTTTAAGAATGAAACAAGGTTTAAAGATTGCAAAATTCTTCATGATTGCAATGCTGCCTTATTTCTTCTTTAGAGTTATTTTTTTATTAGGATTTGCAGGAATTTCTTCACCCTTCAATTATGTTTTACCTCAATCTGGATTTGGTTATTTTTTTCTTAATACCTCTACTGCACAGTTATTTGCTTTATGTACAGAGGCTCTGATTATGTCCCTTGCAGTCATCAGTCGTACTCGCTGGTTGCAAGAGGAATTATCAAGTTCTGTACAAAAACAAAAAGAATTAGTAGAAAATCAAAATAAAGTACTTGAAGCGACGGTTCAA
>MDTB01065646.1_pt1 | contig 14737 bp, 5 predicted proteins | sample 811161 | NCBI WGS metagenome assembly MDTB01 (sample SAMN05326650, study PRJNA326480) | marine metagenome | isolation source: seawater | place: Mediterranean Sea | collected 2009
AAAACTATATAAATAAAAGATTACACAGTCCGGGTTCAAACAACGCAGAGATAGGGGACTTACAAAGATTAGGGATCTTAGCTGAAGCTGAAGTTAGAAGGCTCGCATATTATCCTGCGCGTCTTGCAGAAAAATTAACGACATACACACCAAAGAAAAACTTTCTTGATGTCACAGATACAGACACAGCCATACAGGAATTTAGAAACCTAATAGATATGGGAATCATGTCTGGCATGTCTCGTAGTAAAATAGACAACTACCTTCGCACATTTATGATTGGTGGAGAATCTGAAAGATGGCTAGTACAAAACGAATTCTTCATGGACTTTCTTGGAAGAAGCGGAGCGCTACTAGCAGGTGGTAGAGATGTCCAAGAGTTCATACAACGATTCATAAGACACGGGCATCAAAGATACGCTAACTTAGCTGACACACCTATTGGACCAGCTAGTGTACAAAGAGCTATCATTCCGGGTAAAGCACACGAAGCTCATTTATCTGTAGCAAATGTTATACCTAACTACCGTGAACTCGCGGCAGTTTCTAGGTACATGTCATTTTATAGAATGGCAGGTTGGGGTATGCATCTCCCAGCAATAGATAAGTTTATTGCGCGTACATGGCGACCAGCAGTTCTATTACGTTTAGGTTACGTTGCACGTAATGGTGGCGAAGAGCTTGCGTCTTGGTGGTGGCGTGAAGGACCAAAAGCTTGGGCGGCACAAAAAACAGCTAAGACTTCTGTAGGGCAGTATGTTACGTGGGATGAGTACGGTCGTAAAATATTTAAAGAACTTAAACCAGAAGAACAAATTCCTTTTGTATTAAAACCTATTGTGAGAACATGGCGGTCGTTTAACGAACTAGCAGGTGTCGGTGATTACGCTATTACACGCGAAGCGATGGTTAAATCTGTTAAAGAAAATCCTAATTGGCGGTTCTTCACAGACGATCAACGTGAAGCATTGTTTAAATCAACAAGAGAAACTCTCTTAAAAGAAAAAGATAAAGGCATCAGTGGTTTCGCTAGAGGCTCATTTGATTTAGCTGAGGCTACTGCACAAAGGCTTAGTTCATTGTTGCATTCCGCAGGGCAAGCATATGGTATTAAAACAAAACAAAGTATAGCTAAATGGATTAGTAAACAAATTGACAGTGACCATGAAGCGCGAGCGCGTTTAGTCCAAATGTCTATGACTAACCCAACAATTCTAGATAGTCAAATGCGTGACATATTAGGCACATTCGATTCGTATGTGTCTGCTGACAAAGTAAACATGGATTCTCTTTTAAGGCAAAGCGGATTTGGAACTGGACAAAACTTTCACCTACCAATGAATTACGGTCAGACAGAATTAAAAAGACTTTCTAATTTAGGACCAAGTGATTTACACACAGATAAAAGTTTAGGTGTAGCACAGCAACTTAGTTACTATGCGGAAGACCCATCACACGTAGCGGCGCTTAAAGAACTATCCTTATACTCCTCTCCTAAGCAAGAAGAAACATTTAGGATACTTAATGAATCATTAGGGTTATCCACAGCAGAAGGTAAACACGCCGCTGTTGCTTATAGATATTTTAATGAAAAACATCCTGAAGCGTTACGAGCATTACGTGAAGCCTTTGATACTAAAAGCATAAACGATCTTAAAACTGTTGAAGATGTAGATGATGCGATAAGACAAATCACAGCTATAGAAGAATTCGTAGAAGCAATGCCAGAAGAAATACAGGCTACTATACGTAAATTTTTAGAACCATCTCCGGGTGTGGGACAAAGTTTGAATCCTATAGCTTTCCTTATAAGCGACATTGATTCTTTGAAAGTTACAACAGACTGGAAGAGAGCGAAAGAAAAAGCGAAACTTGCTTTTGTCAATAAGTTAATGAGTCCAGAAGGACAACAACTTTTATACAGTACACACAGATCGAACATGGGTTTTGACAAACTCGGTGGTGTTATAAGCAGTCCATTACCTCCGGGTTATACAAGACTTTTCGTTCCTGTGATATCTGTAGATCAGATAGATCTTCTTGCAGATATTCTTCAATCAGGGCATATAGGCGCTCAAGGCTGGTTCGATGAATTCGTAAGAAAATTGGAAATCGAATTTGAACTTGCTGGCATCCCACGTAGTGAAGCAACTAAAGCGGCACGAATGCTTCAACCTAGTATGCATCCAAGTACGATGCATCATACCCCTAACTCTTATCGTGCTTTAAGCCAGTCTTACATTTCACAAGAAAGCAACTGGGTTCCTTTAGCTACAGTTAGTTCAAACGATCAAGTAGCTCATGCTATATCGAAAGTAATGGACGACATGTTAGGGCCAATGCTTCCAGTAGATCCTGCACGTAGCTCTATGCGTGGAAGAATCGGAAGTATAGATGTTAACAGTGAGGAACTATTTAACGAACCGGGAGCCGCTATAAAGGGAAGACAAAAGTTGGGTGTGCCTTCTTTCTCTTACACACATGGTGGTGCGACTCACGAAAGCGTGTACGCGAATCTTGGCTATTCAGGGAATGTAGATTTACAAAACAATTTTTATGGTTGGGGTGAAGTAGCACCCGGAGATTTCAGAGCTATCCCAGCAGTTGATTTCGGATCACGAGGATTACGTAATGAAACCGTTATAGGCGCTCCGTTGCATATGCTTTTCTCTAAAGCTGATAATGTTCGACCAGTTCAAATGCTGGACAATACTCCTGTTACTCACAGAGTCAAAGTGTACAGAAATAAGGCAGATGGAAGAACAGCAGTTTTCCGAGAGTCAGATGATGTAGCCGCATACGACTGGTACAAAGAAGCTGAATGGGAAGTTATTGATGAACAGATAGTCACCCAAAACGATTTACGAAACGCGGCAGAAGAACTTGCTTTGATAAACATGGTTGAGATAGAAGACATGGTTACAACAGGCATTCGTTCTCTTCCCGGAGAAGAAGTTCAAATCTTTCACCCTTGGATAAGAGAAGTTCAGAATGCGGCAAAGGGTGGGGAAATAAGTCAGGTCAGAATAAACGATCATGCTGTACGTGACGGATGGTGGGAACATGCACCTAAGAGTGTGCTTACGTTGTTGCCTGTCACAGATCAGATGGGAACCAAAGTAGAGAACATCAGCAAAGCGTGGAACACTCTTTTACGAAATTGGTTTGACGGTGTGGTTAATCCAATGATTGGTGCGATGGTAAGAGAACCATTATTCCAACATTATTTGATTAAAGGGTTTGACCAGACAAGAGGTGTGAGAAGACTTTACCATCACGCAGAAGGAAGATACGACAAGCTTGCTGTCGCTCTTGGTGACGCGGCAAAGTTCGATGATGATGGACAGTTGACAATAGATATTCTTACAGATTTTTTTGAGATTGAATGGGCTGGTGCGACAGTAGACCCAGAAGAAACAATATCGAAAGTATTTTTTGCTATAGAAGGAAGAAATAGTGGACGTTTCTCAAAGAATTTAGATGACGTATTAAAAACAGCGGAACTGTCTAAAGAAAAAGAAAAAGTTTTTAAAGCACTCAGTAGGATAGCTAAACGTAAAGATCAAACTGCGATAAACGAGTTCTTTGATTTTGCTTTACGGCACAACAACATGTTCCAAGCTCATAGGGATGTTGCTTTGAAACGAGCTATGACATTAACAGGTGCGTTTATTGACGATCATAGGATACGTTCACAGTTCCAAGAGATGGTTGGTACTGTACTGCCATTCTGGTTTGCTGAAGATCAGTTCCTAAGAAGATTAGGTAGAAGTCTTAATCATAATCCTATGATGTTAAGAAATCTTCACTTGACAATGAACGCAGGTGTTTACGGTGGGCTGATACAAGAAGACCAGTATGGGGAAAAGAGATTAGTTATTCCGGGTAGTGAAGTAGCTACTAATTATTTAATGGAGTTAAGTAACGAATACCCAATAATAAATAAAATATTTGGCGGTGCTATAGGTTCTGTCGCTAAAGCGGCTATGAGCAATGGTGTCTCAATGAACATCAATATCATTCCGGGTTATGATCTTGACCAGATGGGGCAAATGGGATTCGGACCTTTAGCGGCTATACCTATTAATCTTGCTTCTCATCGTGATCCTTCTATAAGACAGTATTTTGACAAGCATATGGTGGGTGGACGTTACCAAGCGGCTGGTTCTCAATTTGAAGGAACTGCTGAAGCCATGACGAATGTTGCTAAAACTATGTGGGATTCGATAGTGCCGTCAGTTATAGCTAGACCAATAGCGATGCTTGGATGGGATGGTGGTGCTGGTAGAACTAAAGCCACACAAGATGTTATTAATTTCATGGCTATGAATGGCATGATGCCTGATGAGAGAGACATAGCTTCTTTAGAGAACCCTGATTTATTTAATGAACAGTTCATGGACAAGGTAAACGCTATGGCTATGCAATACCAGTTGTTGCAAGCTTTAACTTGGTTTGCTCTTCCATCTGCAACGATATTAGCTGATCTTACCCAGCATGAGAATTGGGAATGGAACGAAGAGTTTTATGATTTAACAGATCAAGGTGTTCCTTATGAAGAGGCGTACTCTTTGTGGATTAAGAACATAGAAGCTAGAGAAGGTGAGTTTGACCCTATGGTACATTCACCTTTTAAGGTTGGTAAATCTTCTAAGATCCCGTTTGCTGTATTAGAAACAACTCAAGCCGCTAATGAATGGTTAACTGAGAATGAACAGTTCGCTCGTGATTTCAAATCATCATCAGCTTATTTCATGCCACGTAAGTTTGATGTTGAAGACACAGAGTATGTAGCAGAAGCAAAACAAAGACAAGTAAACATGGGTCTGTCTAGTCTGAGAACACCTGAAGAAATTTTAACAGAGTTATACAAGAACTCTGCTTATCACACTTACCATGAAGCTTCGGTATCTTATAAAACTAAAAAGTATGCGGCTAAAGCATTCGGTATGGATACCACAGAAATGGATCTTAAATGGGATGCTTGGTATGCGTCGTTCCAAGCAAGACATCCTGTGTTGGCAAGAGCGTTGAGTACAAGCACATCTAAAGACAGAAGAGAAAGTACTATAAGAGAGTTTAGGCTTCTTGTAGAGAATCCAGATATGGTTCCTCAAGGTTTACACAGGAACGATGTTCTTAAAACTATGGATATTATTGTAGAGTTTAATGACAAAATAGAAAGTTATAGTGGTGCCACTGGTTCTACTGCAACTGACATAAGAAATGCACTAAAGTTGCAGTACTGGAGATATTTAGAGAAGGTTATTAAAGGAAGACCGTGGTTGAATGAATTGTATTACAGTGTGTTTTTACCAATGTTAAGTGATAGTTGGATAGCAAAGTATGAGGCAGGTTTAATAGAAATTAATCCTGCGGTTTTGGCGGTATAAATGGAACAGTTAATATTAGCGGTAAAAGCGGCGGTAGAGGATTATCTTACTGCTGTCGGTTTGGACGTAAATCTTGATGAAATGTCTCAAGCAGATTTGCAAGCATTCTTTACGAATCCCCCTGAAGGCGTAAACAAAGAACAGTTGCAGAAGGTTATAGAATCTACGGTTATTTTAAATCAGGGGACTGATGAACAATCAAGACAAGTTGGTGGTGCTTTAGCTCTTGGTTTGGTTGAAGCTTCTGCTATGAGTTCACTCGTAAAAGTATTTGATGATATTCCTTGGGGTCAAGTCGGTGAGGGTATTGGTAAGGCTTGGGATGAGGCAACTGGTTGGGTCGGTAAACTTTTTGGTGGTTCTAGTGATGATGTTGCAGAAGGTTCTGCTGGCATAATGCGCGAAGGAGATGCATGGCCGCAACAACTTCCGGGTCAAGAAGCTGGGGTTCAAGGTCGTACTGATGTAGGAGGGGAGTCAGTAACGCCGACACCTCCGTTGTCTCCTAAACAAATTACTGGTGGTGTTGTAGGTGGGACTGCCGCTGGGCAGGAGATAATAACTAATGTTGAAGGTTCAGGAGAACAGATTCAAAGAGGAGATGTAATACCTGATTTTCTTCAAGGTGAAATAGATATTTTTGGTATGAAGATTCCTTCTCCTTTTGGCACTGAGGGTGACCAAGTTTATGAACCTGAAGGATGGCCAGAAGAAAATGATGACCCTAGTACTTTCCTCCAAGGTGGGACACTTTCTGATCTTGAAACACCTATAGGTAATGTTCCTAAAGTTATTCTTAAAGAACTATATTTTGATGGTATAAGCGAACAGTCTGCATTTGACAAGTTGACTAATTGGTTGGGTGGTAAATCTGTTCTTGTTCTTGATACTGATGGTAAGTCATTAGTGCAAGCATTAGAAGCGAAAGCAAATCAGCTTGGTGATATCAATATTTATAATTTGGCTTTAGCAGGCGAGGCAGGAGATGTTGGTAGAAATATTGTTAAGAACTTTTTGAGAGAAAACTGGGAAAGAATTCCTGAATTAGCACAAAGTGTTGGAAATTTCGGTGGGGTAAATTTAGATCAAGCAATTAATAGTTACATAGAAACAATGGCAAAACAAAGCCCGTACTTTATTACAAAAGCCAACATAGAAACTATTGGTGGCGAAGAAACAATATCTTATATAGGGCTTACTGCTTCGTTTGATGGCACTCCGTTTGGTACTGTGCAATCTTTAAACGATTTGTTTTCTGGCGGGAAGATAGGACATTTCAATTTAACAAACTTGTTGGAATCTGCTTCGCCTGAACAAATGGAATTATGGCAACAACAATTATATTCATGGGGTTTTATGTCTGGAGAACCCAACTCGTGGGGTATTGCTGATGAACAAACTTTGATGGGTATGAACAAATGGCACACTACTCTTATTAATGAAGGGCTTGCTTTTAAAAGACAGAATAAAAACATTTCTGAAGATGGATCACCTTTAGCTGACTCTGTTCAAAATCAAGCAATCCTTAAACAAATGGGGCAATTAGGACAAGCAGGTACCAGAGATTCTATTATAAGACAAAGTGTTATTGATGATGCTTCAACAAGAGTTGAACAGTATTTAAATAACACAGGCAGGATACTTCCAGAAGGTTCAAGAGAAATGCTTAAAAGCGGTCTTGGTGGTGTCATTAAAAACATGGGTAAAGAAACCACGTTCGGTCAAGGTGGTACACAAAGAGAACGTAGTTTAGCTGAGTCGATGCTTTCAGAGTATTACGGTAATGAAGATTGGGGGTCAGCATTACAGTTCGGTAACAGTGATACTGATAAAGAGTACCTTCAATACGCATTGAAAGCAGGTGCTTTATCCCCTGAAGAACTCAAAGCATTACAAGACGGAATATTAGATCCTTCATCTTTACGTGGAAATAACGAACGACAAAAAGATGTAGCTGTTTCAGTGCTTCTAGGATTTTTACGAGAAGCAGGAGCAGGTGGGCAAGGCATGGGTGGTTTAAACAACGCTTCTATAGAACACATCTCTTCCGCTCTAAGAAAATATATGCATACTTCTGGTGCGGCTCAGTACAGAACAAATCCTTTATCTGAACAGGATCTATTAGTTATGGCTCACAATGTTCAAAACGTAATGAACAACAAAGTTTATGACAATAACGCTCCGTTAGCTCAAGCCGTCGCTAAGTCAGGTATACAAGAAATGGGACTAGAAGGTGGAACAGCAGGCTACCAGTACAGGCAACTTGTTGATGCTTTGAATACTGTAAGACCGGGGCCTCAAGGATTAGGAGTACGAAATGTATAGCTTAGAAGAGATTTATAAAATTGCTTCAGAAGTATGGTCTGATCCAGAAGATATAGCACAATTTACTGCTATGGCTATGGGTGAGTCAGGTGGCAGAGCAGATCATATTGCAAAACCTACTTATAACGATGATGGAAGTTTAAAAAATCGTGGTGGTGACACTGGTTTGTGGCAAATACATCCGATGCATTTTGATCCTAATAGTTCTAAGTATATAAAAAATGTTGAAGATGGACATTTAAACAATGATCTTGTTGATTTAGGTATTGTTAGTTCTTATGAAACAGCGCAACAAGAATTGTTAGATCCTAAAATAAATGCTCAAGCGGCTGATGCTATAGCTAGAAGACGCGATAGATATACTGGGCATACAGAAGGTGCGTTTGATTGGAGTGCTTTTCCTTCGTCGCTTTTTTATGGAAGAGGGAACCAAGACTTTGATTTATTTTTAAATGAAGCTAGAGAATTTGGGCAAGGCTATGCGGCTAGTAAAGTAGCAGGTTCTATGATTGCTCCTACTCCTACTTTTGCTAAAGGTTTAGAACCAGCAGTTAGAACTATTGTTGGTTCTGATATGCCAATAGGCCCCGGAAAAATTGGGCGCGGTGAAATAAGCATGTTAAAGAAAACATTAAAAGGCACAATAGATTTTAGTAGCGACATTATTGAAATGTTAGAGAAGGGTCTTGTAGCTATTCTCCCTCCTGAGATTATATCTAATATTCCTAAAAGTGCGTTAGCTAGAGTTGGTTTAGAAACAGATTCTAAGTATCCATTCTTTATAACTCCTGTAGGGGCTAAAGCATTTGATATAGCTGGTGACATACCCGGACAATTACGAGGACTTATCCGTAGTGGTATATCTAGTATCGGTAATTGGTTTGTTGAAGAACTCGGAGATGGGACTAATGACCCTAACGTCTGACGATCTTAACCCTGAAAGTTGGAGAGATCCCGCTTTTTTTAATGAGACTGATTATTCATATCAAAAAGAGTTTTTATCAGAAATGTTGGCTAACTCTTTAGAAGCAGGTCGTTCGCTTGGTGGTGAATATTTTTCTGGTCCAACATCTAGAGGGATGGGGCAAGAAGAACAGATAGCTAAGGGTGCGGATCTTTGGTTGCAGGCTCAAGATTTTTTAGGTTATGACGATTTAATAACTTTGTTGCAGAGCGTTGATGCTCAGGCTGGTATTGATTGGGCTTGGAGTTTACAAAGAGAACCAACTTATCAGAAAGATATAGCTAGTATAGCTAGTTACCTTAATCCTTTTAACACAGCTTTTGAGCAGGTTGGTGGCGCGGCTTTAAAGTTTATTAATCCTTGGGGTGGTGGTGTTGGAGATCAAGCATCAGCGGCATTCGATCAGCTTATGAGTGCAGATGACAGGCTACTTGATTATGGGCAGAACCCTTATGGTAGCCAATTTAAAAGAACTACTGGTATTGAGGATTGGGGTGATGCGTTATGGTTCGCGTTTGATCTTTTTGATATAGCTACGTTGGGTACTGGTGGTGCAGTATTAGGTCCTGCTAGGCGAAAGCTGGCAGAGATTATGATTAGAACAGACAGATGGGATAATGCTTTAGGTAAAAAAATTCTAGGTGACGATATTTATAATGATTTGTTGAATCGTATGCCTAGCATGACTAAAGATGAATATATTCAATTCGAGGAAGATTTAATCAGGGCGGCTGACGAGTTTATTGGTGAACCTTCTAGAGATATAGTACCTCAAGAATGGATTGAAGACGATTATGTAGGTTTTGAATATGGAGTTATTCGTGGATCTTCTAACGAACAGATAATTAAACCTAATATTGATATAGGTAAAGTTAAATTCAGAGACGGAAACGTTACTAAAAGTTTTAACGGCATAAAAGCTTCATATCCTATATCAAAAGGATTGTCAGAAAATAATCTTTTAAATGAAGATCTTATAACTGTAGCTCAACGTGCAGAAGCGCTTGACAGATCTTTTGTTTTAATTGAAATGCCTGATAGCACTTTACAACCTTGGTATAGGTCATCAAGTGAAAATTCTGGTAGGGCTGAATGGTTTCCGTTTGAAGGTTTTGGTAGACCGAATCAAGGTGATTGGATTAGGAAACCTGAAACGCATGGTCAAAGACCGCCGGGAGAGCAAGAAATTTCTAATGCTCTTGCAAGCCGGTTCGATCATTTAGAACCATTGGATATTGGAGATACTAATTGGGTTGATTTGAATGAAGATTTTGGCACGTTGAATGTTGCAGAGTGGGGTGTTGCTAGACAAGAAGGGTTTTCATTAAGAGCAAATGAAGGTCGCCAACAGGTAGAAGAATTTTTCGATCATTTAGAACCAGTTAACCGTCCACTGCCTGACGATGAGTTTGATATTGATGAAGCCGTTGAAGCTCACTATGACTGGAATGAACCGGGCAATAGGCTTGCTAGAGAACGGGCGCGGGCTAGAGAACAGATGCCGGAAGAACAAACATTTAGTTCGATGGATGCTCATCGTTCTCCTGCTCCACAAGAACCAGACTTCCCTACTAATGTAGGTTGGATTCCCACAGGAATAACACCAGATAAACGACCTGCTAATGAAACTTTTTGGGGTGCTATGACACGCCACATGTTTAATGTCGACGCTGATAACAGTGTTATAAAACCTTCTCCTATTAATGATCCTCGTATTGAGATTGAAAAGGAGGCGCAGGATTTAGCAAATGAGTGGATGAGGCGGCCTGACAATCCTGATTTTGATGATTTAGGAAATGAAAGATCTCCTGCTGAAAGAGAACGAGTAATAGAAGAGAACCGACAAAAAGAAATGGATTTTGAAAGAAGGAGCGCTCGTGTTGGTACTGCACCTCTTGTTAAACGACCTGCTAATGTTACGCCTACCGTAGATGAAGCACACGCTTTTATAGAAACATATATGCCTCCTGAAATAATGGTAAAAGTATTTCCTTTTGGTGCATCTGATGATGAAGCGGTAAAGTTCGGAACAATATTATACGACTATTTGTATGATGTAGATTTTAATTTAGGGCGTGTAGCAGGCAAAGGGTTTGGTTCTAATCTACATTCATCCCCTCCTTTTTTAACGCCTAATTCTCAAGCCACAGATTTATACATAAGAAGTCAAGATACTTATGGGGCTACACTTTTTGATGAACAAAGTGTAGAAGGCGCATCAGCTATTAAAGACGCGATTAAAGTAACACGGAATGGTGAACCTTTAGAATTTTCAGACGTACTAGAACTAGCTTCAGACATGGATGATGAAACAGCAGAGTTCTGGCGAGTTATTGATGATATCTTTTTTAGTGGTGAAACAAGCACGAATGCTTTAAACAGTCCTGAAGGTTTTAATGAATGGTGGAATGCTGTTCAAGAAGCAAAAATGAAAGTAGAGCTTGAATACCCAGATTTAGGTGTGACTGTACCTGAAGAAATTTTAGACACATACCATGAACGCGCTATGAATGCTATCGCTTTTGAAGCCCAGTTGGGTGAGCATGTGTTCGGTGATATTTTTGTAAAGAACGGAAAGTTTTATAGAGCTACTTCAAGTGATATAGAAGACAGGTTGTACAGGTCGGATGCGGCTTTGACTAGGGGTGCGTTGGATGAAGGGGGAGGAGACATTTTGGATTCTGTGTTTCCTCCTGAACAAAGTTTGGGTGAAGAAGGTACAGAAGCAATCCTAAATTATGAAATGCCTAACTTTACAAATCCTGAATCGCCTTATGCAATAGCAGGTGACTTAGAAGTAAGTGCCATAGAGTATGAAAATTATTTAGCGGGTCGCCGTCCTCGATCAGAAGTTGAAATTGCACGAGTGAATGAAAGATATGTTTTTGCGTCAAACGATTTTGAAACGTTGACGACTCTGAGTTTGATTTCACAAGAGAATATGGATTTACAAGGCTTTTACGAAGTTATATACAGATTACGTGAGGGAACAGAACTACATGCAGAAAGACTTGGTTGGCTTGAACCAAGTTCAGTTACTTGGTCTAATCCATCTACATTTGAAGCTATGGAAGAGGAAGCGTATGGGGCTGTACGTGATTTTGTTGAAAGCTCAGTTAGAGCTTTTGCTGTAGATGGTAGATGGTACCGTCTAATCGGTGAGGTAACACCAGAGAATGAACTCACTCAACTGCATCTTTTGCATGTAGCTGTTAAAGCAGAAGAAGAGAAATTATTGAGGTGGACAGATAACCTTATAAATGATTCCTACTGGTCACGTAGTCCACTTTCTCCTATAGACGTTCCACTTAAAAATTTAGGAATCCCTGAAAAAACAAGAGAAACGGTTAACACCTTGATTGAAAATTTATCTCAGAGTCAAAGAGAAGCTATAGCAAGAGATGGGATTCATGGGGTTGTACCTACTGATGAGAACATGTCGTCTTTAAAAGATATCTTTATTGGAATAAGATCAATGGTAAATGATGTTGACAAAGCGGCTGAACGCGTCGCTAGATTCAGAGAGGAATGGAGTTTTTAATGGCTAGTCCAAAAGAAGATCCTAATTATAAGCCACCACCAACATACTCCCCTGAAGTAGATCAAGGTCCACCAGCCGGATTTGTTCCACCAACGAGTGGAGAAATTTCTCCTATGTTGCAAACTATTTTAGGCTGGTCATGGTTAGGGCGTTGGGATGGTGCAGGTGAAGACGCTGGCACAGCTTCCATAGTTCAAGCATTCATTGACAAATGGGAAACAAAATTCCGTGATCTATCACAAGCCGGTGAAGTTGGTATAGCAAATTATACTGTTACTGCTTTAGTAGAAGAATTTAAAGCAGATCTTTTTAACCAAGGATGGTACCAAGAAAAGAATGCGGCTTGGCAAGCGATTACTAAGATGCGTTACGGGACTGACACTCCTCCTGCTGAGTGGGGTAATCTTGTTGAAACCACAAAAGAATATGTTGACGATTATTTAAGAGGGCTTGGTTTTGTTGATTGGCAAGGGAACTTGACTGTCAAATATGATGACGATTTTATTGAAGATTTAATATACGACTCGTCAACAGTTGGTACGGGTGGGTTACCTGCTCTTGACAGTAACCTAGCTGACGCTTATATAGATAATGAGTTCATTCCTTCTAGACAATTTGGTACACAAGACGGTGACTTTACTGTAGGTGCCGGTTCTCTTAAAGGTTTATATGACAGTTTAAAAAGCATGGCTAGTAATAATTTTTTATCTATACCTGATGAAGATTTGTGGGACATGGTGTCTAGAATTAAACGAGAAGAGATGACTGTAGAGGGTGCTTATAATATTATAAGTAACCGTGTAGCGGATCAGTTTGATTTCTTAGATGGTTCTCCGATAATGCAACGTATTAATACTTTTAATAGTGGTTCGGGTACAGGTTTAGGTAGTTTAAAAAGCCATTTATCTCCTGTAATTACAGGTGTGGCTAATGCTTGGGAGTTAGATAATAATGAGATTAATTTACAGGACATGTTTGGTCAGGGTTTAGAGAGTCTTATTATTGGTGACGGTGATGATCGTAGGTTTATGAATTCGCGTGAAGCTAAAGACTGGGCGCGGTTACAACCAGAGTATAAGCAAACACAGGATTACGGTATGAGAATGGGTAATATTACGCAAGAACTTCTTAGAACATTCGGAGCTATCTAATGAGTTTTGTAGAAGATTTAGCTAAACAAACTCCAGAACAACAGAAAGCATTAGCTGATGCTGTATTAAAAGCTCGTATGTCAGGTCGTGGTGCTGTGTCATCTGGTACTCACGAATGGAAAGAGGGAAGACTTGTTGCAAAAAGTGACACACGCACTGATATAGAATTTGATGAAACAGGTGCGTATGTAAGCGGTGGTGGATTAATTAATAGAGTTGATCTAACAGGTAGCGAAGATGATTCTAAAGAGATTGACTATATAGAAGATAATGGTGACGGTACATACACAGTTTTCTTTAAAGATGGAACTTCAGAAATTAGAGGCACAAAAGAAGATGACGAAGATGATTCTGATTTTTCTTTAACTTCATTAAAAAGCGCTTTCATGGGCGCACTACTAGAAACAGGATTAGATACTGAAACAATAACTCAATTATGGGACTGGGCTGAAACTAGATTCACTGGCGATTCTAGTTTTACTGCCGCTCAAGCTCTTGTAGAAATGTACGACCAAGAAGCATTCAAGAAAAGATTTCCGGGTATCTCACACATGCGTGACATGGATGAAACAAGAAGAGACATCCCATCTCCTAGAGAATATCTTGAACGTGAAGGGAAGATGAAGCAATGGTTCAACCAGTACGGGTTGGATTCATTCGCGGCTAATCTTGACAACGCTGTAGCTGAATCTTTTATAGCTAGTGTCGGTGACGCAGAATTATTAGAAAGAATGCAAACAGCTTCACGTTTAATATACGAAGCACCTGAAGCAGTTAAAGATACTTTCGCTCAATGGTATGGTCCTGCTGGTGACGCGGCTTTAATGGCGGCTTTCTTAGATCCAGACGATCAAGTTTTTGGTAATGATTGGAAGAGCTTAACTACTTTAAAGAACCAAGCTGAAACAGCAGAGATAGGTGGCTGGTCTAAGATGTACATGGATTTAGATTCTCCTATCGACGAAGCGCAAGCTCAAGCTATAGGTAAACTGGGTCTTCAACAGTCTCAGATATGGTCTAAGTTCGGTTCTATTAAAGAACAAGAGAATCTTTTTCTTGAGAAGCAAGGTGAGATGGATCTAGACATGACTACTCATGGTGTGGCGGCAGAATTTGGTGTAGATTATGACACTATGTCGGGACAAGAGCTTGCAGATGTGCTTAAACGTAGGAGTGAACGTAGGTCAGCAGAGTTTAAAGGTGGCGGTGGTGCCATTCTTTCTGGCAACAGAACAGGATTAGGGAGTGCCAATGCCTAAATATCAAACTAGCTCTTCAAAAGGGAAAGCAAAGAAAGTACCATATAAGAAGGTAAAGAAAGGTAAACGTAAATAATGTTTAACAAAGACGTACTAGAGAGAGT
>MDTB01096646.1_pt1 | contig 14737 bp, 8 predicted proteins | sample 811161 | NCBI WGS metagenome assembly MDTB01 (sample SAMN05326650, study PRJNA326480) | marine metagenome | isolation source: seawater | place: Mediterranean Sea | collected 2009
AGTTTGAGCCCCGTCCCTTTTCCCGGCCCGCAAGCTAGACCAGTGATCTGTTACGAACTCTTTCAAGGATGGCTGCTTCTAAGCCCACCTTCTGGTTGTCTTCGACCACGGACTCCGTTTCATATTAACACTTAACTGGAACTTTGGGACCTTAACACTGAGCTGGTTTCTTCACCTTTCGTCACGGTAGCTTACCCACCGTGGCTCACTCCCCGCGTCTACAGCGATGACAACTTCGGAGTTTGACAGCGTGCCGAGGGATTGCTCCCCCTAAACACCCAATCAGTGCTCTACATCATCATCTACCTCGACGGAGATCTACCTACGAGTAGTCTCGCGCGGAACCTGCTATTGCCCATCTCGATTGGACTTTCACCCCTATACCCAGCTCTTCCGAGCGATTTGCAGATCAGCAACGGTTCGTTCCTCCACCCAGCTTTCGCCGGGCTTCAAACTGGCCAGGAATAGATCGATAGGCTTCAGGTCTCCCACTATTGACTCCGGGCGAACACACCCCGTCCCTCGTCTTGCGACTGCGGACTTGTCGGTTTCCCTTCGGCTTCGCGGATCAACCGCTTAACCTCGCCAATAATCAGAACTCCCAGGGGCATTATTCAAAACGCACGATATGACGCTGCTCATTTCTTCGCTTTCACGCCATATCAGTCTGATCCCGACTGGTTTCAGGGTCTTTTCACATCCCGCTAAGGATACTTTTCAGCGTTCGCTCACGCTACTTATCCACTATCGGTCTCGAGTAGTATTTAGGATTGGAAGTATCTGCCTCCCAACTTCACGCGCGATATCCGACGCACGCTACTCGGGGGTCCATCACAATGCCATATCGTTTGCGTGTACGGGACTTTCACCCTCTATGGTGTGCCGTTCCAGGACGACTTCCACTTCCACGACGTAGGCAGAGATGGCCCACACCCCACATCCCGCAAAGGTTTCCCAATGCGGTTCGGTTTGTCCTTTTCCGTGTTCATTCGCCACTACTAACGGAATTTCTATTGATTTCTTTTCCACCCCCTACTAAGATGCTTCAGTTCGGGGGGTTCCCTTTCCTTGAGAGGAATGGCACAATGTGCCAGGAGGTCCCATTCGGCAATTCGCGGATCCAAGAGATTCATGCCTCTCCCCGCGACTTATCGCAGCTTGTCACGACCTTCTTCGGCTCTCGAGCCGAGCCATCCCCCAGTCGGGTTGTAGCATCAGGATCAATTGTTGTACATTCGATTCCTCACCTTTGGTGAGTCCTCTGGTGTCCAGGCTTCTCGATTCGTCGTTGGATTCCTAGGCCACATTGTCTCCCCGCAGGGCAACGCGGCCTCATCCACTTCCCCCCTCAGCATCACTGAAGGGGTGCACTAAAAGCAGCCCTGCGACTTGCCTTCGGTATATCAAGTAGACGGGTGATGAGGCCGTAATAACCAGTTAGAGAACGATGTACGTAGACGCTATCACTCGACTTCGGAATCATCAACGGAATCTGCGAACTTCCCATAGATGATTGGAGTGCATAACAGAGATGCAACCATCATAGCCGCTATGATTACGAATGGGTAGATATTGCTCTCCCATACAATGGCATACCTGACTATCACGTAGACCGTTGAGGTCATTATGGTCAAGATCATTATCGGGAATCCGGTCTTGAAGAATCGATTGAAGGATATGTCGTTGCCAGACCCTTCAGCAAGACCCGCGGCCACCACGTTGGCAGATGCCCCTATGATGGTGCCATTCCCTCCGAGGCAAGCCCCGAGGGCCAAAGCCCAAGCAAGGGGGCCGAGCTCAAGGCCCAGATTGGGGTCGTTGGCAAGCTCGATTACAACCGGGACCATAGTCGCCGTATACGGTATGTTGTCGATGAAAGCGGATGCTATCGCTGAGACCCATAGAAGCAGTACAACGGACACCATGAGCCTATTATCCTCAGAGGCTCTCGAAATGATGCCTGATATGCCGTCTGCTATGCTGTCGATCAGACCCATGTACTGAAGCCCCCCAATCATGATGAAGAGCCCTGCGAAGAATATGATGGTGGTCCATTCCACTGCATCGAGCTGCTCTTCTACGTGGTGAGGCGATGTGACAAGTAGCATCAGAACTGCGCCTCCAAGGGCTATTGTGGCCACTGTTAGTAACGGGTGGGGGAATGCCGAATGGGCGAAGAATCCGATAATGACCAATGTCAGTATAGCACCGGATTTTTTCAGCAGCTGCATGTCCTTGATTCCGTATCGAAGGCGCAGCAGGTCCACATTGCGATGCCTGGCACCGGAGAGGCCCTTCGATTCAAGACGCGAAAGTAGCCAGAACGAGGGGGCTATTGCGATTACTACGGCAGGCCCGACGTGAACTATGAAATCGACGAATGTGACTCCCTGACCTGCAAGCATATCATAATCTGAGAGAGCCTGTGGCGATAGTTGAGCGCCGATTATTATGTTCGGTGGGTCGCCGATCTGTGTTGCAGCGCCTCCGATGTTTGAGAACATCACCTCTGCAATAATCAGAGGTACCGGTTCTAGATCGAGTACTTTGGAAATCTGGATTGTAACTGGGACGATCAACAAGATCGTAGTCACATTGTCGAGGAAGGCCGAGAATACTGCCGTGATTGTACATAGGATTATCGAAAGTCTCCAAATTGAGCCACCGCTGTAGGCGTATGCCTGCACTGCAGCCCATTCGAAGAGACCTGTTTTCGCTAGCACATCTACGATGACCATCATCCCGATGAGAAGCCCCAGAGTCTCTTCGTCGATCCAAGTAACAACGGTTCCAAGATCTGGCCCGTCGCCCACTGCATGGAGTGCGACCACGACAGCGATTCCACCGATAGCGGCTGCCAGAGCCCTGTGGACGAACTCGAAGACAATCAACGCGTACACCGCGACGAGGATCACAAAGGCCAGTGGCGTGATCCATCCCGGCATATCCTCAGGTGGAGTCCACCCTCCGCCAGTCGAAATAGCACCAGCAGTAACCACGGGGATGAGTGCCAAACAAGTGACCAGGAAAATCGAGAGGTTCATTGGACTTCGATACCATTTCGTGCGAAGCATGCTTTCGCCTTCTGCGTGGACCATATGAAGGCTACCTGTGAGATTGTTCAGCGTCGCCACAATACAGCAACGTTGCCTCTGACGAAGACCGCGTGCGAATTCGTCTTTTCTTCGATTTCGGCAATTATGCTAAGTCTCGTATTTTTCTCCCCTGCTACACCCCGATTAAGCTTAATCTTGACGAGGGGCCTGGACCCGAGTTGATCATTCACCTCATTCACCACAGATTCTGAGAGGCCTCCTTTTCCTACCCTTATTGTGGTCTGGAGATCTCTCGATTTTGCCGCTTCCATGATAGTTCTCGGAACCTTGATTTCAGAGATTATAATCACCTCCAAGATATCTGTGGACCCTTCCACACTTGATGCATGTTACGATAACCTGGCCAGCCCTAATCCGAGTTCTTGAATTTGAGGAGTTGAGCATTTTCCTGCAGTTCCTGCACGACCTCATCCTAAGTTCGCCTGGAATTCTGACTCGATTTCTGCGAGCGGTTCGGAGCATGGCAGATCCAGCAGCCTCTGCGACTTCTGAAGAGGGGTCGATGAGCCATATTCTCCCGAGGCTGTCAACAGCGTCAGAGGCGATTTTAGCCCTTCTAGGCCTGGTTCTGCCTCTTGCTCCCATGGATTCACCCCACCGTACGCCTGTTGACCGCATCGCGGACTAATGAGGACACTTCCCCCATCGGGCCTGTACCGTCGATCTCGACCAGAATCCCTTTTTTTGTGTAGTAGGATTCCAAGGGCGAAGTTTGCGAATGGAATGTCGAAAGCCTTTGGCGGACGGTTTCCTCAGTGTCGTCAGTCCTTTGGATGACTCGATGGGCAATGTCATCCGGAGGGGGGCGATGCGCTATGTGGTATATCTCACCGGTTTCTGGGTCGGTTCTCCTTCCAGTTATCCTGTCGACTATTATGTCGTCAGGTACATTGAGAGAAAGAACCATGCACACGGGAGTCAGGCTCTCCAAAGCCTGCGCCTGAGGGATCGTTCGTGGGAATCCATCGAATAGAAGTCCGTCTGACGCGTCCTCTCGCTGTAGCCTTCTCCTAATCAGTTCGATGATGATCGAATCTGGAACTAGTAGGCCCTTCTCCATGTACGACTTGGCTTCATTGCCAACATCACTCTGCTCGTTTACTGCTTCACGCAGCATATCCCCCGTGGAAACCTGCGGTTTTCCGGTTATTTCGGATATAAGACCGGACTGCGTTCCTTTTCCAGCACCGGGAGGGCCGAACAATATTATTGATTCACTTCGATCCCAGGACTCCATTAGTTTGCCTCCTGTGTCGATAGTGCTTAAATTGCTGTGGGTCTAACTCTGGTTCTCCTTGAGCCATTCGGAGCCATACTCTCTCCATTGGTCCATTGACCAGCCATCCGGTAGTCCGCTTGGAGGTAGGGGGGGTGTTGTTTTGCCCGGAAGGGGGGGTAAATCCAATTTGGGCATTGAGTCCCTGATGGCAGCTTCCATATCGCCTTTTTTCACGGTAGTGCTAAGGGTTTCATCGGCCGCTTCGGTAGAAAGTGCGTTCATCCTGCGCGTAGACGCTTCGCCCTGCATAAGGGCGGACCCCTCGGGAATCAAGTCCTCCCCAGGGGTTTCTGATTCTGGCGATGAGCGCCTCAGAGAAATTATTCCGACAGTTGCGGCGAGGATGAGGAGGATGAAAACGAGCGGCATTAGGAACGGAGGCAGGGAGTTACCGATTCCGCTTCCGGTGGCTGGCAGGATATAGACCGTTACGGATTGGGGCTCGTCTAACACCAAATTGGTCTCATCGCAGGATTGGCCTGTGGGATTGAATGTTACGTGGAAGTTTTCGATCCCTGGGTCCGCATCCTTGTCTACGCCCAATGTGAAGTCGAGGATTCTGGATTCCCCTGGTGCCATCTCTGTTAGTTCTCTCGTGGAGCTCAACTCTGCGAATACGTCTGATTCCTGGGTCAAATCCATACTGAAGGCAGATGGCATATTGCCGACATTGTGCACCGTTGCAGAAAATATGGCGGTGTCCCCTGCCTCTACTGAAGGATACTCAGAGGCCTCGAGTGAAAATCCGCACGTCTCCCTGACTGAGACTCGGATATCGGCTGACTGGAGTTCTATCTGGTCTTCAAGCAGCTCATTCGAGCCTTCGACAATGATTGAAACTACCTCTCCGGATTGATCTACAGGCCACCCATCAGGAACGCCGACGCCCATGACCAGTGTGAGGTCCTGATTTGGTTCGATGAATGAGGGGGATATCGATTGTAGGCCGATTGACCACCCCTCGGCTGTTCCTGTGAAGGCCCACGATAGATCAAGTCGCACATTCCCGGGATTAGATATCCCAAGGGGGAATTCTGCAAATTCGCCAGCTAGAAGCTCAAGCGTTTCCGGCGCCTCCATAGATATTTCCAGACGTGGTTGGAGAATGAATCTTGAAGAGTCGATTACTGTGACTTGCTGGCCTTCTGTGGTTCGGAACGTGAGTAATGCGCGATCACCCATGGATGCTGTTGGTGGTGCAATCGAAGTGGCCAAGATGCTGGCCATGGAGCCGGCCTCAACAGAGACTTCTATGGAGGCCCCGCCATCAAATACAGATATCGCCACGGGATCAGGGGATTCTGGATTTAGAGTAGCTTCCAGCCCCCATGTTGAGTCCGAGAGTCTGATGGTCACGGACATTTGCATGTCGATATTGCCTTTATTGTAGATTTCTAACTTCGAGTCTTCCCTGACCATATTCAGCACTGGCCTGTCCTCCGATGCCGCGATAGGGGGCAGTTCGTCCCCATCCCCGTCTGAAAGCTTCGTTGTGAAGTCCCTGCTCTCCTCAACCACAAGAGAAGCCTGTATGGTTTCACTAGGACCGTCGCCGTCAGGGGAAGATATCATGCATGTAACGATCTCTACATGTCCCGAGGAAGGCAGCCCTAAGGTCGCAGGGGGGACCAAGACGGATACTGGAATCGTGATATATTCCAATCTTGCCAGTTCGGGAAGTAGAACTGTGTCTGATAAAATTGAGTCTATCCGAGTCGACCAGCCGCTGGCAGAGGAGCATTGCGCCTCATACACCGTGTCCCCGTTGCCGGTATTGAGAATCGCCATGTCGAAAGAGGCGAAATTTCCTGGCCTGGAAGAGAAGTCGTCCAATCCGCTAGCAAGTATCTGGAGCCCCTCTACACGAGGGACCTTGACCTCGAATGCTCTGCTATTGACGACGGTGGGGTTCTGGATGTCCCTCACGACTACTCGTGACAGGAAATCCCCTGGCACTGCAAAAATGGGCGTGCCCTGTGCGTTCGGGTCGGCACTTTCGTCGGTCATGGTTAGAGTGACTGTGATGTTATCATTTGGTTGGCCTGAGGCTGCTAATTCAATGGGGCCTGATTCTGAAATTACCCTTGTCCAATCGTCATCAGGGTTTACCAGTGCGCCTCCATCAATCACCTGTTTGACAGGAGTGGCAAGGAGGGATATCGTAACATCCGAAGTACCAACGTTTTTCACAATGAAATCAAATTCTGATGATATTTCTGAGGTCGGGTCGAGGACTCTGGATGATGCCGATTCAATCTCGTCAGAGTCAGGCATGGAACCATCCTGCATCAGAGGGGTGATCTCGAGACCCTGCTTGGATATCTGTATCTCCAATTGAGCGATATTGTTGTTCACCCCTGCAACCTCGTCATTCGACTCTACCACGTCGGCACCGACATCGATCCTCAATTCAAGCAGATGCGTACCAACAGATTGGAATGCATGTTGTACGGCCCAAGTCTCAGTCCCTCCCGGCGAGAGCCGCGGCCTTGCATTTGTGGCTATGCTCTCTTGTTCGGTTATGTCGAATATCTCGACACTGTAAGATTCGCTCAAAATATTCCCTTGATTACGCCATTTCATCTGTATCAGGAGTTGTTCCCCCTCAAATATCACATCGTCATTGATTCTCAGGGAGTCGTCCAGTACTGTGAAATCCGCGTGATCTACCCATTGTGCATCGGCAGTGATTACCAGAGAGTAACCGTTCTGAGTGATTCCTGCAACGTCCCGGACCTCAACCACCCATGTGCCACTTTCAGCATCTTGCAGACGCAATCTTTCGACGTTATTCAGATGGTCCGCGATCGTTGACGGGGTACTGAATCCTTGGGAGAAGGCGTTTCCAGCATATTGGACGCCGCTCGGGCTTGTCACAAGCAGATTCAGATCGTTGATCAGTCTCGAAGCGCTATCCAGAGCGTTTACTGAACCCTCTGGATCCGTCCATGACAGTGTGATGTCAAGAGGGCCCTGTTGAACGTCGATAAGCTGTACCAGCGCTTCCCCGGGACTAAGTTCATGACCGTAATCAATGAGTGTGCTCAGAGTGACACCATCGGGCGAGATGGGGCTCAAAGTTCTCATGAGGTCAATTTGGCCCCAGCCCTCATCGGAGTTGGGTATGTCTGGTTGGCCTAGATCAGATGCCCCATTGATTAGAATTGCTTTGACTAGGGACGCATCTGGTTCTGATATTCCAAGGTCTTCTCTTAGATGCTGCCTTACGAGCAAGGCCGCACCTGTGGCAGTTCCGGTGGCCATGGATGATCCGCTGTTTGAGAAATAGAGGGGAGTCGTAGAATCGCCATGTAACGCATCGGAGCAGGATTGGCCGGGGACTGCTGTGGCTTCTTGAGCGCGTGCAGAACATATCGCGCCCCCTGGAGCCACTAGATCTGGTTTTATTCGCCCATCAAGAGACCCGCCCGAATTGTTTGATGATGGAGAGCTTAGGGGCTGTCCTCCTCCCGAACCTTGAGTTGATGCTCCTACTGTGAGTACATTCTTTGCAGTGCCAGGCGGCGTGGTGGTTGCTCCTTGTGTGGATCCCAGGTCACCAGATGCGAAGACTGCTAGATACGATGGCTGGTCCACAATGAATGAATCCGCTGAATTTGAGTCAGTGGTATATTCGCCCGGTTGATTCACGCTCCCCCATGCGTTGGAATGGGTCCGGGCCTGATTATTCAGCGAGTGGAAGAACATACTGTATATCGTTCCCCAGCGAGCTAAAAGGCCGGAAGCATCGTACTCAATTTGATAGAAGTTGACTTCTGCGGCGGGCGCTATACCCAGAGTCTGATCATCATCGGAGGCATTTCCCACGATGATTCCCGTGACGTGAGTGCCGTGGCCGGAATTTGTATCCGATGCTGAATTGTCCGGGCCGAACTGATTGTAGACAGCCCTGATGTTATCCTCTATTGATGGGTGGTCTTCATCGATACCGGTATCTGTTATCGACACTATCTCACCTGAGCCGTCATAATCCAAGGGAGGGGAGGTGGAAATCGGAGATAGCCCCATTATTGACCTCGATTCTGCATCATGAGACACTATGCTAGCTCCCTCGGAAATATGAATCACACGACCGTCCGTAAGCAGCCTTGCTATCACGAGAGAATCGATTGACCTAGCTTGACAAAGCCTGTCTTCACATCTGATATCTGACCCAGGCGAGTATGTGAACTGTAATAGCGACTCCTCCATTGATTTGAGTTCGGATGGCTCTATGTTCCTGGTTAGGTGGACATCTATATCCAAAAGTGCCCTCTTACCATCTACAAGGGAGGGGTCTATCCTCCAAGAGGTCGGAAAGGGTTCTACCCACCGTATTGATTGTTCCATGGACAGGGATTCGATCGTGTTGATTCCCTCTGGCCCTTGCATGATGGAAAATATGGCTGCGTGATCTGGATAGAAATCCTGGAAAATACCCCCTGATGAAACTACGATCTCCATCATATTCCTTAGATCCGTTGAAGTCGATTGGATAATCACTAGTCCGTCGAATTCCATTCTTTCGATCAACGAATATGTATTTCGGGCATCCAGAAGTGGGTCGTATGCGCCATAGGGGCTATGGATTAAATTCGAGGGAGGCAGCAATTCTACGGCGGCCATCGATGGTGCGGGAGGGTTGACGTAGCCGCTATTCTGGCTATCGTTTTCATATTCTTGAGCATATGAATTTGCGGTTGTGGTGGCCGTTGTATGGGATAGGACAATGATGATGAGAATCATCGCTTGTGCTCGTGAGCGGCCCATCATACTCTAGCGGGGGTCGCGGTGGGACTTTTCACCCTTCAGGGAGAATGGGCATTATTGACGTCAAACCAGAGAAGCTGCGATCGAAGAATCTGTGATCTCAACTGAGGCTCTCCAATCGTGTTCCATGCCCATGAGGGCACGAACGGCATCAACATTCTCTGGAATCACATCACTCTCCTGATGTATTGCTTGGAAATATCTCAATGTATTGCCGTCCAAACTTGCACCATCTGTCCATACGAATATCTCGTGTAGATCGCCCCATGGGCGGCCGATATCTCGTGCCATCTCCATCACTTCCGCAGTGGATGGGATCTTGTCTATAGAACCAGACATGGAAATCACGCGGGGAGTTTTAGCCCATAGATCGAGAACGCTATCAGTAGTCATCCCATGGTCGCTGGGAAGTTCAACGACAATCGAATGGACATGCATTATTGTTGTGGGCACGGCTACTGCAAGGCTGGTAATTCCTATTCCCCCTGCCACGGTCATCAAATCAGGACCATGATGGCTCGGAACTTTCAGAACAGGAGCTATCGCGTTAATTGGTCCCTTCCTGGAGTCGCCTGGATCTGCTGCGCGACGTATCATCGTACATTCCACCGATAGCTCTCCAGTGGCATCCCTCAGCGGAATTAGGGTTCTCGCGAGACCTGTTGTGTTGCATGACACGACCCTAGTGCCTTTGGCATCGATGTTCTCTTTGTGGTTCGCAGAAGAGGTATAACTCAGTCCGGTGAGGCTATGCTTCTCCCCCCCTTGGAAGATGTGCTTTATTCCAGCGTCGACGTACTTCTGGTGATTAGATTGACCCATTTTCCCAGGAGCGCAATCTATCACGATGTCAGAATTCGCCAGCAAATCGCTCAGACCACCCTCGACGTTGTAACCTCCTTTCTCGAAGGCTGCAATGTCCTCTAAGTCGTCACTTGTGCAATACAAAGGGAGGTTTAGTCTCTGTGCGAGGCCGCACCCGTGACTTGGACCTGTTTTTGTGACTCCGGAGACGCTCATATCGGGCTGAGCCTGTATTGCTCTAGCCACGCGCTTTCCAATCGTTCCGAATCCGTTGATGGCCACTCTCACCGAGGACATGGGCCTTACTATCTTCGGAGGGATATCAAGATTGGGAGATTAGCCGCATTATATCGTCTACATCCCGTCATGCTCAAGACATGCCACGCAGGGGAGGGGTTGAGGGAGTCGATGGCGTCCGATAGAAGTGAGAAACTGAATCGGGATCTGGACAGGATGCTTGTTCAGGCCATTGAGCGTGATTTACTAGTGCGCATAGGATGGGGGAGAGAAGGTGACGAGAAGCCGAAAAACGGCGAGATTGGTGCGCTTAGCCTACTTCCAGATGAGTCGCGTTCACTGCTCCTCGGGAATCTCGGAGAAGGCGCCGGGCTGATGAATCGGGGAGGAACTGCGACCGTGCAGGGTTCTGTAGCGTCTATGGCAGGCGGATGGATGTCATCGGGCAGATTGGTCGTGGAGAAAGATGCTGGCTCGCGTGTGGGATTCAAAATGACCGGGGGCTCAATAGTGATTCACGGATCTAGCGATGATAATGCTGGAGCTAGGATGTCTGGCGGCACACTTCTAATTCGAGGCGATTCAGGTTCAAATGCTGGTTCCGGGATGTCTGGGGGGACGGTGATAATAATCGGATCATCCGGAGACAATCCTGGGATTGGGATGACTGGCGGACAGATAATCATCTGCGGGGACTGCGGCAGTGTCCCCAAAGGAGTCGTTACCGAAAGAGGTTCCAAAAATATGTCCAAGGATGCTCTAGATTTGATGTCCTCATTGGGGATTGATATCCCGAGTGACTCTCTTGTCCTTAACGCAGGCGACGCTCCTTTCGCAGATGTACATCCTTCTGTCAACAGAGGAGGGAATTTCTCAGGCATCGGTGTCGTTGGGTCTGGATCTGGCCGTATCGATTCGTGTGTCGATGTTCAAACTGGGACCTACGTAAGGGGGACGAGGGAAGACAGCCAGGAACTAGTTCTGGAAAGACCTTGGATCCCTATTCTTGATGATTCTAATGGAATTGGCCCGAGCATCGTCAGGGCCGATCCTGACCGTGGGGATCTACTCGTTGTTGGAGACACCACCCTTGCAGAACTAGAGAAGGGGTCTTTGGACTGTCTGGGAGTGATTGTTGATCTCGACAATCTCCCCCGCCTCAATGATGCTGAGTTAGATTCCATAATAGTCTCAATCCGAAGCAGGATGGGTCCAGGATCGCTTCTTTTACTCGCCGATCGTGTTGACAGAGTCGAAGAGCTATCTCGCAGATGTGTTGATCTCAATCTTGATGGGATCTTAGTGGATGCCGCGAGTTTGGATGGAGCAGGGGCTACGATTGCACTCCCCAGAATAGGAATGGCTAGCAAGAAGTCTGGGCTGGCGGCAGCCGGGTGTTCAATCATGATTCGGCTAGAAGGAGCTGTCTCAGCAGACACGATTGTGATTTCCAAATGTGCAGGCATAGACGTCGTGGTTTCTCCTGATCTGGAGGGGGGGCCTGAAGTTGTTGATAGTGCAATCAGAGGCATCTTGAGAGAAATGGGCGTGACGTCTTTTTCTGAGGTGAACAGATCTAATCTCAGAGCGATTGATCATGGGACTGCCATGCAAACAGGGCTCAGACTGGCGGGCTTGGAACGTCCGTTGCCAACATGGACGAGGAGGGATTGAAATTCCTACAGTCACATTCCAACATTCTCTTCTAGAAGAAGTTCAGAAATCTAATGGCTGCACTCACGATACTGCTTCGTGGGGCGATCGACTTTCCCAAATCGGCGTTGTTGTCGAAAGGTGTGACTCCGAAGAGGTAGAAATCGAAATATTTCCAGATAGGCCTGATTTACTGTCTCATGAAACGATGGCTCGCGCCGCTAGGTCATTCCTAGAGGGCATTACGTCACCTTGTTCACTACGGGTGGAAAAAGGAACCGAAAGTATGGTCGTCGATCCAACCATGGAGGGTGTTAGGCCGCAAGTATTTGCAGCTATAGTGCGAGGCGTCGATCAGGGCTCATCCGAGGCGCAGCGTGATCGATTTGTCCAATCCCTAATGGATCACCAGGAGAAATTGCATATGACGCTTGGGAGGCGGAGGCGTGCAGTGTCAATAGGTGTTCATGATTTAAACAGCATAAAGGGGCCTTTCAGAGTGACTTCGGATGATGGATCTTCAGAATTCATACCACTAGGCGCAGAAGAAAAAATGACGCTTGTAGAAATTCTAGAATCGCATCCAAAGGGAAGAGAATACTCACATCTGATAGAGCCTGCTGAAGGATTCCCGCTGATTACAGATTCCGATGATACAGTGATATCCTTCCCCCCGGTAATAAACGGGGTATCGACTACAGTTACTACCGGGACAACCGACTTCCTAATCGACGTCACGGGATGGGATAGGCGTGCGTGTATCGCAGCCATGCGACTCATTGCACTGTCCCTCTCGGAGAGGGGTGGGAACATTGAATCAGTCGAAGTCACCCAATATGATGGTTCGACATGGAGTATCGACATGGAACCTGTACAGCATCTTGTGCCAACTACACTGGTATCGATGATACTTGGAGAGGACCCAGGTTACGAAGCAGTTGGCTCATCGATATCCAGAATGGGGGGCAATCTGGTCGGGAGGGAAAATATGGGTTCAACATCAGGAGGCTCAAGATGGGACGGCGAGCACCAAGATGTGCCGGGTTATCTTATTGAAATGCCACCATGGAGGGTCGATATACTCCATCCAGTAGATGTTGTCGAGGATATCGCGATAGGGATAGGTCTCGATCAGCTCCCCTCACAAGACTCTGAGATGAATCTTCCCGGCTCCCCCCTTGAGGGGGCATCAATGGAAAGAAGAATTCGTCAATCAATCCGAGCGTTGGGCGTCCATGAGGTACAAACTCTCACACTGACGAGCGAGGCGCGAGACTTTGAGGCGGTTCGTTTGGATCCTGGAGGCGCTTTGACTCGGATAAGGAACCCCATCACACGAGAGCACGGGATATTGAGACAGAGCGTTCTTCCTTCGCTGCTTTCAGTTCTTGCGGCGAATAGACATCATGAGTTGCCCCATCGGATCTTCGAACTCGGCGCGATAGTAGTAGATCACCATAACTCGACCTCAGTAGCGTGGGCATGCGCTGAAAGGAATGCTGGTTTCACATCGGCAAAGGGGTATGCTCTCTCCCTACTTCGTGATTTGGGTTCTAGTGAAAGTGAAATTGTACTTTCTGAGGGTTCTCCAGGATATGGGCCATGGCTCGCGGGGAGGGTTGCAGTAGTGAAGATAGGAGGGCGGGAGATAGGCTCCTTCGGCGAGATTGACCCCTCCATATCATCAGTATTCGGACTGAGGGTCCCCGTACATGCAGGAGAGTTCGACGTACATGCCCTCACAGAGTTGCTACCCGACCCTCTTGCATGATGGCCAAGGTACAACAACCACGGGTGATACTCATATTACTGCGCTATACGCAAGTTGTGTGAGGAGTCTCTTAGCAGTACTAATGCTCGTCATCTCTAGCGCTTCCCTTGAAGGCGTGCAGGCTGATACTTCGGAGGATGAACTGTCGACTAGTTTCGATGTCATCTTGATGGGAGACAGGCAGACAGAGAGCATATCTGAAACATTTCAAGATATTATAGGGGCACGAACAACTGATAGTAGCGTTGAGGCAGTAACGGGGGAAAGCCTGGGCATGGCTGGGCATCTTGCATTCTACATGGAGGGGCTCAGCCCTTGGCAAGAGGTTCTTTCCACGCAATCCGATTATCTCCTTCTCCAACCGGAGGCGACTGAAATCTCTAAACACCCGTCATCATCAGGATTTGGTTCACTTTCTAGTTCGATGGCAGACATATCTTCGATCGCAGGGGGCATGCCCAGCGACCCGGTGTTGTTGATTCCGTGGGCGCACATGAGAGGAGATTCGTCACGACCCATAACACACGGGAGTTTTCAGGCTATGAATCAAGCTATTGAAAACGGTTCGACGTCTTTGATGGTGGGTTCTTCAACGGGTATCCAGTTTGCAATACCTACGGACGAAGCGTATGATACGGTTTATCGAGACGTATTGGAATCTGGCTTCGATCCATTGGATGCAAACTCTCAGTTTTCTAGGCTCTACGAGAACGATGGAGTTAATGCGTCTCAAGAAGGATCGTACTTGGTATCATGTACGATATTATTGTCTCTGATGGATCAAGTATGCGATGGTTCTGACAGGCCCCTCGCTATCGATCAGGATACAGCAGCATATCTCGAGAATGTATCTCAGAGGGCAGTTAACAATATGGTTGATTTCAACACCCCCAGCTCTGATTCTAGGCCAAAGATTCGTCTTGATAACATACCAGGAGGAACCTACGGGATTCAGCCTGGCTCATCCATAGGAATCACGATTTTCGTGCGCAATTATGGCGAGGTGCAGCGTTCCGCTTTGTTGGATGTAGATCTGCCAGTGGGATGGGGCTGGGAATGGAGTGATCCAACTGTACAGCCCGGTGCAAGGGTGCTCAATATCGATAG
>MDTB01020152.1_pt1 | contig 14735 bp, 12 predicted proteins | sample 811161 | NCBI WGS metagenome assembly MDTB01 (sample SAMN05326650, study PRJNA326480) | marine metagenome | isolation source: seawater | place: Mediterranean Sea | collected 2009
CAAAAAATTAATTATTCTTGTTTCTCTATCTATATGAGGAGCTCTAAAATATCCATTTTCTGAAGCTGAAAAATCAATATCTAAATTTAAAGTATTTTTAATTCTTTTTTTTTCTAAATTTCTAGTTAATTTTTTTCCTTTTTGTAAACCATAGTTAATTTTTGAAAATTTTTTTATTTTATTAGCCATCGCCCAATGTTCATGCTTAAAATTTTTTTCTAGAATTGTTGATAATTCTTTATAAAATTTAAAAGTATTTATTTTGGAGTAAAATTTTTTTAAATCTTTAGATCGGGCTATAAAATTATTGAAATTTTTTGATCCTTTATTTAGCCTATATCTTCCATTCATCACTAAATCATCAAAATTATTAACCTTTGCTATTTCATTTTTAAATTTCTCTGCAACGCTTTTACTTATAAAATTTTTAGCAACAACAATTGGAAATGATGAATTATTGATTTTTTTGATATTTAAAAAACTTAACATACTTAATTATAACATTTTTATATTTTATTTTCAGATAAAATATATATTACTGAATAATTTATAATTATGATAATTAAAGCTTTTTTACCTTGTAGATCTGGTAGCCAACGAGTCAAAAATAAGAATATTAGAAAATTTGCTAATTATAGTTTTGGTTTATTTCAATTAAAAATTGAACAATTGGTTAAAGTAAATCAATTTAAAGAGATTATTATCTCAACAGATGACTTAAAAATTATTAACTACTTAAAAAAAAAAAAATATAAAAAAGTTAGATGTATTACAAGGCCGAAAAAATTAGCTTTAAGTAGTACTCGAACTGATGAACTTATTCATTATGCAGCAAAATTTTTTGATAAAAATGATCACATACTATGGACGCATGTAACATCCCCATTGTTTGATACAAACGACTATAACAAAGCAATAGATGTTTATATTAAAAATAAAAAAACATATGATACATTAATAGGCTGCAACATTGTTCAGGAATTCATATTTAATAAGAAAAAACCAATTAATTACAATTATTCAAAAACATTTTGGCCTAATACCCAAGATTTAAAAAAACTACACAGTATTAATAACACGATATTTTTAACTTCTGCTTACAATTATATAAAAAAAGGTAATCGTATTGGTACAAAATTATTCTTCTATAATATTGAAAAGATTAAATCAATTGATGTTGATAATTTTGATGATTTTAAAACTGCAGAAAAATTATATTTATTAATGAAAAAATAATTTCAATGATAATTTTCTTAATTATTAAAAATTTATACTGAAAAGAGTTAGATTTAATAACAGTTTATGAAAAAAAAAATTAAAGTATTAAATATTATATCTTCTCTTAATCCAATATATGGTGGAACAAGTTCGTCAACTATAGATTTGTCGTTAGCTTTAGCAAAAAAAGGATTTAAAATTGACATTGTTACAAACGATCCAATTAAATCTTCGTATACCAGGATAAAGTCAGTCAAAGTTTATAATTTAGGTCAGGGTGTAGGAAGTTACAATTTTAGTTTAAAATTATTTTTTTGGCTTAAAAAAAATAAATCTAGATATGATAAATTTATATTTCATGGTATTTGGCAATTTAATACTGTAATTGCAAGATATCTGCTTAAAAATAATTTTTATGTTTTTACACATGGACAACTTGACCCATACTTTTCTACTGAAATTTTAAAAAAGATAAAAAAACAAATATATTGGAATTTAATAGAAAAAGGTAACTTAAAAAATAGCAAGGCTATCTTATTAACAAATAAAAATGAAAGAGAACTTCAAAAAAAAACATTTGTTAATACTAATGGATTAAAAAAAAAAATAGCAAAAATTGGAATTGTAAGAACAAATTTAAACAAAAATAAATCAAAAAAAATCTTAGCTAAAATTTTTCCTAAATTAAACAATAAAAAATATTTACTATTTCTCGGTAGATTTCATAAAAAAAAAGGATGTGAAATATTACTAAAAACTTTTAAAAAAATAACTAGCGCGAAAACTGATATATATTTAATGATGGTAGGACCAAATAATTCCTATCAAAATAATTTAAAAATTTTATCAAAAAACTTGGGTCTACATAATAAAGTTATATGGTCAAATACATTGATTAAAAAACAAAAATGGGCCATATTAAAGAATGCTGAAGCAATGGTACTTTCCTCTCATGGTGAAAATTTTGGCATGTCGATAGCTGAGTCGCTGTCAATGAATGTTCCTGTTATCACTACAAATAAAGTAAATATTCATAATATTTTAACTAAAACAAAATCAGGATTTATTGCAAACAATACAGAGAAATCATTTTATTTATCCTTAAAAAAATTTTTAAGTTTAAATAAAAATGATAAAACAAAAATGAAATTGAATGCTTCGAGATGTTTTCAAAAATATTTTGATATTGAGAATAATTTACATAGTATAACAAAAATATTAAATGAAAAAAAATAAATTTTTATTTTTTTGAAATAGTTCTCAGCAATATTCCATTGTCACAACCTATTTTCAAACAGCTTTTAATTTTTGTCAATTTTCTTTTAAAAAGTATTTAATAAAACTATAGCCTTTATGAGATGGACTTTTTGAATAAATAATATCATTTAATTTATAATTGTTTTCTAAATTTTAACTTACCTTCTTTATAATCTTTTTTATTAACTCATAATTATTTATTTTCAAAATTTTTGTAGTTTTATACTTTCCATTTAAAGCAATCTTTTTTGACAATTTATCGTTTTTTAAATAATAATTACATTTGCGGTGACACTCTTTTGCTGTCCTAAAATAAATTACCTCCCTATTTTCTATAAAATTTTTTGTCATAGTTTTAGTTTTATATGAACATAACAATGTTCCTATTGCAGTTATTTCTGAAACTCTTCTCGTAATTGAGTCTTCATTTTGATCTGAAAATAAAGCTAATGCTATTTTTGAGTTTTGAATAATTCTTCCGTATTTTTTATATCCGACATGACCTAAATAAACGCTAGATTTTAAATAATTATAATTTGGGTCTTTAGTCCATCCTGTACCATAAATTTTAATATTTAACCCTAATTTAATTAGTTTAGTAAAAAAAATTCCCCTTTCAGGAAACCAGGTGCCAATGAATACTACATCATTTTTTTTTTTATTAATTTGAGAATTTTTTTTTCTATGAACTTGAGAATCATATGGTGGTAAAGTTAAAAAAGTATTTTTTAAATTAAATTTTTTTGAAAGTTTAATTCTTGATTCTTGGTGGAAAATTAACAAATCGTAATACCTTGCAGCAGTTAAAAATAACTTCCATCTTTGTTGGTCTCTTTTTACAAAAGGATTATCTTCACAATAATAAACAATTTTTTTTGTTTTTTTTCTCAGAATGAGAATTAACTTTTTTCCTATAAATTCTCCCGATTTGACGTATATCAGGTCATAATTTTTTTTTTTTAATTTAGATGTGACATATCTATTAATTATTGGTTCAAATAATTTAGGTGTAAACTTATAAAATAAAAATAAAAATACCTTGTTTCTTGTAAAACTGCCTTTAAGGTCAATTTTATCAACGTTTTTACACAATTTCTTTATTGTTAATAATTCTAGATATGAGTTTCCAAAAGTATTTCCAATAAAAAGAATCTTCATAAAGTTTTTTAGTTAATTTAGTTTTTATATTAATAAACTTTTTTATATAATTTAAATATATGATTTTCGAAAAAAAGAATATATTAGATGAAAAAAGTTTCAAATTATCGAGGAGAATTCTTTATTTATCATTATTGATAGCTGTTTTTTTTCAAATTATAATAGGAACCTTTAGCTTCAACTCAGTCGTGATAAGTATAATTTTATTTGTAACTAGCGTTTATACATTTAGTAACATATTAAACAAAAAGATGATGGAAAAATTTTTTTTTCCATCATTAATTATCTTATCGTTAAATTTTACATTAATTTCTGGACCGTTAATATTTAAAACTTTATTTGTTCAAAAAATTGATACAAATCTTTTCTTTCCAATAAAAGTATTTTGTTTAGTTTGTGCTTACCAATTAGTTCTAATCTTCTGCTTAAAATTCTATTCAATTTCTTCATCATCATTGAAATTAAGTAGAAAAATTAATTTTTATTTAATCCAAAAATTAAAAGTATTTAACGTACCAAGAGTTAAATATTCAATTATAATATTATTTCTTTTTACCTTAAATAAAATATATTTAAATTTTGTCGATCAAGGTGTTGGGGCCTTCACACAAATTGGTGATGTCAGAATGAAAATTCTTTATGCTCTAGAAGATTTTTTTTATCTACCTCTTGTTTTTTTTTCAATAAATTATTTTATCAATAAAAAAATAAGTAATTTTTTATACTTTTTAATTATCTTATACTATCTTGTTTTTGCTGTAATTTTTGGTCTTGCATCTAATTCCCGTCAAGAAATTTTATCAATATTTTTTGTAATTTTTATACTAATTTTGATATTCAGAATTTTTCACCTGAAAAAATTTAACAATTTAATTAAACTAATTTTATTCTCTTCATTTTTGTTTTTGTTTTTGTTTATGGATAATTTGAGTAATTCAATTTTAAAATCAAGAGGTATTAGAGATGTTGTCTCAGCAAAGGATTTGGTATTTCTTACTGTGCCTAATAATCAAGTAAATATTAAAGAAGAATTTTTAGTAAAAATTCCAGATGATGAAACATACACAAATAATGACGTTGTTGATAGGTTTATCTTCGTTAAATTTATTGATAAGTCTTTATATTTATCTAATAATTTGACTAACTCGCAGAAAATAGAATTTAAAAATTTTATTCAAAATAGATTAATTTCTTTATTTCCAATAACATTTATAAATCTATTTGATAAAAATTTTAATAAACAAAAATATATTGCTTCAAACGGATCATTATTAGAAAAAATAAATTATGGGGACTTTAAAGCAGGGCTATTAAATACTGGGTCTTTTTTGGTTGAATTACTTATTATCACAGAATCTTATCTGCTTACTGGATTAATTATTTTTCTAGCAAACTTAATTTTGTTTATATTTTTACAAAGTTTTCAGAATAATTCAGAAAAATATATACAATTTTCTCCAATAATGTTCATATTAATCTTTCATTATTTATTTTTACCTAATAGCGACAACTCGTCAGGATTTATATTTAACTCTGTAAGAAGACCAATGCAAGTTGCTATATTATATTTTATTTTAAATTTATTTTCTTCTAATCAGTCAATAAATCACTTAAATAAAAAAAATTGATATTTACTTAGCTTAACTTGATGATTTTACAATTTTTTCCAGTTCTTCAAAATAATTATTCCAATCATTTTTTTTTGAATAATTTTGACCATTAATGGAAAACTTCTCTAATATATCTTTATTGTCAGCTAAATTATGTAATTTTTCTAAAATAGAATTTACATCTCTAATTGGGATTACGTACCCACATTTAGATTTTCTAACAAAATCTGCTGATCCAGTATTTTCAGTTACAATTACAGGACATCCTGCAGAAGAGACCTGTAAAATCGTTGTTGCAAAACCATCTTCAATACTTGGAAGAATATAAACATGACAAAAATTTATCAAATCATTTAATTTTGTTTGTTGTATGTGTCCATAAACCACCATGTTTTCCATATCTATTTTTTTTTCAAAAAAATTTTTATCAACTGTATCAGATCCAATAATATGTAATCTTTTTTTAGGATGTTTAAATTTCTTAAATGCATCTAAAACATAATGAAAACCTTTTCTTACTGATTTTTGTGCTAAATATAAAATATCAAAATATTCATCACTTTTTTTTATATTTTTATTTCTGAAAAAATTTTCAGTGTTTACTCCAAATTCTAATACTTTTATTTTTTTTTGATGCTCTTTATTGAAAGTGCCTTTGGCAAAGTTTGATGGAACTAAAATGATGTTTGAATTTTCATACTCTTGTCTTTCTCTATCGATATACCAGTTGTTAATTTTTTTATATTTTAATCCCAAATTTTTATATTCATCATTTAAAATATTGTTTTGAAATTCAATATGAGAAGATGTCCTTTCACATATATATAATTTTTTTTTTTCTTTAATTTTAATGCCAGATATTAATGCACTTTTAGATTGTCCAATCAGAACATCTATATTTTCGTCTTTTTCAATTATTTTAGAAGTAATAAGATCAAGATTTTTGGCGGATTTAATATTTAAAAAGTCATCTATGTCTTTTAAATAGCTTTTACGCATAAGGGGTTGTCTTAATATCCTATAAAAACCAGTAGTCTCTACAAATTTTTTTGGAACTTTCTCATTTTTGAGTTTAAACCAAGGATATCCGCTCACTATTTTTGATAGTTGATTTTTTGATAAAATCGCCCTAGCAAGATCAAAATGATGAAATTTTCCTGAAGTCGTTATCAAGTAATTTTTTTTCATTTAATCGTTTAAAAATATTATTGTACCACAGACCGTAATGTAAGTTCTAAAAAAAATGTCGTAAGAACTTTTCTATTATAATTAGCAATAATTCCGGCAATACCACACATTTTATTTCCTTTTTAACAAAATATCTCTTTGATCAAAACTTGTATTAATTATTCTAGTCCATTTTTCTTGGCCTAAAATGATAAAACTATTTTTTTTTAAAAATTTTAAAACTTCATTTTCTATGGGTTGCTTTTTATACATTTTATTTTTTGAAACTTCTAATATTAAATAATCTATTTTTTTTAAAATTTTTAAGGCACCTCTAAGGACCTCCAACTCGTAACCTTGTACATCAATTTTCATTAAAATTGGTCTAACTAATTTTTGCTCTTTTAATATTTTATCTAGTGTAGCAATCCTAATTTCTCTTTTTTCTATGATATTATAGTTTTTATTATAATTTTTTGAATCATTTATCTTTAAAAAAGAAGAACTATCAATTCTATTTGTTATAAAAAAATTTGAATATTCATTTTTACTTCCAATACCTAAATTATAGTAAATTATTTTTTTGTAAAATTTAAAAAATTTTTTTTGTTTTTTTAATATTTCTTTAATTGGCTCGAAAGAAAAAACTTTTATATCTGGAAAAAATTTTAATGATAATAATATAAATTGACCTTTGTTTGAACCTACATCAATAAGAGTATTAATTTTTTTTATCTTATGAATTAAAGGTAGTAGTTCGACATTTGCTGCGACTCCATTTAATAATCCTATAATCCATATTTTATATCTTATTAATAAAAAAATTTTTTTTATTAGTTTCATTTGCCATATTTTTTTAAGGTTTGTGTAGTAATAAATGAAATAGAAATTAGTATTATTAGTGATGCAATTAAATTTATTACAAAATATGTAATGAAAGAGTATCCATTAGTAAAAAGAATATATGTAATGATTAATGTTAAAAAAGACATAATAATTTTAATGATTGTAGACTTTAAAAATTTATTTATTGATTTTATTAATGTTTCTATTGAATTAAATATATTAAAAATAAAAGTTTCTGCTACAATCAAAAATAAAAGATTAAATGAAAAATCAAATTTATTATTAGTCCAAAAGTTATATAAAAATTCTCCAAATATAAGTGAAATTAATAAATAAAAAATTAAAACAAATGATGATAATATTACATGCATCTTAAAAATTTTTTTTAATATATTCAATTTTTTTGACCCAAAAACCTTTGAAAATTCATAAAAAATTGTGCTATTCAAAATATCAAGAAATCTAATTGGTAAAAAATGAAATAATGTTTTCATAGTAGATATTAAACCAACGATAATAGGATTAAAAAATAAACCAAGCATAATAATTAATCCGTTATTTTTTATTAAGTTTGATACATTATCTAAGTAATAACTCATGGATAGCTTAAAAATTTTGTAAGATATAGACAATTTGAATGAGCTTAAAGATAAGTTTAAAATTTTGTTGTTTTGATTTTTGTAAAGTACAAATAAAAATATTGTTTTAACAAACGATAAAATAGAAATAATTATAGCCGGATAAATTAAACTTTCTGTAAAAAAACCAGACAATGGTACACATATTTTTGATAAAGTATCGAAGAATAAATTATTGTAATTATAAGAAGAAACATTTCCATCGTATGTAATTCCGCAATAAAAAATCTGATTTATAATTAAAAAATGTACCGAAACAGCCAAAATAAAAAAAATTAATTTTATATCTCGATAATTTGAATTTTCTAAAATTTTAAAGTTCATTTCATCTAAAGATAAAATAAGAAGCCATACGATTAAAAATATTATAGAATTAAAAATTATTAAGCCAAAAGTGTTTTGAAAAATCTTATTAACCTGTAAAAAATTTCTATTTTCAAAATTAATTGACATTTCAGATCTTGAAGCTGAGGAAAAATTTATATTAAAAATAGCTAACGTTGAAGGTATAGCAGAAATAAACATCCATATTCCAAATTTTTCTATACCCCAAAAAAATATCATTGCTGGTGGAAAAAGAATCTGAACTAAAGTTTGCAAAGAAAATATTGAAAAAAAGGAATAAAAGTTTTTGGAAAATCTTTTAAATTGGGATTTAGTAAATTTTAATAAATTGGTATCATTCATAAAAATTACATATATTATATAAATCTTACTAGGATAAGCCATAAAAACTAAATATGAATTGCGCATTAATTGGAACATCAAAATTTTCAGAGGTACACTTAAAAGAACTTGTCAAAATTGGTATTAAGCAAATAACAATTATAAGTAGAGATAAAAATAAAAGAAATGATCTATGCAGTAAGTATAGATCAAAATTTCCTAATGTAAAAATTGATAATTCTAATATTAGAATTCTTAAACAAAAAAAATTTGATTTAATTGATATTTGTACATCTAATGATGTACATGACAAGTATTTGAGATATGTAAGTAAAATGAAGTCAATAATTTTAGTAGAAAAACCAATTATTTCTCTAATCAAACTTAAAAAAAAATATAAGGAATTTTTGAATAAAATTTATAAAGAAAATAAAAAATTAATTGTTTGTTACCCAATGCAATATTTATGCAAAGATGTTAAAAAAAATTTTAAAGTAAAAGATAGAATAAATATTTTTAAATTTGATTTCACAACAGGTGGTAGATATAAAAAAAAGGAAATATGCATAGATTTAATGCCACACGTGTTATCTTTTTTATTCACTTTTTTTTCTCAAAATAAATTTAAAAAAAATGTAAAAATTATTAAAACAAAAGTTAAAAAAAATAGTTGGTTTTCCAAGTTTGCAGTAAAAAAAGTTGCATTTTTTATAAATTTAAAAGAAAAAAAAAGCAGTAAAACTTCGCTATCTATTTCAATTAATAATAAAAAAATCTCAAGGTTTACAAAAACACAAAATAAAAAATTTATCAATTTTTTACGATACAAAAAAAAAATAAAAAAGATAAAAAATCCAATGAGCGAATTTTTTAAAAATTTGATTAAAAATAAGAATAATTCTAAATATTACTTAAAAAATAAAAAGCTTACCTACTCAATAATGGATTTTAATTATAGATTGTTGCAATCTTAATAGATTACCTCATGTGTTTTACTATTTTTTCAAAGATTAATGGTACAACATCAATTTTTCCTGCCAATATACTAAAAGTTTTTTTATACCTACGTATTAAACTTGGTCTCTGATCTTTTGTATCATTTTGAATTTTAGTTTTTGGGGCAGTTATCAATGTTGAATTTTTTATCTGTAAATTTCTGTTAAAATATTTTCTTATATCTTTTATAATTAATTGTATTCTATATTTTTTCTTTATTTTTAATTTTTTTTGAAATTTATACAAATCTTTTAATTTTTTAAATCTTTTGATTGGGGTAAATTTCACACTTGAAAGTGATGAATAGTAATTATCTCTTGGATATAAGGTTACAAACTTTCCATCCATTATCGTAACACCAATTTTTTCTTTAAATGGGTTTTTAATTTTCACCATTCCAGCAAGTTCATATTTTAAAATAAACTTATCTTTTAACCCCATGTTTGGATCTGTATATGAACAATTTATTATATGATTGTAGTTTGAATAAACTTTATTTTTTGAGTCAATTAAAAAACCTTTTTTAGAATTTATATCTTTTATTTCTTTATTCTTATATACGTTGCAATTTGATTCTACTTTTTTAATTAAATAATTATTTAATTCTTCAAATTTTATTACACCCTCCTCTGTGTTAAATGCCTTTTCAAAGTCATTATAATTTTTTAAAAATTTAAGTTTTTTAATGTCAATTTCACTAATTTTGAGATTAAATTTTTTGAAAATTTTATAAAATTTATGTGCATTCACTTGGCTTTTTTTATGGATCAGGTAAATATTTTTTTTTGGGTAAAATATAAATCTACCAAATTCTTCTTTAAACTTTTTTGAACCGTTAATTGTTTGTTTAATAGTATATAGAGATCTTGGATAATGATATCCTAGGTGTAGTTTATATTGATTATTTTTTCCAGCTTCGAGTATTAATCTTTTATTTTTTTCAAAAATATCAACCTTGATTTTTGATTTAAATTTATCTTTTAATTTCTTTGCTATATAGCAACCATAAAATCCACCACCTATTATAGCAATTTTTTTCATTATGTTTGTTATTAAATGTTGTTATTATATTAATTTTTATTGTACGTATATTAATAATTAAGTGTAAGTTTAAAATATAAACATAACTTTATTTTAAGATTTATTTTTAAAATTTATGATGATAATTTGCAATTAATGTTGCCAAAAATATTTAAGCCAGATGGACTTTATAAACTAATCAGAATTGGAAAAAATAATGATGGTGGATATTTAGTATGTGAAAAAAGTATAAATTCCTCAGATATATTAATATCATTTGGAATAAGTGATGATTTTTCATTTGAAAATGAATTTAAAATTAAAAAAAAAGTTGAAATTTATGCTTATGATCCAACAGTTAGCACAAAATTTTTTTTTAAACAATTTTTTTCAAGTTTAATAAAATTAAAATTATACTTGTTATCAAAACAAGTCTTGAATTTTTTAAAATTTAAATCATTTTTTAATAAAAAAGGAAATAAGTTATTTAAAAAAAAAATTGGGAAAGATGGAAATATTTTCTTTGAAAATTTATCAATTTCAGACATTTTGAAAACCATCAATGTTAATAAAAAAATTTTTTTTAAAATTGACATTGAGGGATCAGAATACAGATTATTAGATGAGCTAATCCAATTCTCTCAAAATATTCAAGGATTAGTCATAGAATTTCATGATGTTGATATTAATTTGGATAAAATTAACAATTTTCTGAATAAGTTTGATTTGAAATTAATACATATTCATGGAAACAATTGGTGTGATTATGCATCTAATAATATTCCTGCATCATTAGAACTCTCGTTTTCAAGAAACCCTATTTATATACAAAAAAATTTAATTCTCCCACATGTACTAGATCAAAAAAATAATCCAGATCGTGATGAAATTGAATTATTTTTTTTAGATAACTGATAAAAAATTTCGTGTGACCTTAAAAATAAAATATTATTTGAATTTTAGTGAAGACCAAAGAGTAAGCATGGATAATTATGCAGATAGGTTAATTAACTCTGATAAAAATAACCATCAATCCTTTTCTATTGATTCTTATAGACCTAAAATAAGCTTATTATCAAAATTAATTCTTAAAGATAATTGGAAAATGAGATATGCGCGTTATATATCTTATCCTTATCAAGTTAAGAAAATTTCCAATCATGATATTGCTCACGTTTGTGATCAACAGTATGCTCACCTTGTTAACTTTTTAAATAGTAAAGTTAAAATTATTACTGTTCATGATATTGTTCCAATAATTTTTGAGAAGCAATTAGGAAAAAATCCCTATTTATTTAAACAGTCCCTTAAAAAATTAAAATTTTATGATAAAGTTTTAACTGTTAGTAATTCTACGAAAAACGATCTTATTAAATATACTGATTGTCCCGAGGATAAAATAGAGGTTGTAATGGAGCATATCGAAAATTTTTTTAATCCTGATAAAATTGACAAACAAAAGATTTGTATCAAATATAATATTCCACTTGATAAAAAAAAGATATTAATAACAGGTAATATTTTTTATAAAAATAACCAGTTAGCCTATAAAGTTTTAGAAGAATTAATAAAATTGAACGAAAATATTATTTTTATTCACATAGGAAGTGGAAAAAATAACAGTCATTTATCTAAATCTCTTAGTAGTCATTTAATAAAAATTCCATTTTTAAAAAGAGACTCTCTTCCTGAAATTTATAAAATATGTGATTTGTTATTTTATCCATCTATTTATGAGGGATTTGGTTTACCCTTGTTGGAGGCAATGAGTTGTGGTCTACCTATTGTATGTAGTAATAATTCATCTATACCTGAGGTTGTCGGAGATGCTGCGCTTATTTCAGATAGTAGTGATATAAAACAATTTATTAAAAATATTTTAGAAATTTTAAAAAGTAAAAAATTATACTCAGATCTTGCTCATAAATCATTAATTAGGTCAAAATTTTTTGATGAAAACAAGATTATTAATAATATTACAAATATTTATAAAAAAGAGTTTGGTAAAAACTAGAAAAAAATCTTATCTTAAAATCTATTTTTGATCAATTTTGTTTAACACATAAAAAACTGTAGAATTTAAAAACCAAGGTATAAATTTGAATGGGGTATAAATTTTGGATTCAATTGAAAAATTTTTTGTCAATTCTTTTTCAAGGATTTGAAAATTAAAACCTTTATGAGACTCTTTTATATTTTGAGCTCTTTTTGCACTAATATTAAAAAAACTTGCTAAAAATAATTCTTTTAAATTATAATCACTTTTTCTCCTAAACATCAGCATTCTATTAATTTCTTTTAAAATTAAAACTAAACCACCAATGATTGGAACTGAAATTACAAATTTACCATTTTTTTTTAAAATATTGTTAATTAAAGAAAATAATTCTTTTTTTTCAACTACATCTAAATGTTCCAATGTTTCAAAGCAACATATAACATCAAATTTTTTATATCTTAGTTCTGATAAATCAGTTATTAAATTAAAATTCTCGTATCTTTTTTGAGAATATGGATCGTATCCACTTAGGTTTGAATTTGGAATTTTTTGATTTATTTGGTTTAAAAATAGTCCATCTCCACAACCAAAATCCAATATTGAGATCTCATTTGAACTTGCAATATCAGATATAATTTTAATTGAGATATTTAACCTGCTTCTATGTGCGAATCTTGCAAAAAAATTTTTGGCATTTACAGTTTGTTTGTCATAATCTACATTCATAAATTGTATTGTTTAGTCACCCTTATATTTAAAAATTATATAAAAAGTTTTCATAATTATGTATAAATCCAAAATTATTGTCCAATTATTTAAGTACCATAAATCATGCTCCATTCGTTTTCTCATATTTTCAGGGTTTGGAGTAGCACCTCTTAATCCATTAACTTGAGCCCATCCTGTTAATCCAGGGCTACATTTATGTCGTTTTAAAAAATTTTTAAATAAGCTTGAATATTTAATATCATGTTCAACCATATGTGGTCTTGGTCCAACAATCGACATGTCTCCGATTATTACATTAAACAGTTGTGGTAATTCATCAATACTTAATTGTCTTATTATTGTCCCACAATTAAGCTTTCTTTTATCACCGTAAGTGACTTGAACAGTTTTATCGAATTTACCTTTTCTTAATGTCCTTAATTTAAATATTTTAAATCTTCTTCCATCCCACCCTGTTCTATCTTGCGTAAATAATATCGGAAAACCATCCTCAATAAATATAAAAATCGATGCAATTATTAAAATTGGGGCAGCAATAATTAAAAAAAATATTGATAAAATTTTATCTATCAAAATTTTAATAAAAAAGTTTAAGCCATGAAATCTTGAAATTTCATATTTTTTAAATTCAAACTTTCCATATAAAAGTTCTTCAGAATTAAAATTTGCTGTTTGATTTAAATTTACAATTAAAATATCTATTGAAAATTTTATAATGTTTGAAATTAAATTTTCAGTTTTTGTTTTATCACTTTCTAACACCCAAACTTGTCCTAATTCATGATACTCAAGAATTGATCTTATATCCTCATTTTTTTTAAAGATTGGAATTCTTATCTCATTTCTTATTAAACTTTCATTAAAATTATCTAAATCATCTATAATACAACATTTAAAAACATTAATTTTCTCCTCTTTTTTTTTTAAGAAAAATTTAACATCTTTTAAATTTCCAACTAACATAATATTCTTATGAATTATGTCATTATTGATCATGTATGTATAAATATAATTAAAAATTTTTTTTCCTATAAATAAATTGACTAATAAAAAAATAATTGAATAAAAATATCCTATTTCTATTTCAAAAGATTTATTTAAAAAAAAATACAACGTAAAGATTAAAAAATTTGAGATTACTATGACAGCTACATCTTCTCTGATATAGCTTATAAAATTATATTTATAAATTTTAGTATTAAAAAAAAATAAGGATATAAATAGATATAAAAAAGATAATAAAATTGAAAAATGAAAGTATTTTGAATTTACAAAAATTTTTGTATCCCTAAGCTCATAAATTGAATTATTTTCTAAAATAGAAAAAAGGTAGAAACTTATGAAAATACCCAGAGTTTTAATTAATTGAGTAAAAAATATATAAGCAGAATCATCATTCTGCAAAACTTTTTCAAGTCTAAACATAATTAG
>MDTB01025238.1_pt1 | contig 14735 bp, 13 predicted proteins | sample 811161 | NCBI WGS metagenome assembly MDTB01 (sample SAMN05326650, study PRJNA326480) | marine metagenome | isolation source: seawater | place: Mediterranean Sea | collected 2009
CTTCTAAACAGATCTTTAACTTCGTTTGGACTAGCATTTGTAACAATATCAAAATCTTTCGGCTTCACATTCAACAAAATATCCCTAACAGCCCCGCCCACAATAAAAGCGTCCCAACCAGATCTTTTAAGTTTTTTTATTATTGCTAGTGCCGGATAGGAAATCAGACTCCTTCGTATGTTCAAGGTTGAGCTTTCAATAGACGAAAAATGCTTTCTCGAAAAGATTCCAAACAACTTCTCAAGCATTGTCAAAGAGTTTAATAATTTGCCACTCGCGTTTTTCTGCATGCTCAAGCAAAACATCGTCGGGATTTGTAGCTATGGGATCTGTGACAGCTTCTAAAAGGGGGATATCGTTAACAGAGTCAGAGTAAAAAAAAACCTTTTCAAAATCATTAAATTCAAAACCAAGGCTATCGAGCCATTCCTTAACTCTTATTATTTTACCCTCTTGAAAACTCGCAACGCCATACGTTCGACCGGTATATTCTCCTTTACTATCTTCCTCAACTAAAGTCGCAATTAGTTTATGAAATCCGAATATTTCCGCTATCGGTTTAGTAATAAATTCATTTGTCGCCGTAACTAACGCACAAAGATGACCCGCCTCTAAATGCGATCCCACCAATTTTTTTGCTTTCTTGGAAATAATTGGTCTAATCTCCTCACGAACAAATTCTTCTCTCAAGGAAAGTAGAGAACTTTTTTTAATTACTTTTAACGGTTTTAATTGGTAGTCCAGAAATTCATTTAAATTAAGCGTACCGTTTTTATACTGAGCAAAAAATCTATCGCTTAACCTAGTATTGAACTCCTTGATTTGTTTTTTTTCTACCAGAAACTTTGTCCACAAAAGATCGCTATCCCCAGGAATCAATGTATGATCTAAATCAAAAAGAGCAAGATTAGTATGTTTAATCATCTTCTAAAAAATGCTTTATCGACCTTAAACTGATAGTTTTCTTTTGTTTTACCGCAACTTCATTTAGTTTATCCAACGCTAAACGCAATGTTCCAAGTTCGCGTGGAAGATGGGTCAGCATATAATCTATAAGACTATCATAGGAAGAACTGGATAAGCATTTTATCCATCCTAGATTATAAATATGAACCCTGAGAGCATTTTTCTTCTCCTCATCCGGCAATTCCGCCAAATGATACACCAATCCTTGCTTTAATCTGCTAATAAAATCTTCTCTAAATTTAAACGTCCTAAGATTTATTACATCTACTCTGCTTGCAAAAACGAACCTATTATTAGTAATATGTTGATTGATTAGTTCTTCAAACAATCTACTTTTGATTCTTTCATCAGCGTTTTCTATATTATCGACATACAAAAACCAATTATTTTTTTTGGGGACGAACTCGCTTATTACTTTACTATCAATATAAACAGCATTCCTCTGTTTCTCCATTTGCCATGACCGAAGCCAAAATGTTTTTCCTGAACCTTTCTTTCCCCAAAGATAAAAGGTCTTGGATGATTGCCTTTCTATCATACTAAATCTTTTTAGAGCTTCTAATGTATTTTCATTGGTTGTTTTTATACCCTGTTTTAATGAAAACTTTTTAGAAGATTCTAAATTTAGAGTGAACTGTAGAAATTTATCTTTTGACTTAAATAACTGCATATCAGTTAAACTATACCAAGTAAAATTTAATTGAGCACCAACTTGAAAAAAAAAGGGATTACATACAGAGATGCGGGAGTAGATATTGCAGCCGGGGAAAGCCTTGTCAATAAGATCAAACCTCTTGCTGATAAAACTAAACGACCTGAAGTTTTAGATAATTTGGGTGGATTTGCTGGTTTATTTGCTTTGCCAGGGCAATATAAAAATCCCATCCTTGTATCTTCAACAGATGGTGTTGGAACAAAGTTAATTATTGCACTAAATACTGGGCAGCACTCAACTATCGGAATTGATCTGGTTGCAATGTGCGTAAATGATATTGTTGTAATGGGTGCCGAACCACTCTTCTTTCTAGACTATCTAGCGTGCGGAAAGTTATCCATCCAAACTGCGGCAGAGATTATTGAGGGAATATCTAAGGGTTGTGCTATGGCAAATTGTTCATTATTGGGAGGGGAAACAGCGGAAATGCCTGGAATGTATGAAGCTGGTGGATATGATTTAGCTGGTTTTACCGTTGGAATTGTTGAAAAAGAGAAAATAATTAGTGGCAAAAATGTTCGTGATGGAGATGTCGTTTTAGGAATAAAGTCCAGTGGTTTACACAGCAATGGATATTCTTTGGTCAGGGCAATACTCGAAAATGTTTTTGGGCATGACTATTTGCGCGCAGCTAAGGGTTACAAGCTTAGTCAGGAGTCCGAATCACTATTAGATTTGATAATGAGGCCCACTAAAATTTATGTAAACTGTATCTCTAATGTTCTAGATGAAGCTTTTTCAGAAGTTCATGCGATTGCTCATATTACAGGGGGAGGGCCGGTAGGAAATATTGTCAGGTCGATTCCTAAAAAGTATAAATGCGTATTGGAGTCTTCAAATTTTCCTATTACTCCGCTAATGGATTGGCTTAGTAAAGAAGGAGATTTAGACAACCGCGAATTTTTCAACGTTTTTAATGGGGGAATCGGAATGACCTTAGTGGTTGAAAAAGAAGCAGTCGAACGGATATCATCTATTTTAGAGGATGCGGGGGAGAAAGCCATTTATTTAGGCGTTGTGAAGTTAAGGTCAGGATCAGAGTCCCAAATAGAGATTAGCTGAGATAGTGGTTTTGCAAATGCCTTAATTTTTGTTAGATTTTCTAACTTTGAAAGCCATGTTAGTTGGTGTTTAGCGAGGCGACGAGTTGCAAACTCCGCTTCAGTGACAAATTCGTTAAATGTAATCCTGCCTTCGATATAATCTATAGCCTGGCGGATACCAACAAGCCGTCCACATGGACTAGTTTGGGTCAAGCCAGCGTCATTCTTCAGCTTAATAACCTCTTCTAGCATTCCTTCATTAATCATAGAATTTAACCTAGCATTGATATTAGCTTTTAACTCCTCTTTAGAATCTGGTACTAGCGCTACTATACGCACCTTGTCATTTAGCCCTTCATAATTGGATAATTCTTGCCAATACGATAAAGTTTTCCCAGTGGAACGCCAAACTGAGAGTTGACGTACTATTCTTTGAGAATCATTTTTATTTATTTTTCGCGCAGCATCCGGATCTATTTTTATTAGTTTTTCGTGCATACAACCCCATCCAATTCTTTTGCCTTCATTCTCGACTAAGATTTTTTCGCTATCTGGGATTTCTGGTACTCTCGCTATTCCCTGGATAAGTCTCTGTAGGTACATCATTGTACCTCCTACTATTAGAGGAGTCCCACCATTAGCAGTAATCTCTTCGATAATTTTTTTTGTATCCTTTAAGAACCTTGCAGCGGAGTACGTGTCTGTGGGATCACAGATATCTACCAAGTGGTGCCGCACCTCCAGAAGATCTGTTTTTGAAGGTTTTGCAGATGCAATGTCTACCCCCTTGTATATCTGTGCAGAATCCATACTTATAATTTGAAAGTTGTTATGTCTTTTTATTTTACATAAATGCATAGCAAGCCTTGACTTACCAGTTGCGGTGGGCCCCGTAATACATAAAATTTTTCTGGTCATTGATCTACTTACCTCTATAGAAAAGCTTATCCAAAGATTTCATTGATAGCTCTATCCAGGTTGGTCTTCCATGATTACAAATACCTCCATTTTTTGTTAATTCGATTTTTCTTAAAATATAGTCTATCTCCGTCATAGTTAATTTACGATTAGCTTTTATTGCGGATTTACAGGCAATATTTCCCAAGATCTCATCAACAGTCTCAGTGATACTTGATGCAGATTCCAAATGCAAAATTCCCTCTACTATATCGTGCAAAGCAATTGCATATTTTTTACCAGCTAATATTTCTGGTATTCCTTCGATGATAAGAGTTGTTTCACCAACGATTTTTACCCGAAAGCCGTAATGATTAATGATTTCTATGCGCTTTTCCAATGCTTTTAAATTTCCTTCATCAAAACTAATGCATTCAGGGATGGCTAGCTGCTGACAATATAGTTGGTTATTATTCTTTTTTAGATCCTCAAACAATATTCTTTCGTGCGCTGCATGCGTGTCAATGATTAGGAGCCCCTTAGTATTCTGGGCAAGTATGTAAGTATCATTAAGTTGGCCAATTGGATAACCTAACTCATATTCAACACTATTTTCGTTTGATCCTTCTAAAGATAATGGATTAGAAAAAACTTGTTCGAGTTTTGGCAATAGGTGATTCTCTGTTAAAGAATTTAGATCAACGCCATGTTTTGTTTCAGCTTTGTTGCTATACCCCAATTTTGAATTAGAGAAAACTAATTCATTCCTTCTCTCTCTAAGATCATTGGATGACAGTGAATCACAAATAACTGAATATACTGCTCTATAAAGAGTATTATTTTGTTTAAACTGAACTTCTTTTTTATTGGGATGGACATTGAAATTAATATGATGATTGGGGATCGTAATAAATATGAGCAAATATGGTTTATGAAGTTCATGAACTCTATTCCTAAAAGCGTTCTTTATTGCATAGGAAACTGTTGAATTTTTTATCGGTCTATTATTAACATAAACAAAAAAGGGAACTTTTTTGCTAGCTTCTTGGTTGGTCGAAATAAATAATTTTATTTTTAAGTCTTCGAATTGCTTCGTGGTAACTTTAACTTGTTCTTTTTTAAGCTCAAAAATCTCTGCAAATCTACCTAGCTCTGAGGATTTTTTGAGGAGCATAGCCTCCCTTCCTTGATGAAATAGGCTGAATTCAATTCCGGGATATACCAGGCTTAGCTGAGTAAAAACAGATTGGCAATGCTTAAATTCAGTTGTATTGTTTTTGAGGAACCTTTTTCGGGCTGGTACATTATGAAATAAATCCTCAACGAAAATATCAGTTCCGTTATGGCCGGGCGACAAGAAGACGTCCCAGTCTCCAACAGTTTTGACTAATTCAAACCCGTTCTCTGAATTGTGCACTTTAGAGCGTATCTTTACATTCGCTACCGATGCTATTGCCGCTAAGGCCTCGCCGCGAAAACCATGACTGTCACAGTTTTGCAAATCTTCATGCGTTGATATTTTGCTAGTTGTATGGTTTTCGATTGCTAAAACTAATTCATCTTTTTGAATTCCAGCACCATTGTCTGAAACAATTATTAACTTTGATCCACCCTCCAAAACTTTTACGGCTATTTTATTAGCCCCAGCATCTATTGCATTCTCTAACAATTCTTTTACAACCGAGGCTGGTCGCTCTACAATTTCACCTGCGGCAATCTGATCAATTAGTTCTTGAGAAAGTTTGGCAATCTTCACTTTATTAAAACCTTAGTTTGCTATTTTTTATAAAAGTTATAATTCCATTATTGAGAGCGCTTGCAATTTTTTCTTGGTGAAGTCCATTTCTTAATCTATTCTCTTCTTGAGGGTTGCTAATAAAAGCTGTTTCAACAAGTATTGAGGGTATATCGGGATTTTTCAAAACAGCAAAACCAGCCCCTTCGACAGTCTTTTTGTGTATATGACTTATCGTTGATAGCTCCTCAAGAACCTCTTTCCCTAGAATTGAAGAGTTTTTAATTTGAGCTGAAGTGGACATATTAAAAATTGTTTTTGCAATTTCATCATTTTTGCTTATTATTTCTCCGCCAACTAGATCAGACAGATTTTCTTTTTTAGCCAGCCACCTAGCGGCCTCACTAGATGCGCCTTTAGCGGATAAAATATAAACACTGGCACCTCTCGCTTCCGGTCGTATCCAGGCGTCTGCATGGATGGATACAAAAACAGATGCATTAGCTCTTTTGGCCTTTTTTATTCTATTGCGCAGGGATATGAAATAATCACCGTTCCTTGTCAAGAAAACTTTAAACTGCGGATTCCTTTCGATTTTACGTTTGAGTCTTTTGGCTATTCTTAGCACCACATCTTTCTCTTTGGTCCCCCTTTTTCCAATTGCACCTGGATCTTCTCCCCCATGGCCGGGATCAATTGCAATAATAATTGGCTTCTTACTTTCTTTTTGATTTTCTAATCTATCGTCGAGTCTTTTATTTCTCTCGTAACTTTCCAAAAAACTAAGTAACTTATCCTTTTTTTCTGCCGGGATAAAATCAATAACGAGCCTGTCTCTGTAATGCGCAATAGCAGGTATTGAAGAAATTCTTGCACGTGTCAAAGGGACCGTATAAAAAATAAGTTTTACATGATTATCTGGAGAGTTAAAGATAGATATTTTTTCTATAGGACTTTTATTCAAATTGATATTCACTAGTTTATTAAAATTTTTTTTAGTTATATTCATGTTAAAAATTTTAATTATTATTTTGTCCGGATTGTTTTCGTTCGAGTATTGTATTTTTATCTTTTCTTCTAAGTGCTCGATAGCCAGTCTGGTATATTCTTCGCTTGGCCAGATTCTCACAGCCGCTATTTCTAAACCACGGACAACCCTTGGTAAAAAGGACAGAAAGTAAAATAGCGGAACGTGTAATATGAAGTTTCTTCGATTTATCATTTAGGCAGCAGGAAATTTCGGTTATCTAGGAGTTGCGATTCTTTAAAGTATATTGACAGATCTCGTTTGTTTTGCTCAATTTGGTGTTCTCCCAGCGAGATTTCCAGTCTAGCGTCGGGAATTGGTAATCCTTCTGCTTTTTCTGGCCATTCCAAAAAAATTAAAGTATTTTCTTCCTCGAACAATGATCCAATTTCTCCATCTTGCCATGCTGTAGGATTTCCCATACGAAATAAATCAACATGATAAACAGTTTTTTTCTTCGTCTCATAATGTTCAATCATATTAAAACTTGGACTCTTAACATTTTCATTTACACCAATGTGTTTTAATAGAATTCTTATGTAGGAAGTCTTCCCAGACCCAATTTCTCCACTAAAATAGAGATAATGTAAAGCATTGGATTCAATTAAGTGGTGTAGCCTAGAGGCTATAGTCGCAAATTGTGACTCTTCGATCCCTTTGTAAACAAGTTTGTTTTTTTCACCCATGATGTTATCTTAAACCGATGAAGTCCGATATAAAAAGCAAAAAATTGATTGCAAGAGAAATTAACAAAAAAATAAAAAAATCCGGTTATGAATCTGGATTCTCGACGGTTGGTATTCTTGCAATAGATGATTTAAAAATATTAAATAATCTTCCTCGGGATTATAATGATTACTTGAAGGCAAACATGTATGGTGACATGACATACCTGGAAAAAAAACTTCAATACTTTTACAAACCTGACAAGATCTTGCCAGGAGTTCAGAGCGCTATATTAGTTGCGATGAACTACCTTAGTAGAGACGCGAAGCAAGATTGGCAGAAAATTGAATTAGCAAAACTTGAGGACCCAGATGCTGGCTATGTCTCTATTTATGCGCGAGGGAGAGATTATCATAAAGTTTTAAAAAAAAATCTAAGGATTTTTGCAGATAAAATATCCGCGATAACTGGTAAGTTTGGTCATAGAGCCTGTGTCGACTCAGTTCCAATTTTTGAGATAGAGTTGGCAGTGCTTGGGGGTATCGGTTGGAGGGGGAAAAATACGCTTCTACTTAACAAGGACCACGGGTCAACTTTTTTTTTAGGCGTGTTACTTTTGGATTACCCCTTAGAAACTGATAAATCAAGTGCTATAGATCATTGTGGTACTTGCACGGCTTGTATAGAAATTTGCCCAACGAAAGCGTTTCAAGGCCCATATAAGTTAAATGCAACGCGTTGTATTTCATATCTCACGATTGAGCACAAAGGTATAATTCCAATAAAGTTGAGGCCTCTGATCGGCAACCGGATATATGGGTGTGATGACTGCCAACTTATTTGTCCATGGAATAAATTTGCCAAGGTAGCACAGGCCCCTGATTTTGACGCACGCAATGGACTTGATGATGCTAGACTCGTTGATTTATTTTCGTGGACTGAATCTGAATTTCGAGATAGACATTCGGGAAGTTCAATTCTTAGAATCGGTTATCACCAATGGTTAAGAAATATAGCCGTCGCCCTTGGCAATGCAGCCCCCCGAAAAGAAAAACATAAGTACGGGTCAGAAAAAAATAACAGCGAAATAAAAAGGAAGGCGATACAACTATTGAAAAAAAGGATTTTCGATTCGAATCCATTGGTGAGCATTCATGCTTCCTGGGCATTAAGTAAATATGAGTCGAGGATATAAAAATGGAAACCGCTCTGATAGAAAAGTTTTGTGGGGTGCTGTCTCTAGAGTCTGGTCTATCTCGTAATACAATCTTGGCATATCGTGCTGACGTAATCGACTTCAATTTTTGGCTAAAAGAAAAAGATGTAGAAATTTCCGAGGTTTGCGAATCATTGATAAGTGATTATTTTACTTTTGTAAGAAAAAGCTTACAGGCATCAACCTTAAATAGAAAAATATCCGCAATAAAAAAATTCTATTTATGGATGGATCGAGAGAAGCATATACGCACTAATCCCTCTAGTAGGATAAAAGGACTGAAATTCAGTCAGAAATTAGCTTTCGTTTTGACTGAAAACCAAGTGTCAAATCTTCTTTCACTACCTAATACAGAGACCAACAATGGTCTTAGGGATAGGACAATTTTGGAATTAATGTATGCTTCCGGATTAAGAGTGTCAGAGCTTGTTGGGCTTAAATATACTGATTGCTTGTTGTCAGAAAAGGCAGTTATAGTTTCGGGAAAAGGTAGGAAAGAACGGGTAGTCCCATTCGGGGACGAAGCGGTTTTTTGGATTGAGAAATATTTATCTATCTCGAGACCAAAGATTTTGAAAAATAAGTCGTCAGATTTTTTTTTTGTAGGGAAAGGTGGGGGGAAGCTCAGCCGACAATTTATATGGAAGTTGGTTCGTAAATTAGCTGCACAAATTGGTTTAGAAAATGACTGTACACCTCATACATTCAGGCATACGTTCGCAACGCATCTTCTAAACAATGGCGCAGATTTGCGGGCTATTCAACTCTTATTGGGCCACTCTGATATATCAACAACTCAAATTTATACTAAAATAGCTCTGGACAATTTAAAACAAATTTATGCTAAACATCATCCAAGGGCCTAAGTTATAGAAGCTCTCATAACAATTATATTTTGCGGCGTTGCTTATTTAATCGGATCAGTATCTTTTGCGATTATTGTGTCTAATTTTCGTGGCATAGCAGATCCAAGGGATTACGGTTCTAAAAATCCAGGAGCTACTAATGTTTTTAGAAGCGGTGATCGGCTTGCGGGGTTACTAGCTTTTATGGGTGACTTTGCTAAGGGTTATCTCAGTGTAGCTCTGGCTAGTTTGGTTTCGCAAACTTTATTGAACAACCAAAGTTCTATTACGGCAATCACTGTTGTGGTCTCCTTAGCGGTTGTCCTTGGCCACATTTACCCTGTTTTTTATGATTTTAAGGGAGGCAAGGGAGTTGCAACTACTTTTGGTGTTCTTTTTGCTATCTCATTTACCCTTGGGGGGCTGGCAAGTTTAGTATGGGTAATCACGTTCCTGATAACAAAGATTTCTGGTTTTGCCGCGATATTAACTGCACTTACTCTTCCGGTGATCTCCTTTTTTGTAATTAAGATGGAGTACCTTCAAGAATTTTGGCTTATATGCGGAATGATTTGCATCATCTCTGCGTTACTTCTTTTCAGACACTCGGCTAATATTCTGGCGCTAAGGAGAGGATTAAAAAAAAAAAATGAAAGTTAATCTCTCGTCGCGATATTCCATCTAGGTCTCACTTTTAATTCTTCAATGCGATAATCTTCCTGGAATAGGCTTTTCAAGCAAGCAGCCCACGCAATCATAAGGCCGTTATCTGAACACAGGTGTTTTGGCGGTAGTCTCAAGTTGACTTGCATCGCTTGACAGAGATTCGATAAGGTTTCCCTGATATGGTGATTTGCAGCTACTCCCCCTGACACCACCAATAAATTAGTACCAGTTAAGGCGATTGCATCCTTAATTTTTGAAGCTAATAGTATAGAGACGGTGTTTTGCAGGCTGGCAGCGATATTGTTTTTCCAGTAGCGTTCTTTTGAGGATTTACATTTTGTTATTTCACGAATGACTGCAGTCTTTAAACCAGAAAAGCTTAAATTCAGACCCTGTTTTTTTAAAAGAGGTTTAGGGAAAAGGTATTTTACAGGATCTCCCTTTTGTGCTAACTCCTCTACGATGGGACCACCAGGATAACCATACCCCAATTCCTTGCTAACTTTGTCGAAGGTCTCCCCGATTGAGTCATCAACTGTTTCACCCAGTAATTCATACTCTCCAATCTCTTTAGCCAAAATAATCTGTGTGTGACCACCTGAGATCAAGAGAGTAATAAAAGGAAAGTTACGCTTGGGGTATGACCTTGTTTCTATAAAAGCAGATAAGACGTGTCCTTCTAAATGATTTATCGGAATTAAAGGTTTTTTTAAAGCTGCCGCCAATCCCGCCGCAAAGTTTAATCCGGTTAACAAAGAGCCTTTGAGACCTGGTCCAGTGGTTACCGCAATTTTAGACAGACAAGACGGGTCTATATCGCCTTCACAAAGAGCTTGTTTTGTCAAAGGAAGCAAGGAACGTAAATGTTCTCGAGAAGCCAACTCAGGAACTACTCCCCCATACTTGTCGTGTAACTCTGTTTGAGAGGCTAATTTATTACTAAGGATATCGAGATTGATCTCTTCAGGGTTATCTCTAGTAATTGATGTTTTTATAATTGAAACTCCCGTATCATCACAGCTAGTCTCTATCCCCAAAATGAGATCTTCTCTTACCATAGGCTTAGTTTTTGTTAATTATTGAAAAAAAAGTAACTATATTGCATACTATACCCCTAATTTAAATACACAGTAACAGTTAAGGGGTCTTATGCCTGTAGTTAGATTGAAGGACAACGAACCGTTTGAATCCGGAATGCGACGATTTAAACGAACGATTGAAAAAATAGGTTTACTTACTGAGCTAAGGGCTCGGGAGTTTTACGAAAAACCGACGGCCGAGCGAAAAAGGAAAAGAGCAGCTGCCGTCAAAAGGCATCACAAGCGGATCCGTTCCCAAATGATCCCTACTAGGAAATACTAGAAGGCCAAATAAGCGAAAGGTCGGGCGGGTAAATGGTAACTCCCGAGTTTAAGGCTAATCTACTGGAACGTACTGATATTGTTGCATTGATTGCCGCTCATGTGGAATTAAAACCTAGGGGTTCTAACTATCTCGGTCTATGCCCTTTTCACAATGAGAAGACAGCTTCATTCAGCGTTAATTCGTCGAGACAATTTTACTATTGCTTTGGGTGCGGAGCTAAAGGTGATGCTATACAATTTCTGATGGATTATTTTAGCCTCAGTTTTGTTGATGCTCTAAAAGAGCTATGCCAAAAAGCAGGAGTTCATTTTCCAGAAGAACAAAGTTTTAACGGTTCTACTCCAGAGTCAAAGAGACAACATAAGGTTCGATCTGAACATAAAAAGCTCTTGCTTACAGCTGCCAGGTTTTATAGGAGTAGATTGGCGTCGGATTCGGTTGCTGTTTCTTATTTGAAAAAGCGGGGAATTTCGGGTGAGGTTGCCGCGAAGTTCCACATTGGTTATGCTGGCAATTCCTGGAACAGTCTAAAGGAAGTTTTCAGTGATTACGAGGACAACTCTGATTTGTTCCTTGTTGGCCTTATAAAGAAATCGGAGTCGGGTAATAAAGTTTTCGATAGGTTCCGTAATCGTATTATTTTTCCAATTTTCAATAAGAATGGGGAGGTAATAGGCTTTGGAGGTAGGACGATAGTTGATGATAAAAATGTGCCAAAATATCTAAACTCCCCAGAGACGGGTTTGTTTGTAAAAAGTAAGGAGCTTTACGGATTTTTTGATGCGCAAAGATTTATCGCAAAAAGTCAATTTGCAATAGTTGTAGAGGGTTATTTCGATGTTATTTCTATGCACCAGGCAGGGTTTAAAAACACTGTTGGTACTTTGGGAACTGCTCTATCTTCTTCACATTTCTTGCAATTGGAAAGAATGGGGCGTGAAATAATATTTATGTTTGATGGAGACGCGGCGGGAAAACGCGCCGCATGGAGAGCTGCTCAGATTGTATTGGCTAATTTGAGCAAACAAGATATGTTAGTTAGTTTTATTTTTCTGCCCCAGAATAAGGACCCAGACACGTTCATTAGGGAACAAGGTAACGAGGCATTAGCGAAATTACTCAAGAGTGGCATCCCACTCTCAACCATGATTCTGGAAACTATTTGTTCATCGGGGCGTTTGTCTTCTGTTGAGGGAAAGTCTAGTGCAATAGCGACGCTAAAAAATCTATTTAAGTCAATGTCTGGGGGAATATTTAAGCGACAATTGATGCAAGCAGCAGGACAGCATTTATCGTGCCCAATAAGCGAGTTTGGAGACACTAGCGAATTCCCGAAAAAATATTTTGAGGACAGCAGCTCTACGGTATTTTTTGAAAAAAAATCTCAATTAGTTGCTTCTCCGGAAATGCAAATGCTTAAAGTTTTGGTTAGAGACCCAGAGACCCTCAAATCAGTTAATGGTGAGGAATTGGAATGGTTCATGAAAGACTATGAAGTAATTTTGACATGGATTCAAGAAACCGGCGGTATTGGCGATAAACAGAAGGGCGGTGACAATCCTAGCAATGAATTTGAGCAAGATACTATTATGTCAAAAGACATGATTCAGGTAGTAAAAAAAGCATTAAAAACCGACCCTGTTTTGGACAATATTTTAAAGACAAAGGGGACGCTACAAAAAGAATTCGATTTTTTATTCGTAACGTTGAAGATAGAATATCTTGAGACAAGGGCAAAAAATCTTACCGCTAACCCAGAAGTTCAAATTAGCGAGATCCATGAAATAAGGAGGGAAATATTGAGCTTAAAGAATGCTCAAGTTAAATAAGTCTGGTATGCTTATGAGTTTGTCTGTAAAACTATACTCTAATAGGCAAATTTAAAAGAATTGGATGATAGTCTGTTCTGTAAGATACGTAGAATTTTTAAATATGGAAATGATGGAGTTACGATGGCGACGAGAGCAAAAAAAACGACAAAAAAAACGGTAAAATCGAAGAAATCAACCAAAAGTTCTAATGTTACTGTAAAAACAAAATCCAAAAAAAAAGCTGTAACAGGCTCGGGAACTGTTAAAAGAAAGACAGCAGGTAAGCGGACTGTCGAAGGCTCAAAAAGCAGACCAAAAAAAGCTAAAAAGACCGTAACCAAAAAAACAGTTAGGACAAAAACTAAAAAGCTAGTTAGCACAAAGAAAGCGCCAAACAAGAAGAAATCCCTTGCCGCAAAGAAAACTGCCTCATCTCCGATGAAGAAAAAAAAGGCAAAATCTCGTTCGCAGTCGCCCAATCCTTCTGGAAAAAATACTGTAAGGAACACCAGAAAAAAAATTATTGAAGGTTCTCCTGTTCGCCCGAAAAGTAAAAAAAAGAAAAAATTAGTTAAAGAGGAAAAAAAACTGACCCCTTCAACTAGTCAAACTCGTTCCAAAGGTGATTCTGAGGACAAAGTGCCCACTCAAAAAAGGAGGGGAAGAAAGCCCAAAGATCCTGCTCTCAAAGGGCTCGAAAAATCTAACTCACCAGGTCGCGGAGAAAAAACTAAAGCAAAACGCAGGGGCAGGAGGTCTAGGGACCGCCGGCTTATGGAATTTATGCCTAGCGGGCCGCTCACTGACGAGGAGATTGAGGCAAGGAAGGCGAGACTTAAATCTTTAATTCTACTGGGCAAAGAAAGGGGTTACCTGACTCACGGGGAGATAAATGATCATCTTCCTGATATACAGTTGGATAGCGACCAGATGGAATCGATTGTAATCACTTTTAATGAGTGGAATATTGCAGTATATGAACACACTCCCGATACTGAAGCGCTTTTGCTTTCGGGAGAGTCTGCTGCCTCTGATGGTGAAGATGCCGAGGAAGAGGCTGAGGCTGCTTTGTCCACAGTCGTGGATTCTGAATTTGGTCGGACAACAGACCCTGTGAGAATGTACATGCGAGAGATGGGCTCTGTTGAGCTTCTTACCCGGGAAGGGGAGATTGTCATTGCAAAGAAGATAGAAGCTGGCTTTAGGGAGGTATTAGTTGCTTTGGCCCGTTGTCCCGTAACTATAAATGAAATCATTTCTTTTGGTTCCGAAATAGAGGAAGGGAAACTGAAGATTGAGGAAATAGTAGACGGGATAATTGATCCAGATGCTCCGGAGGAGGATTTGTTGGCCAATACGGAATCAGAAATTAAGGCCATTGAAGAAGATGAAAACGTAAAGGATGAGGACGACGGACAGGCCTCTTCAAAGTTACTGGAGAGACAAAAAATTTTCATGGAAAAAATTGAATTAATAGCAGCAGATTTTTCTTCAATGGGAAAATCTCTTGAGGAGGATGGCTACAAATCGGATCGATTTCTCAATTGTCAGGAAAAAATTAAAAATCAATTAATGTCCATAAGATTCACAGCTAGGACGGTTGAAAGTCTTGCAGCTTTTCTTCGCTATGAAATGAATGAGGTGCGGAATGTCGAGCGCAAAGTGAGGCATCTTGTTGTTGATAGAGTGGGTTTGTCTCTCGAATGGTTAGTCAAAGATTGGGCCGGAAATGAAACTAATTTGAATTTATTCGAAAGCAAAAGAGATACAGTTCCAGCTGAGA